>Ga0187783_10002108_pt1 | contig 14800 bp, 12 predicted proteins | sample 1015_SJ02_MP02_2_FD_132471 | JGI IMG/M metagenome (GOLD analysis project Ga0187783, IMG submission 132471) | Tropical peat soil microbial communities from peatlands in Department of Meta, Colombia - 1015_SJ02_MP02_20_MG | ecosystem: Environmental > Terrestrial > Soil > Wetlands > Peat | place... | reverse complement strand
GCCGAGAGCCGCTTCGACTTGTGCGGTATCGGTGATGTCCAACTCGGAATGGCTCAAGGCGCGCACCATGGCCCCCGGCGGAGCCGAGGCCACGAGCGCCTGACCAAGCTGGCCACGGGCACCGCTGATCAGCACGTTCACGGAAAAGTCTCGGCCTCGGCCAGCGCCCGCCCCGCCCGGTCCTTCTCCGACAACACCGGCGCGGCATCGTGAGCGAGAGGCCAGTTGATCCCGAGAGCAGGGTCGTCCCAGGCGAGGGTGCGCTCGGCGCCGGGGACCCAGAAATCCGTGACCTTGTACTGCACGCGCGTGTCGTCCGCGAGCGCCAGGAATCCGTGTGCGAAGCCGGCCGGTACCCAAAGCGATCGCGGCGTTTCGGCATCGAGCGTGAGGCTCAAGCTCCGCCCGAAACTCGCCGACGACCGCCGCAGGTCCACGACCACATCGAAAATCTTACCCGTCAGCACGCGGACGAGCTTTCCCTGTGCCTGAGTTATCTGGTAGTGCAACCCCCGCAACACGTAGCGTCGCGATCGGCTCACATTCTCCTGGACGAAACGAGCGCTGATTCCTGCGGCTGAAAAGTCGCGCTCATTCCAGCTCTCGAAGAACGCACCGCGGGAATCGGTGAATGCGGTGTGCTCGATCAGCTGCACTCCGCCAAGAGCCTGCGCAATCAAGCGCATCAGAACACGCGCTCACGCAGCACGCTCTCGAGGTACTCACCATACCCTGACTTCCCGAGCGCTCGCGCCAGCGTGCTGAGCTGCTCGCGGCCGATGAAGCCCTGGCGGTAAGCGATCTCCTCGGGACAGCAGACCTTGAGTCCCTGCCGTGCCTCGATGGTCTCGACGAAGTTGGCCGCCGCGAGCAGCGAGCCGTGAGTGCCCGTGTCGAGCCAGGCGACGCCGCGCCCGAGAACCGCGACGCGCAGCTTGCCGCGCTCGAGGTAGGCGCGATTGACGTCGGTGATCTCCAGCTCACCGCGGCTGGAGGGCTTGAGACTCCGGGCGATGCTCACGCAGGCCGCGTCGTAGAAATAAAGTCCGGTGACCGCGTAGTGCGAGCGCGCTGCGCCCGGTTTTTCTTCGAGACCCACGGCACGGCCACCGGCGTCGAATTCCACGACTCCGTAGCGTTCCGGATCGCGAACGTAATAGGCGAACACCGTTGCACCACCGTCCTGGGTGGCGGCGGTTCGCAGTTGCTCCGGCAGCCCATGTCCGTAGAACAGGTTGTCCCCGAGTATGAGGCACACCGGCTCGTTGGCGATGAACTCCTCGGCGATGAGCAACGCCTGGGCGATACCGCGAGGCGCGGGCTGCGTCGCATAGCGCACGCGGATGCCCCAGTGGGAGCCGTCGCCGAGAAGACGTGAGAAGAGGGGAGCGTCTTCCGGGGTGGAGATGAGCAGAATATCCCGGATCCCCGCCAGCATGAGTGTGGCAAGCGGGTAGTAGACGAGCGGCTTGTCGTACAGGGGGAGCAGCTGCTTGGAGATTGCGCGCGTGACCGGATAGAGGCGCGTGCCCGATCCACCGGCCAGCACGATGCCCTTTGTAATCAATTCACGCTTGCTCTGAGGTTTTCCGGCAGCACCTGCGCATCGCATAGCTTACATCCACGGCGGATCTGCCGGAACAGCCCGGAATTTGCCAGGTGGAAATCGCAGGGCTAGTGTAGGTAAACACGTGGACCAGTCGCCGCACTCCGCGAGGCCGCTGAGGTGGATTCTTGCCGCCTCGTGCCTCGCTCTGGGTCTCATTGCATGTAGCCGGGACACGTCAGCGCCTGCTGTCCCTGCGGTCATGGCCTGGGACAAGAAGGGAGCAGCGGCGTATCTCGATCGCAGAATGCAATGGTGGAGCCGCTGGCAGTCGTCAGCTCTGGATCACGGGACGTTCTGTGTATCCTGCCACACCGCTCTTCCCTACGCTCTTGCCCGCACCGCGCTGGACCGGACATTGTCGCAATCCGACGTTGCTCCGCAGGCCAGGCTGCTCAAGGACGTGAGGGAGCGTGTGCGTCTGTGGCAGCAGGAGGGCACGTACTACACCGACGCGGATGAGCCGGGCAAGACCGAACAATCACGCGGTACAGAAGCGGTGCTCAATGCGCTAATTCTGGCCTGGGCCGATGCCTCACGCGGCAGACTGAGTGACGATGCGCGAACGGCGCTGGATCAGATGTGGGCCGTGCAGCGTACAACGGGCCCCGACGCGGGCGCCTGGTCATGGCTCGACTTCGGTGCAGCCCCATGGGAAGCGCGCGACTCGCAGTATTACGGAGCCGCCCTGGCTGCCCTGGCAACGGGGGTGGCGCCGGACGGTTACCGCTTGCTCCCCCAGGTGCAGAATCACCTGCAGTTGCTGCGTGATTATCTCGACCGCAGGTATCCGGACGCGCCGTTACATCATCGGTTGATGGCGCTGTGGGCGTCGGCGAAGCTCCCCGGACTACTGAGCTCCGAACGCCGGCAGGCAGTCATTGACGACATTCTGCGCCTGCAGAATTCCGCTGGGGGATGGAGTCTCGAGGCGCTGGATCCGAGCGAGCGCAGTCGTCATGCGCTCCTTCAGTCTTCCGCCAGCGACGGGTATGCGACCGCGCTCGCGACCCTGGTCCTGGAGCAAGCAGCCCCCGCGCAGGCGGCTGTCCATGTCAGGAAGGGCTTGCGTTGGCTCATGGCCAACCAACAAGGACACCTGGGGCTGTGGTTCCGGGGACGGGAGAGCTTCTGGGTGTCGCGCTCACTGAATAAGCCGCGCAATCCGTGGAGCAACGTCGGTCGGTTCATGTCCGACGCGGCGACCGCCTACGCTGTGCTGGCACTGACCGCCTCAGTCCCGTCCGATCGGCGCCTGGCTGCGACGACGACGGCAGTCAACGCGGCTCGTAGGCAATGAACTGACTGTAGCCGGTACCTCCGACAACCGAAACGGTCTCTACGCGCCGCAGCGTCGCGTCGAAGATTTCGGTCACGACGTGCGAGCCGTCCAGACTCCAGTCCGAAGGAATCAGCCACAGCCTGCGGCCCGGTGCGGCTGTCTGCTCGTGTGCCAGTTGCAAGGCGAACTTGCGCGTTGCTGCTTTGAACGCGGGCAGGTCCTTCAGCGTCGCGGTCTGGTTGAGCCACCCCGGGTGGCTGCCGAAGTCGGGAGGATACGCCAGGATCTGCACCCGCTTTGCTCCAGGAGCGCGTCCCGTGTAGTAGTAAAACAAAGTGATGTAATTATCGAGCCCGACCACAACGTCGCCGTCCGACACCACGTCCTTCAGACGTTGGATGCTCGCGCGATGGTCACTGTCTTGCGCGTAGATGATGTTAGCGGCGCGTACCTGCAGGACGACAGTGCTCACCAGCACAGCACAGACGGCCGCGACGTTCAGTTTCAAGGTTCCCCGACGAAGTATCAGGGCCAGGACCATGGTGAGTGGCAGCAGCTCCGCAAGGCAAGTCGTTCCGCCATGCCAGTATCGCGGGCCGCCGACCGCACCGACCGTGAGAGCTGCTGCGAAGGCAGTGACCCAGGCGAGCGCGAACATCCGCAGTCGCCGCTCCCGGGTTGCTGCGAGTAAGTTAGCTTTTATGACTCGCCAGCTACGCCGGCGCAAATGACCGTCAGGCCAGGAGACGAGGAAAACCGCCGCCAGCCAGACGAGGAGCATGATCCAGCGCTTGCGATAATAGGCGAGCACTTCTGCTGCGACGTCCCCCCATCCAAACGGTTCGGGCATGTTGGCGGCGAAACGGTCGGATGCCAGCTGACTGATGAGGTGTGTTCCCCACATCGCCAGAAATAACACACCCGGAACCAGCAGCCCCAGGCATGCGGCCGCCCAGTTGCGGCGGATGAAAACCAGGAACACTACGGCCTGAGCGATGATCAGGAAGAGAAAATAGTAGTGTGTGAAGAGCCCCGCGAGGTTTGCGGCCGCGAGCAGGATCGTCATTGCGGTGCGCGCAGATCGCCTCACGAACACGCCCAAGAACGCCAGCAGCGCCAGGGACGATTCAAGAAAGACGAGGGCGTACATCCGCGCGAAATGCGCCGCGTCCAGCAGCATGGGGGAGCAGGCCAGCAGAGTCAGGACGATGATCAGTTCGTCCCACCGCAGCAGTGAGCGGCCCAGCCAGGCTGTTGCAACGAGCGAGAGCAGATAGAAGAGACCGGACAGCGCGCGTACCGACTGCTCCGAATCGCCGGCCAGGCCCATCCAAAGGGCCAATATCGAGTGATAAAGAGGTGGATGAGGCTCGTAGTGCAGGTACTCGAGGATGTGGCGCAGCCCGGGTTTCGCCAGCCAGACGACGAACGACTCGTCCTGGAAGAACGAGGCTGAGTTTCCCTCGAACGCCATGATGATCGCAGCAATCGCGAGGAGAATCGGAAACCCGGCTGCGGCGCTGCGCAGCACCTGGTGCAAGGCTTCGCGCCGTGGGCCCGCGCGTCGTATGGTGTAGTTGTCGGGCGCGAGCATGGCATCCACAACCTCCCTTTCGCATGAATTGGTGTACGGGAGGTGTACTTGCGTCGTCGCGCCAAGAGTATCGCTGTGGCTATGCTTTGTCGATTCGCACCACTTGGGCTTCTATGACGCTCCTCCCATGACGCTGCTGCGCGGAACGACTCTCGGTGTACGGCTCGCAGTCGCCGCCGGCGTGCTGTTCCTGGAGAAGAGCGTCCTCAACCTTTTCGTCGATTTCACCCGCGCTCAGGACGCACGCGGCCTCGGGGCAGCCCTGCGCGTCGCGCAGCATTGGGGCCTGCGTTTCCTCGTGTCGCTGGCGGTGGCGCTAGTCTTGTTTGGGTACCTCAGCGGCAGGCGCGAGCTCGCCCGGGCCAACGCTGCGGGGCGTGGCGTGCCGGTACGAATCCGTTGGCTGGCGCTGCACCTCGTGCTCGTCGTTCCACTTGCGCCCTTGTCAATGAACCTGTACGGCGATACGACGCACCTCCCGCTTTGGATGGTGGTGATGCTGTGGCTGCTCCTGGCGGGTCTGGCCGCCGTGGCACTGCTCGTGTCGCTGGCTCCGTGGCCGCTGTGGCGCCGGGCTGCGCACGCCCTGGGTATCATCTGGGGCTATTCCACTGCCGCCGGCGCGGGCTCCGTCGCGGTCATGGGGGCGAATCAGGAGCTCTGGTCAGGGATGTCGCGGGTGACATTCGAGGCTGTCTACCGGCTGCTCGAGTGGTTCATCCCGACGCTGCGTGTCGATCCATCCGGCCTGATCATCGACACCGGCCGCTTCGCGGTCGCCATCGCACCGGTGTGCTCCGGGGTCGAGGGTATGGGCCTCATGCTGGCCTTTTGCACGGCGCTGCTGATCTTGTTTCGCAAGGAGTTCCTTTTTCCACGCGCATTCATTCTGCTTCCAATCAGCATCCTCCTCAGCTTCGCGCTGAACGTGGTCAGAATCGGCGCATTGGTGCTCATAGGTAGCGCCGGCTATCCGGGCACCGCCATCTACGGGTTCCACTCACAGGCGGGCTGGATGGCGTTTAATGCGGCAGCGGCGGCGATCGCATTTCTGAGCCTGCGGAGCCGGTGGTTGACCCGGACGGCGGCTGATGGGCCCGCGCGGAGGACCGAGAATCCGACGGCAGCCTACCTGCTGCCATTTCTCGTGCTGCTCGCCGCGGGCATGGTGAGCCGGGCGACCTCGTCCAGCGGGCTCGCGCCTCTCTACTGGCTGCCCCTGCTGGCGGCGGGCCTTGCGCTCGCTTACTGCGCGACGAGGCTCGGCGACGTCGACTGGCGGTGCAGCTGGCGGGGAGCGGCGGGCGGCGTGGCTGCGTTCCTCGTGTGGAGCGCGGCGGCACGACTGCTCGGGAGCTCGGCCGTGATGCCGTTTCCGCTCTCGGGCATGGCGCCGGTGGCGCGGACCCTGCGGGTTGGGGCCGAACTCATCGTCAGCATAGGGGCCGCGCCCATCGCCGAGGAGCTCGCCTTCCGCGGCTATCTCCTGCGTCGCCTGGTAGCGGCCGATTTCCAATCGGTCTCGCCGGATCGCGTGGGTGCCTGGCCGCTGCTACTCAGCTCGCTGGCCTTCGGACTCTGCCACGGCGCCGTCTGGCTGCCCGCGACGCTGAGCGGGATGGTTTTCGGGCTGGTATTCGTGCGCACACGGCGCCTCGGTGAGGCTGCCGCTGCGCACGCAGCCGCCAACGCTCTCCTTGCACTCAGCTCGCTCAGCGGCTTCCCCTGGGCGCAGGGCTGATGCACGGCCGCGCTTCTTCGCCAGAGACTGTGAATCAGTGCACACAGATCCCAAAGTCGCCACCCGCCGACAGGTGATATGCTCGTAACTACTCTTTGGAGAGGAATGTAAAGGCGCGTTGCGCCTTTAGGGGTCGCGATGAGCAGGATCAAGAACGCGATGGCCATATCCTTGGTACTTCTGTCGTTGGCCGCAACGCCGGCCACCGCGAGCGACGATCGTGACCACCAATTCTTGCCGCCTCCACCGCCTCCACCTCATCACCACGCGGTCTCTGCCCCGGAACTCGACCCGGCGCAGGGCATGGCAGCGCTGGCATTGCTGGCGGGAACGATCGCGATTCTGCGCGGGCGGCGCCGGAAGAAGTAACGGCTTTTCGGGGATTCCTCCGCGACGTTTCATGCGTCGCGGCGGTGTGCGACCGGCATCGGAGCCACCACGAGCACGGTGACCACAAGCGGCCCGGTGCCGCCAGGGCCCAGTGAGCCCTACAGCGCAGCTGCGGACCTCCTGAGCTGGATGCAGCAGAACTTCGAGCGCTACGGGGATATCTACAAGGCGTCCGTTTACGGGGGCGATGTGTACGTCGTCAACGCTCCCGAGTACGCCGAGTATGTGCTGCTTCGCAATTGGCAGAACTTTCTGCGCAAGGGCCAGGCAGTCAAGCGAATCGCGCTGAGCCTCGGCAACGGACTCATCTCGAGCAACGGCCCGCTGTGGGTCAAGCAGCGGCGGATGATCCAGCCTGCTTTTACCCGGTCGGCGGTAGGAGCGCTGCTCGATGCGATCATCAGACCTAATCTCGCCCTGCGCGAGAAGTGGCGGCATGCCGCGAGCTCCGGCGCAACGGTCGATGTCACTCAGGAGGTCAGCGGTACAGTCCTCGAGGTGACCCTGCTCGCGATTTTTGGGGAGGACTACGCACGAGTCGCCGGGCATTTCCAGATCATCGCCGAGGAGTCGCGCAACCTGGAGTTCGCCCAGACCTGCAATGCCCTCTCCAAGATCATCGTGGGCATAGTCACAGACCGCCGCCGCGAGGGGCGCGATGCCGCCGACATCCTCGGCGCGATGATGCGAGCCCGCGACCGGGAGGGTGGACGGCCAATGCCGGATGCACAGCTGGCTCGTGAGGCCCTGACACTGGTCATCGCCGGGCATGAGACGACGGCGAGCGTACTGAACTGGACGTGGTATCTGCTGGCGAGGCACCCCGCCATAGAGGAAAGGCTCGTCAGCGAGATCCGCGGCGTCGGTGACGGCGACCTACAGGACCTCGAAACCCTCGGGCGCTTCGGCTATACGCGGCAGGTCATCGAAGAAGCGCTGCGAACGTATCCGCCGCTGTGGCTCATGACGCGCACCACGATCAAGCCCGACAAGCTCGGGGAATACGCCGTGCCTGCCGGCACGGAAATCTACATCTCACCCTATCTGCTACAGCGCCATCCACGTCTGTGGCAGGACCCGGACCGTTTCGATCCCGATCGATTCGCCTCCGGCGACTCGCCCGAGCAGAACCGCCTGTCGATGTGCCCCTTCGGGGCCGGGCCGCGCAATTGCATAGGGGAGTTCTTTGCACGCGTCGAGATGCAGCTTCATCTTCTGATCATCGCCTCGCAGCTGCAGCTGCGCTACGACGAGCCTGCACCGGCCGAGACGGTCGCCGGCGTGAACCTGCTGAGCCGGCACCATTTCATCATGGCGCCGCGCTTACGCGCCCTATGATCGGCGGCGGCGCCGTGATAAGTTAAACATCCACTCCCGAAGAGATTACGCGTGCCCGAGCCGTCCGCTACGGATCGCGGTGCCTCGCTGTCCCCTCCGGCACCCGCTTCTGGGCTGACGGGCGAGGAGCCGAGCCTCGAGTCGCCGGTGGCTCCCCTGGCGCGGAGCCTCGTCACCGACCTCGACGGCATTCGCGCGCTCAAAGACGCCTACGAGAGCCTGAACCGGGCGACCGGCAATCACCTTCCCTTTGCGCTGCAGGAGTGGCACCTCGCCTGGTGCGAGCATTTCCTCAACCGCAGCCCGCTCATCCGGGAAAGGCCTTTGTTCTGTGTGCTGCGCGCCGGCGACGGCGAATGTGTCGCTATCGTTCCGTTGATTCTTGCCCGGCGGCGCGTGGGGCCGCTCAAGGTGGCTACCGTATCGCTGGTTGGCGCGGATCCTGCCCTGACCGAGATCCGTAATCCCCTGATCAAGCCGGGTTACGAGCGGCCCGCCGTGCGCGCCGTGCACGAAACCCTCGCCGAGATCCCGGACTGGGACTGGATCCAATGGGACCGGATCAGTGAGCCGCTGGCTGAGGCGCTGAATCGAGAGGCCACCGCTTACTGGTATGGCGTGACTGAGGACTGCATCCTCGATCTGCCCGCGAGCTGGGATGAATTCCGGGCGGGGCTCAAGCGCAACGCGCGCGAGTCGCTGCGTCACTGCTACAACTCCTTGCGGCGCGATGGCCACGAGTTCGAGCTGGTCGTGGCGCAGCGTCCTGCGGAGGTCCACGAAGCGGTCGAGAGGTTCCTGGCGCTGCACGCGATGCGCGCCGCCATGGCGTGGGGGCCGAAGCACGTGAATCTGTTTGCCGGACGGCCGGCGCGGGAGTTTCTGTTCGACGTCTGCGCGAGCTTCGCGGCGCGCGATGCGTTACGCGTATTTCAACTGAGGATCGGGAACTCGATCGTTGCATCCCGGATCGGATTCATCGCCGGCCATAGCGTCTATCTCTACTACTCGGGCTTCAATCCGGCCTGGTCGCGCTACAGCGTCATGACCACGACACAGGCCGAAGCGTTCAGGTACGCGATCGCCCATGGCATCAAGTCCGTCAATCTGTCGTTGACGGCTGAGCAGTCGAAGGTACGATGGCGCCCGCGCGTCGTCAGGTTTAAATCGGCGCTCGTGCACCGCAAGCTCCTTCGCTCGCGAATCGTCAGCGCCGCGTATCGTGCGGCTGTCACCCGGCGCGGACCGACAGCGCGCATTCTGAGCGCTGTCTTCTGGCCGCACCGCGACTGGGAGTGATAGTCAGGAAAGACGCCGCGCGACCAGCACGGGGAGGCGGATCGCGAAGCCCGCGAGCAACCGCACAAACATCGAGGCGAGCAGCACGTTGTCGCGCCAGTAGTTGAAGTGCGAGACGCCCCCTTCCTCGGACGTGAAGTACCGGACCGGCGCGGGGAGGTTCACCGCCGGCACGCCGCGCCACGAGAGACGTACCACCGCCTCGGCGTCAAAATCGAAGCGCCGCATCCAGCGGCTTCGCTGCATCACCTTTAGCAGCGGCGCGATCGGATAGACACGGAAGCCGAACAGCGCGTCGTGGATTCCCGCCCACAGCGTCTCGACGTTCGCGCACCAGTTGGAGATTCGCCGTCCGCGCAGCCGTATGCGCGGCACGCTGGCGTCGAACACCGGATCGCCGAGAATCATCGCCTGCAGAGCCGCGGCCGAGGCGTTCATGAAGGCACCGATGAGCTCGGCCGGGTGCTGACCATCGGCGTCCATGGTCAGGGCGTGCGAAAAGCCTGCGCGTTGCGCCGCGACGAGCCCGTCGAAAATCGCCGCTCCCTTGCCGCCGTTGCGCGCGCGCAGGAGCAGCCGCAGCCCCGGGTCGCCCTGCGCGATTGTTTGCAGCGTCTCGGCACTACCGTCGGTGCTCCCGTCCACGACCACCCACACGGGATCCCATTGCGCGCGCGCGGCATGCACCGTCTCCAGCGCTCGACTGCCGGGGTTGTAGCTCGGGATGAGGACCAGATGAGTGGCCGAGCGGGTCACTCTTCACTCTCGACCCGCTGCGTGGACCTGCGGATGATCCAGGCTACGCCTAAGCCGCCCGACCAGTAGCTGTCCCGCTTCACCAGTGGGCTCGAGGCGAAGCTCGCTCCTGCAAGCGTGTCGTGACGCACGTAGGCCCCGAACCACCAGTTAGGGTAACGGCGCGTCAGCGCGGCAAGCACCTGGGTCCCGGCGTAACCCCCGGGGGCGTCGAAGGCGGGGCGCGTAGCGGTCGCATACTGGGGTGCGACGCTGTAGAAATAGCCGTCGTAGCGATGATCAGCAAACAACGGCCCGGCGAGCAGGCCGAGTTTCCAGCCCTCGCTGCCCGGATGTTGCGCGATGTCGAGGCTGACATTCGGTGCGACGAACGTGCCGACCAGGTGCGGCTCGGTCTGGACGCTGAAAGCAGTCCGCACAGGCACACGCAGGTCGAGCCTGAGCCGCCGGGCGTCGCTGCGCCACAGGTGTACGTCGAGCTGTGGTCCGATCTCCACCGTGGGGCGCAGGTCCGGCATACCGGACCTCGCCGAGTCGTTGCGCACCGGAGTCGTGGCGTTGACACTCAGCTCGAGCTCGACGCGCTCCTGATTGAGGAATAGTCCGCGCAGCCCCTTGTCGTCCGCCTTGAAGAGACTGCCGCGATACACGAAGTACGGGAGTGGCAGCACGTAGGCGTGTGTCGTGTTCGAGCCGCGGTAATCGTTGAAGACCAGCGCTCCGATTCCGACGCCGAGCTCCCAAAGAGGCTTGTCCTCGGCGAGCGCGGGCGCTGCAGCGCTCAGTAGCGCCGCCAAGCCGAGCGCGGGCGCGGTGAGCAGCGTGCGTCGCAGCAGACTCGGCAGGTACATGCGGCCGGCGGGAGCAATGCAGCTGGCGCGGGAGGCTTCAGCCGGCAGTCGCAACGGGGCACATGCCGGCCGCTTCGATCTCCACCAGCAGATCCTGGCGGCAGATGTCTGCCTGCAGGTAGACCGCACGCGCACCGCTACCGAGCGCGGTGTGCAGCTGCGCCTGTATGACCGGCAGGTCGGCGGGCCGGCGGACGTAGACCTTGCAGGCGAGACTGCCGAGAGAGAAGTGGGCGCCGCGCGCCACTCGGTTAGCCTCCGCGAGCAGCGCCTCGATGTTGGCGAGCGTCTCGCGGGTCTGCGCCGCGGCGTCGCCGACATGCAGCGAGCGGTGGCCGACGATGCTCGCGGTCCCGGAGACAAAGAGCGTGAGGCCTTCCCCCTGGCGCAGCAGCGTGGCACGGGAGAACACCGGACTGTGCGTGCCATAACGGGGTGGATAGTGGTAGGCACTCACTTGCCGGGGATTCTCCACGAACGTCGGCGCGCTGCGCCCGGCGAGAAAGTAGACCACCATGGGACTCCCGGCGACGGCACCGAGCGCGGACGCGGCGGGCACGCCGCCGGTGAGCGGACGGCCGCTCGCCTGCAGCGCGTGCTGGCGTGCGCGGTTGAACTGCCGATAGCGTTCCGTACCCCCTGAATCGCGGTTGATATCCGGCACGTAGTTCCACACCCGCAGCAGGTGAGGGTAGCCCTGCGCATCGAGCGTGGCGCAAATCTGCCGATATACCTGCGTGGTGGCCTCGTGCAGCGGCGAGCCGCTGCCGGGAGGCGCCGGGTGCGCACGCGCACGCCAGGCGCCGTCCGCGCGGGTCTCCGCCTCGGTCACCGCAATGCAGCCAAACAAGAGCTCCGCGGTGCGCCGAAAGCGGACGCGCTCGCACTCACCCGACTCGGCGGGAGTCGTATGGCGCCAAACCTCGCAGACGTGCGCGGCCGGTGCCAGCACAGGCGTGCTCACCTCCGCGACCGGGATTCCGGCAATCGCGTCGCACATCCCGCCAGCCGCGCCGTTGAAGGCGGCCACGCCCAGCACGTCGCCCCAGCTCGCCGCGTGGTACTCGGCAGGGGAGACGTAATCCAGATGCAGGCCGCTGACTGCGCGCATCGGGTCGCTCGAAGGCGGTCAGCTCTTCGGCCCGGGCTCGCTCGACTTCGGCGTGACTGCATCCTTCGTCTTGGCGGCGTCCTCCTTCACCGTCTTGCCGACCGCCTTGGCGCCGTCCTCGACGGCCTGCGCCGCTTTGCGAGTGTCGTCGCGCACCGTGGTCGCGGCGGCTTTAGCGTCCTCAGCGACCGCGTGCCCCACGGTCTCGGCGCTGTGCTCGACCGCATGACCGACGGTCCGGGCGTCTTCCTTGACGGTGGTCTTGACGTCGGAGGTGTCCTGAGTCTGGGCGCATGCGAAATGGCCCAGGACCAGAGCGAAAGCCGCGGCCGCAGCCGCGCAGACGTGACTCGTTTTCATGGGAAAGTATCGTACGACACCCGTATGTCGCGGTGCCAATAATCCCTACCTTCGGGCAAACTGCGCCGAATGCGTCTCGAGCGCCTGCCAATCTCGGTTCTAACGACCCGCTATGTGCCGGGCGGCTGGGACGTGCTCGCCTTCGTCCTGGTGTTTGTCTTCTTCATCTACGCGGCGCAGGCGGCGCATGGCCTGACCGGCTCGCTGGCGGGCCTCGAGGCAACGCCAATCTCGCTCGCGCCCTCTGCGCTGGTCGGTTATTCGGCGCGCACCGCGCTGCGCATGGTCATCGCGATGCTGGCCTCGCTCCTCTTCACCTTCACCTACGCGACGCTCGCAGCCAAGAGCCGCCGGGCGGAAGTGATCCTGATCCCGCTGCTCGACTTCCTGCAATCGGTGCCGATCCTGAGCTTCTCGCTCACCATCCTTTTCTTTCTGCAGCTGACCCCGGGACGCGTGGCCGGGGCGGAGATGGCCGCCGTCTTCCTCATCTTCACCAGCCAGGCGTGGAACATGGCGTTCAGCTTCTATCACTCGCTGCGCAGCATTCCGGATGAGCTGGTGGAAGTGGCGCGCAATCTCCAGCTCACCCCGTGGATGCGTTTCTGGCGGCTCGAGGTGCCCTTCGGGATGCCGGCCCTGATCTGGAACATGATGATGTCGATGGCCGGCGGCTGGTTTTTCGTGACGGTGTCCGAAGCCATCAGTGTCGGCAACACGACCGTCACCCTGCCAGGAGTGGGCTCCTACATCGCTCTCGCCATCGAGCACAAGGATCTGAGGGCGATCGGCTGGGCCATCTTGGCGATGTTTGTGGTGATTCTGCTCTTTGACCAGCTGCTGTTCCGTCCCCTGACCGCGAGTGCTGACTGGTTCCGACTCGAGCAGGAATCCGGCTTCACCGAGACGCACTCCTGGGCCCTCACCATGATGCGCCGCTCGCGCCTCCTGCGTCTCATCGGCGCCGCTTTTGCCGCCGTGCTGCGCGCCGGCATGAAGCCGCGGGTCGTGACCCCGGTCGCGCCGCCGCCGCCGCGCGCGAGCTTTTGGAGCTCCAATCGGGTCGACTATGCGTGGTACGCGCTGTTGCTGCTCGTCGGCCTCGGTGCGCTGTGGAAGATCACCAGCTTTGTACTGCGGGCCGTGAGTTTCGCCGAGGTGAGCCACGTCATCGTTCTCGGTTTCATCACGCTGCTGCGGGTAGCGGTGCTGATCGCGCTGGCGAGTCTCATCTGGGTGCCGATCGGAGTATGGATCGGCCTGCGGCCGCGAGTGGCGAGCATTGCCCAGGCGGTTGCGCAACTCCTGGCAGCATTTCCGGCTAATCTGCTCTTTCCCATCGTGGTCTCAGCGGTAGTGATACTGAAGCTCGCCCCCGACATCTGGCTGAGCCCCCTCATGATTCTCGGTACGCAGTGGTACATTCTCTTCAACGTAATCGTGGGCGCCTCCGCCATTGCACCGGACCTCCGCTATGCGGGCGAGAATCTCGGTGTACGCGGCTGGCTATGGTGGCGGCGCGTTGGGTTGCCGGCAGTGTTCCCTTTCTATGTCACCGGCGCCATCACGGCCTCGGGCGGCTCGTGGAATGCGAGCATCGTCGCCGAAGTGGCCAACTGGGGCTCGCAGAAGCTCACCGCGCACGGCCTCGGCGCCTACATCTCCGAGGCGACCGCTGCGGGCGACTTCAAGCGCACCGTGCTCGGCACGGTGGTGCTGAGCCTGTTCGTGGTCACGATCAACAGAGTGTTCTGGCGACCGCTGTACGCGCGCGCCGAGCGCAAATTCCGCATCAGCTGATGCGCAACAGGGTCTGAAGGATACGCCAATGAGTGCGCCCGCCGCCGCGCTGAATCTCGCTCCGCTCCTCGAGGTGTGTAGCTGCTGCAAGTCGTTCCGCAAGCCCGACGGTGAAGAGCTCGTGGTACTCGAGAACGTAAACCTGACGCTGCGGCCCGGCGAGATCGTCGGGCTCCTCGGACGCTCGGGCTCGGGCAAATCGACACTGCTGCGCGCGATCGCGGGCCTCGATGAGCCCACCCGTGGCGTCGTCAACTATCTCGGTCACCCGGTGGCGGGTCCCGCCCCGGGGATTGCCATGGTGTTCCAGAGCTTCGCGCTCTTCCCCTGGCTCACTGTGCTCGAGAACGTGCAGCTCGGTCTTGAGGCGCTCGGCGTCCCCGAGCCCGAGATGCGCAAGCGTTCGCTGCAGGCGATCGACCTCATCGGGCTCGACGGCTTCGAGTCCGCGTACCCGCGCGAGCTGTCCGGCGGCATGCGCCAGCGAGTAGGCTTCGCGCGTGCGCTGGTCGTGCATCCCAACATCCTGCTGATGGACGAGCCGTTCTCGGCGCTCGATGTGCTCACCGCCGAGACGCTACGCAACGACTTCCTGGATCTGTGGGGCGAAGGTCAGCTGCCGATAAAGGCGGTGCTGCTGGTGACTCACAACATCGAGGAAGCGGTGCAGAT
>Ga0187783_10002107_pt1 | contig 14802 bp, 13 predicted proteins | sample 1015_SJ02_MP02_2_FD_132471 | JGI IMG/M metagenome (GOLD analysis project Ga0187783, IMG submission 132471) | Tropical peat soil microbial communities from peatlands in Department of Meta, Colombia - 1015_SJ02_MP02_20_MG | ecosystem: Environmental > Terrestrial > Soil > Wetlands > Peat | place... | reverse complement strand
TGCAGTCTTATATCCGGCCTACTGCGGCAGAGGTTAGCTCTGCCTGGCCCTGATGAATTCCGCTGAGGAAGGCCTCATCTCTCTTAAGGACTTGAAGTCCGGGCGCGGATCCAGGCTTACTTCCCCACGGTCCGACCTGCTTTGTCATCACGAGAACGCCACCTGCTCAACATGTTTGGCAGTCCCTCCGCTTGGGTTAGGACTATGCCATAGCCGGCATCTAAGCCCGGCTCCAGCTCCGATCAAACTCTCGACCCTAGGCAAGCAATGCCCAGATCGTGCGTGCCATCTTATTCGCGAGCGCCACGATCGCGACATTCTTCGCCCGTCGCGACAGCAACTCTTTGAGCCAGGGATCTCGCTCTCGATCCGCTCGGCTTTGCTGAACCAGAACGGAGCGAGCGCCATGGATCAACAGCGTCCGTAGGTACGGATCGCCGCGCTTGCTAATCCCGAGTAATCTCACCCGACCCCCTGTGCCCGACTGCCGCGGCACTAGACCCAAATAGGCCGAAAACTCCCGACCCGAGCCGAACGTCCGGGCATCGCCCACCATCGCGACCACCGCCGTCGCCGTGAGCTGACCGACACCGGGAACCTGCGCAATGCCCCGACACTCCGTCTCCCGCCGCTGCCACGAGCCGATCTGGCGCTCGAGCTCATGAATGCGGGCCCTCAGCCCCCGCAGACCCTCGACCTGCGCCACAAGCTCCCGACGCACTAACTCCGGTACGAGACCGAGCGCCTCGTTAGCCAGCACCGGTGCGGCCTGAGCCAAGAGTGCTCGCCAGCCCTTCGGTACGGCCACCCCGAACTCGTACACCAGACCGCGAACCTGGTTCGCTTGCATCGTCCGAAACTCGATCAATTGCGCCCGAATTCGATGCAGCGACAATACCGCCTGTTGCTCCTCGCTCTTGAGCGCCACATACCGCATCCCCCCGACGCTGACTCGCCTCCCAGATCGCCTCCGCGTCCGCAGCATCCGTCTTGTTCGTCTTGACGAACGGCCGTGTGAACTGCGGCGCAATCAACCGCACCTGGTGACCCAGACCGCTCAGCACCCGTCCCCAGTAGTGCGCCGAGCCACAGGACTCCATCGCCACTATCCCATGAGCCCGGCGGGCAAAGAATGCCGCCACCTCCGTCCGCGTCAGCGCCTTGCGCTTAAGCTCACCGGTATCCGGCTCGACCCAATGCGCCTGAAAAACTCGCTTTGCCAAATCCAAGCCGTAAGTCGTAACGTTCATGGTGGATCCCCTGTCCCTCGAGTGGTTACTGAACATCTCCACTCTGGCACATTGATGCCGTTCGGGCTCCAGGGGATCCTCTACTTTGCGCTTCGCTCGCATCTCACCCTCCTCGCTTCAGAGAAGGGCGGCGTCCATCTCATCTCTCTTGGTCTTGTACGGGCCGAGAGAGAATGCCCTGAGGCGGCCTGGCAGGCAATTTAGCCCTTAGTGACTGTCTGCTTCCCCTCAACGCGATGGCCGCTCTCGGGCAGGAGGACCAATGTTGCTAAGTTAGCCCTCGGGGCAATGGTCTTACGCTTTCTTAATCAGACGAGTGATCCAAACCAGAATCACCGCGCCGATGAAGGCGACGATGATGGAGCCGATCAGCCCCCCGCCGGGCCAAATGCCGAGCAGCCCGAATAGCCAGCCACCCACGATCCCCCCGAGGAGTCCCAGAACTATGTCAACGAGGACTCCATAGCCACCGCCCTTCATTACTTGGCCGGCGCCCCAGCCAGCGATTAGACCGACTACGATCCAAAGAATAATTCCCATGGCATCCCCCTTTATGGCGGACCAAGACCGTCGTTCAGAACTGCTCAATCTAGTCGCCGAGTCGTCAATTTCATCCAGGCTCGGCCGTAGCAGTCTTCTAGATGAATGATTGTAGAGCCTTTTGATACGCGACCATAAGCGAGGCCCTGTCCGCTTCCTCTCACCGCGATGGCCGACGCGATCGACGACCAGGCCCCCGGGCTTCCGTAACTCCTCGGATATCAAACTGCCAAGGAAAGGCGGACGAAAGTAGCCGGATCGCGAAATCACGCCCCCGCTACCACAAAAATATGCTTCCACCCCGCTATGATCGTGCTGACCAACCCTGCAGGGCTCGTGCACCGATGCGCTCACCCGCAGCAGCTCCGCTGAGTGAATCTGAGCGTTAAGCGGAGCCGCCGTGATATCAAGCGTCGAGGATCGGGCGCGGAAGTGTCGTATCCACCTGCTGTGATGACAAAAGAGGTTGACTGTCTTTGAATCCCACCCGGGCATCCAGATCAATGTGCATCGCAATGAGTCGCCTCTGGAGCTCGAGACGCCGTTCCTCGATTTGGTCCTCGTTGACCCGTTGCGGGATCTGCAGAGGCTCACCGATCAGGATACGGATTTCTGCGCCGAGCTTCGGAATGACCGTTCTATCCCAGGAACCCTGATTTAACCAGCAGGATGATGTCGACGCCGCGACCGGCAACAGGACGCCGTTAGTCTTTCGCGCGAGAGTGAGTATGCCGAGCTGTGCAATTCCGCGAGGCCCTCTTGAGCCATCGACTGCAAGACAGGAGTTGAGCTTAGGGTCTTCCCGCTGAGCTCTGATCATCTCTGCAAGCGCGCGCGCGCCACCCGATCCCGACGAACCACGGGCCACTCGATAGCCCAGGCTTTCCTCGAGGCTCGCCATTACATCGCCGTCGCTACTCCGCGAGCACATGAGCATCCATCGCCCGCGGCCCGGTTGGCTGAAGTAATGCAGAAGTTGGAATGTGCGCGCATGGAGGAACGCCCCCACCACGGGACGATCGCCCTGCAACAGATTTGTCAGCCCGGCTGCATTTTCGGTCGTGTAACGCCAGGACCTCCCGAGCGAGCGGTATACGCAACGCGCGAGAGGAGGGCCAATCCAGCGGACGACGAATTTTCGCACCGGCCTGCGTTTGCCTGAGGCGGCTCCCCGGGCGCTCATGCCCCACCGCCCTCGCTCGTCGAGCCACGCTCCTTTCGACCGCCGGCGGCGTGAGCGTGTGCGAATTGGCCACTTGCCATCGCTCCAACCAGAGCGAGCTCACCGGCCAGCGCTACCACGGCACAAATCTCGGCAAACTTCCTTGCCATCCCCGCGCCAGCGCAGCCGAGCAGCGCCAGACACTCTCGCGCAGTGGGCAGATAGGTCCCACCGCCAACAGTACCCACGATCAGGTTGGGAAGCGTGACCGATGCGTACAACTCCGCCGTCCGAGTCCGTTCAACGCGGGTCAGCGCCGTGGTGGCTTCCGCCACACACGCAGCATCCTGGCCACAGGCTATGAATATCGCAGCAAGCGCATTGGCGACGTTACCTTGTAAACCAACGGTACCCGTCTGTGCAGCGCCATTCACGCCCTGGCGCCACGTGCGCTCCATCGTTTCGGCATCTGTCTTCCAGTAACGGCTGAGTTGCTTCGCCCGAAGCACTAACTCGGCGCTCACATTGCGGCCGCGGGTCGCGCGAAAGGCCATCGGCGTGGCGCGCTTATCTCCCGACACCATGGACTCCGTCACCCACGACAAAGGTGTCTGCGGCATGTCGAGCAACAGTCGCTCGCAAATCTCCTGGGTGGCCAGCGTAACCATGTTCTGGCCAGCCGCATCGGCTGTCGAGTATTCGAACACTACGTAGACAGTGTTCGCGATCACCGAGGCTTGCAGCGCGAGCAAGCGACAATGTCGTGAGGCCCTTGCGGTTATCTCCTGAAGGAGAGTCAAACGCGAAGGGAGCCAGCAAGCGAACGCGTGCGCTTGCGCGAGGCTCGCGAACTCGAAGCACGGAGCGCGGCTGACTTGCTCATTGCCACAGATAGCCGCCGCACCTCCACTGCGATTCATCGCATTGAAGGCGTGCTGGAAGGAGGCAACCAGTGTTCCTTCGCTGGTCGCAAATGGGACGAAGAAGTCTCCCTGCGCCGCGGTGCCACGGATTCGCACAGGGCCGGCGACACCCAGCGGCACCTTCGCGAACCCGAGAAACCCCTCGATGCTCCCTTTGAGCAGTTCCGGGTCAATCTCGGGCCCGGTGCCGCTGATCTGCTCGATTTCGTACCCTGCTTCCCGAAGACGCTGCCTGCGGGTCACGAGCGCCTGTCGGGAAGAATCAGTGGTCGACGGCAGACGTAGGCATTCTGCCCCTGGCCGTTCCGAACCCACGCAGGTCGCGCCATCCAGCGTCGGGAGGCTCGCCCGGTTGCTGTCGTACTTGTTCAAACGTGCACTCCCATGCTCGCCACCGCTTCGGCGAACAGGGCCCCCTGGTGCACATCCTATCGTGCCTGGCGACTGTCAGGGGGCGGACATACCACTGTCATGGGCTGGAACCGGGGAACCCCACGTTTCGCGGCGGTCGGGTTTCCGATCGCAAGCCGGCTGCTGCGGCAGTACCGGCAGAATCCGGCCCCGCTACCGACTTCGAGACAATTAGCTGCCTCGACCCGCCCCGCGCCTCATAGCCGGTAGCGCACCACCAGCACCCAGATCGTCCAGAGCGCCGCGGCGATCGTAAGACCAATCGCAAAACCGCGGGCCGCCCGCGGCCCACCGCCCTCAAGATCTCCTGCGTGCGCGGCCCCTGGCGCCAAGCGCCGAACTGGCATCCCGTGAGGCGCGGTCGATGAATCAGCCATAGATCGCACCGTAACCGCTGAGCGGTTCCGGGACCGGGGAACTGCGTCACATATGGCAGCGGTTCGCGCTAGTACGCTCTGGCGACGACCTCGCGCGGAAGGAGTCCGCCGTGATCGAAACGTTCTTAATCGCGTGGTTAGGCATCGTGCTAGCCGTTTGGGTCGTCTGGGTGACGTCCCACGTCTTCACTCTGCTCGCCGGCTTGACGTCCCGCATCCGCGGGGGCCGCCACGCAGTCAGCACGAAACCGTAAACGCGAACTCGCCTACGGTTCCTTACCACGCTGTGCCGACGACATCCTTACGGCAATGACGCCCTTGATGTCTCTGACAGCACCAAGGAGCGCTTCAATCCCTTGCCGACCGCGCAGCTGTAAATGAACAGCGCGAGACTCGTCCTCCGTCGCAGCTGCCTCGGTGCCGTGGCGCAGACAGCCTCCGCGAACGTGACAAATCGTGCCCCCGCTACCACTGTTTCCTACTCGTCTGTCAGCTCGGCTCGCGCGAACGCCGCGACTCAGTTGGGGCCATAACCCCCGCATTTTCTCGGCAACTGCGACTTCGGCGTCTCTCGCAGGACGACGAGGTCGAAGCATTCCGCGTTTCTATTCGAACTCCGCATGCCAGAGATGGTCTTTGCGTTTATTGCGTTGGCTTCGGCGATTTGTTGGGCCCCGGTCATTTTTTGGTTGGTGCGGGACTCCTGGCTCGGCGCAGGGTTGGCTCGCGCGGCTGTGGCCGGCGCGGCATTGCCTTGCGCGGAGTTGGCTTGGGCACCGTTACCTTGCGCGCCGTTGTTGCCCTGTGAGGCCTCGCCTCCGGTGGACCCGGGCTGAGTGCTCGCCGGCTCAAACAATTGTCCCACGAGGTCCTGGGGAATCGTAAAACTGCGCATCACTGCCTCCAGGGTCGCGCGCTGCTGCGCGGCGAGCCTGGCTGGAACGGTTGCCAGTTTAAAAATGTTCTTGTACAAGCCGGCCCCGTCGATCGGCATCGAACAAAACGCCACCTCGAATTTCTCGGGTCCCGACTGTCCGGTGATGCCGCCGAGGATCCTTGCGCATTGCCCGAATTCCGCGGGCATCTCGATGGGAGTCGTCGAAATGATCGAAACCTGGGGCGCCGCCCGGTGAGCAACCGCGGCGCTGCTTTGCACGATCATGGTGAATTTCTGGTCGAGGGTCGCCTTGTAGGGAAGGTTTATGTCGGCGCCTTCCCCTCCACGGTTACCGGGCTGAAATGCAGCGTCCCGAGCGATGATGACCCTGCCAAGATCCACTGTTTCGCCGTTGGGACCCGCGGCATCGACCAAGCCGTGACCCGACTTGGTGACACGCCACCCCGCGGGAAGCTCGACGCTGGCGGTCTGATCCGGTGCAGTGTACTGCTGTGACGCGGTCGCCTCGTTCGCATTCGCACGGTTGCTGGTCGATGATCCGTTGCGTGCCGGCCCTGCTGCGGGCACTCCTTGTGCGAAGGCCGCAGCCGCGCCGATTCCAAGGCAAAGCATCGCAGAAATCCGCGCTTTGCAGCTGGCAGGAAAGATTGCAGTCGTCATTTTGTTTTCCCCATTAGATTTGAGTTCGCCCGATTTACAATCAAACCCATTGTGAACGCCAAGCCTCTCCCATGACACGTCGTCCATTCAATGCGTCGGAGTCAGGGGTGTTGATGTCCTGGAGCACCCGCCCGTCAGGCCCTCGTTGCTCAGGGTGCCAGAGAAAAGCGTCTTGCGGTAGCCGCGTGAGGCGCCCCAGTCTGTCGCAGCGCTTCCCGCGCCTGCGAAAGGTTTGCCCCGCCGAGTGAGCGCGCGAGCATGCGTGGCCCATCGGATCGCCGTCATCGATACCGCATGAAGGCGTGCACAGGATCTTCCGGCCCCCCCCCCGCCTCCCGTACGCTCCCTTCCCTTCCATGCGCACCGACCCGCTCCGGCCAGTTGAAGCGCGCGCGACGTTCGAATGTGATGCCGGTCACAGTCCCCTGGCCCGGGCGTTGACGCACCGCCCGATTCTGAGACGGCGACATTTATGAGTTGAGCTGCTTTGCCGGTAAAAATTAACCATGAAGATTCGCTGGAAGGTTACGACGCTGATCGCGGCGTTGTTTGCCATCCTGGGCATGACAGCGCTCTTCGTCGCCAAGTACGTGCTCATGCCCAGCTTTGCTGAGCTCGAGCACACCGAGGCGAGTGTCGCGATGCGGCGCGTCCAGTTTGCACTGGATCGCACCCTGGCACAGCTTGCCTTGTCGGCGGGCAGCTGGGGAAACTGGACGGACGCCTGGCGTTTCGCACAAGACCACAACCGGGCGTTCGTCACCGAACAGGTTACCGTCGCAGGCCTCAAGACTCTCAACATCAATGCACTGGTATTCAGCGATCTGAGTGGGCACTTTATCGCGTCCGTCGCTGCCGACTTGCAGACCGAACGGCCCCTCCATCTGGATTTCCTGACTCGCCAGGCATTGGCTCCCGAGTCTCCGTGGCGCGCCAACCTGCTCAACGGGCATCCGGCTCGGGGGTTTCTCCAGACCAATCTCGGCATACTGATGCTCGCCGGCGCACCGGTGCTGGACGGCTTCGGCAATGGGCCGCCGCGCGGCATGGTGATCATGGGCAGGTTGATATCACCCAGTGAGATCGAATTGCTCGGCGCTCAGGCACAGGCCAGCGTATCGCTGATCCGGCCGGCGGATACACACAACCCAAACCGGCTGGTCGAAACAGACCACGCCGTGCAGGTGTATCACCTCTTCAACGACATATATGGTCGCCCCATCCTGACACTACGGGTCGACGTCCCGCGCGAGATCACGCGAAGGGGCTATGCAGCGGTGCATTACGCGTCCGCGTACCTCATTGCCGCTGCCATCATGGTCGTCATATTGCTGGTCATAATCTTGAATCGCACGGTCCTGAATCCACTCGCGCGAGTCACACGCCATGCGGTGGCGATCGGCGAAGGCGTGGACCTCACAACCCAGCTCGACTTCAAAGGCAAGGACGAGATCGGTGTGCTGGCGCGCGAGTTCGACCGTATGGTAGCGCGCGTCCTGCGCTTGGCTTATCTCGATTCGCTGACCGGGTTGCCGAATCGGGAACAGGGACATCACCGCTTGCGCTCCGCATTGGCCGCCGCGCAACAGCACGGACACCTGCTCGCATTGATTTACATCGACCTCGACAACTTCAAGCGCATCAACGACACCCTGGGGCATGGCCTCGGCGATGAGGTTCTCGTGATCGCCGCCGAGCGACTGCGCAAGGCACTGCGCGGTGCCGAGGGCCGCATTGCCGATGAAGTCTCGATCGACCGAAGCGGTAATCTCAGCCGCCTGGGCGGTGACGAATTCATGGTGGTACTCCCCGAGGTCGCCACCAGCGCCGACGCCGGTCGAGTCGCCGAGCGGCTCATCGCCGCACTGCACGAGCCCATGTCTCTCTCGAAGCACACCATAGTGATCACGCCTAGCATTGGTATCGGTCGCGCCCACCGATGCCACCGATGCCGGCTCGCTGCTGCGGCACGCCGATCTCGCCATGTACTTCTGCAAGCGCCGCTCACCGGGTACCTATGCCTTTTTCGACCCCGCAATGAACGAAGGCGTTCTGCAACGCTACACCATCGAGAGTAAGTTGCGCGGCGCACTCGAGCGCGGGGAGTTGTCCGTGCACTACCAGCCGCAGATCAGCATGTGCACTGCCGAAGTCACCGGCATGGAGGCACTCTTGCGCTGGACTCATCCCGAGCTCGGTGTGGTGCCGCCAAGCGAGTTCATTCCTGTCGCCGAGGCGAGCGGCCTCATCGTGCCGATCGGAGAGTGGGTGTTACGCACCGCCTGTGCTCAGGCCCGGAAATGGCGTGAGGAGGGGCTGGCTCTCCCGCGCATCGCGGTCAATGTCGCAGCCCAGCAATTCGCCATGCACAACTTCGCCGAGCAGGTAACGGCAATCGTGACGGAGACGGGCCTCAGCGCCACACTGCTCGAGCTCGAGTTCACGGAATCAACGATCATGTTGGAGGAGATGCACGCGGCACGCCTGCTCGAGGAGCTGCACGCGATCGGCGTCTCGATCGCGATCGACGACTTTGGCACCGGCTATTGCAACTTCCAGCGCCTGCATCACATGCCGGTCGATCGTCTGAAGCTCGATCGGTCCTTAATCCGCGATCTGGGTGATGACACCGCTGACCGTGCCATCGCGGTGGCCATCTTGTCGATGGCCCAGGCGCTCGAAGTGGAGGTGGTTGCAGAGGGCGTCGAGACGTTCGCGCAGTTCCGCTTTCTGCAGGAGCACCAGTGCGCGCAATGCCAGGGATTTCTGCTCAGTCGCCCCCTGCCCGCCAGCGAGGCCCGACTGCTACTCGAGCGCGCGGGGGAGAGCTGGGAGGGCAGCCCGACTCAGCGCGTACGGCACCTTAGCCGCGCCGGGAGCTGAGGGAGCCCGTTCAGTGAGGCGCCGGGGATGCGTCCGCACTGAAAACCAACGAATAACGATGACGACTCCGCGCAAAAGATGGATCAAAGGACACGCTCGGATCGAGCGCAGCGCTGAAAGCACCTGCGTTCGAATAGCCAACTGCACTCAAGACGATGGCATACACCGTATTCGAAGACACAGTAAAGGGCTGCTGTACACTGAATGCGTTTGGAAGACCGACCGTCGCAGCGCTCCCCACGCAATCATAGAATCCGTGCGAACAGGCTGCGATCTTATAGATGGTCGAACTTTTGTCCCCCGTCTCGATTGCAGCTGACGCGTAGCCGTAGCTGCCCCCCGTCGTGGACTGCGACTGCGAGGTCGCAGCATTCGCATAGAACACGAGCGGAACCCTGGTATTGGCCGGCCCAACCACTTCGAAGTACGAGGTGACCGATGCGCTCGCCTGTTCAATTTTTGAATAGGAACCTTGGTAGACAGTCACGCTGCCGGATGCGCCTGTGTAGTAAGCGGAAGCGGTGACCTCTCCCGTAGCCGTAGGCGTACAACCACCGGTGATTGACCCAGCACCGGAATTGGACGCGTTACAGCGAGTGTTCCAACTTGAAATTACTTCGCTCAAAACCGCCGGTGGCAGACTCGGCAGACTCGGCAGGCTCGGCAGACTCGCAGTTCGCGTACCCGACGGCAGTAGCAGCATGACTATTACCGCAGTCGCAACGAACCCAAGGCCTTGGCCGGGTACCCTCTTCTTCATTACCTGCCCCCGCGGCGCTCGGAATGGCGCCTTGTCAGCAACGAGGCTCTAGCCTAACAGGCCTTCAGGCACAGTATAGATAATGCCCGATTGTCCAATCGATCAATGGCTTATGATTTCACTTTGTGAGGCGAAGTCCAGGGTAGCAGGTGGTCACGATTGGGCCCAGGAGCCTCAGTACATCACCTGGCCCTGAATCACGCGCGGTGCAGCGTTTACCGTGGGCTCGACGCCATTGTAGACCGGTGAGGAGCTGTTGCTCGGATCCTGCAGGCCGCTCGCCCCTGGAAGCGTGGCGCTCACGGTCGCGAGGCCGTCGCTCGTGCAGGTCGTCACCGGCTTCTCTGCCAGCAGGATCTGGCGGTTGAGCCATTTCACCAGATAGGTCGTCGTGACGCCGCTCGCGTTCAGGGTCACAACCCCCTGCTGCGGATTGTCGTTCGGGTCGTAGGGAATCTCGAACGCTGAGACGTAGATCGCCGTGCCGCTCGGGTCGTTACAGGCCAGAGGTTGGTTGGTGATCGAGGAGACGCAGCTGCCGGGAATACCCCACAGATTGCCGAAGCCGTTGTACTGCAGAACCATGGTCGTTCCGGCATAGCTACCGTACGGCACGCTGCCCGAGCTGTTGGCAGGCACCGTAAAGTTGACGTTGAGCGGCGCATCGAAATGCACGAAGTTGTTGCTGCTGTCCTTAACGGCCGTGAACTGATTCCAGTTGTTCGGGCCCGTTTGCCACTGGTAGTAAACGGCTGCGGAGCCCATAGTCCAGCCGCAGTACTGGGGCTGCTGGGTGGTCTGATCGGTGCCGCACTGCGCCTCGCTGAGATTGGCAACGAGATAACCACTCATGACGCCTGACTGGTACTGCGAGTACTGCTGATAAGCGCTCGCATTGGTGTACACGACGGCAGCCGCGGACCCATCGCCGCCGATAAGGACGTTGCCGCTGAGTCCATAAGAAACCGGCGTCGTGGTCGGCTGGTAGGCGTTGAACGTCGCGGTGATAAAGGGCGATGTGACCGGATTCGAGGGGCTCTGAGTGAAGTAACTCGCCAGCGTGGCCGCCGACGGACAATTACTCACGCAATAAAGTGTGGTCGGCAGGCTGGGATCATCCGGATAAACCAGGTCCTGCATGTAATAGACGACTGCGGTGGTATCGAGCGGATTGCCGGGATTGTTGAGCGCGATGTATACGTTCCCCGCGCCGAGAGATTGCGACCAGCCCTGCAGGCCGGTCGAGGCCCAGAAGCTCGGTGACACGGCAATTGAGACCTGGCCATTGCTGAGCGGGCCGCTTTGGCAACCGTTCGAGCCGCACTGCACCTCGCCGGTAACGATGAACTGCTGGGAGGCCTCGCTCCAGTTGAGAACGTACTGCGTATTGGCGTCCGGCAGCGCGGAGCCTGTCACGGAGCCGACGAACACCTGCAGCTGCAGCTGATCGATCAACTTGAGCGTCGTGCTTTGCTGCGTGAAGCGCGCGAGACTGCCCCCGTTTTCGACCAGCGTGTAGCTCGTCGTGCTTGCCGATCCGTTCTGATAGTTGACCATCTGCACCGAAGAGCCGTTGGCAGGCATCGGAGCGCCGGCGGAGGTCGAAAGACCGTAGTAGCCGACGTAGCCCTGATAGGTAGCTCCGGAGACGCTGTACTGGATTGGGAAGCCCGAGTTGAGCGTGATCTCCGCGCCAGTCGAGGAATCGTAGAGCCCGTACTGTCCGACGGAGAACTGCGTGGCGGGGTCTGCGGCATCGCGGCTGAAGCATTCGAAGTTGCTGCTGCCGTCCTCGCGATAGTAGTAGTTGGCGTCGTAAGCGAAGTTGAAAGCCTCGGTCTGGCTTTGGCCATTGCCGGACTGGGTCACATCGATGCTGCCGGTACCGCTGGTTGTGCCCACGCTCGACAGTTGCAGCGCTGTGATCTGCGAGCCGTTGCTATTGTTTCCCTGCTGCTCATCGGCCTCGTAGTAGCTCAATGTACCGTTGCCGGCCTGCATGTAGCCGTTTATGAGGCAGCTGCCGGCGGCACTCGCCTTACCGCAGTAATCCAGGCGGAATGCGCCGTAAGGGTTGGTGCTCGAGGGAGCTGCCGTCGCGCTGATGTGAGCATAGATCGTCACCGGAATGCCCCCGGGGCCCTGACTGAGCGACAGCCACGCCGAGACGATCATCGGATCCGAGTTCGATGCGCGCGTGGAATTGACCACTGCGCTCATGTAGTCCGGCGCCTGGGCGGCCGCGGAGCCGCTGCCACCGGAGTTGGCGGTGCTGGTCTGCTTGGCCGCATTGCACTTGTTCTGGTCGATGAGCGCGTTGTAGGGCCCCTCGTTGACCAGCGCGTCGGGACGCATCGAGCTCATTACGCAGGTGATCATGTTCACCTGCCCGATGGTCTGCGTCGTCGCGTCCTGCACCTGACTCTGTTGTGGGTCGGTGAAGTAGGGGGAGTTTGCCGGCGGACTGGCCACAGACATCGTGGAGGCCACCGCGATCAGCGGCATGAGAAAACTCACTTTGCGAAACACTGTCGCTCTCCCGGAAGTCTCAGTTGGTGTTGGTCGCAGTGACGACTGCGACGCTCGACGGCATGGTGATGCCGGTCACCTTGGCAGTGGGGGTGGGGTTCGATGTGGCACTCGATGAGGTGCCCGATACCGGGGTGCTGTTTGAACAGCCTGCAAGCGTGATCGCCACCACGCTCCCCAGCGCAATCGCCATCGTGCGCACCCATGGGCCTGTCTTGGCTGTGGCCATGACTTCTCCGGTTCCGTGGAAAGTGCCGGCACACTGCCCGAGCGCCGCGGCCGCAAACGTGCGCAACTCACCACTTTGCATAGCGTGCGTGCGACATATTTCCGCGCCGCGGCCGGAACCGACGAATCAATCACACGCGATCGGCGCGCCACTGCGAGGCGCGCAGCGTCACCGGTGCGTGCGCGCGTAGACGACCTTGCCCCCGACGATGGTGGTTTCAACCTTCACGTTGCGAATCGCCTCGGGCTTCAGGTCGAAAATGTTCTCGCTGAGGAACACCATATCCGCGAGTTTGCCGGGTGTAATCGAGCCTTTTTCTTTTTCCTCGAACTCCGCGAAAGCCGATCCCAGTGTGTAGGCTTCGACCGCCTCGGCGAGCGTGATCCTCTGCTCTGGGATCCAGCCCTCCGGGTTCTTTCCATCAAGGGTCGCGCGTGTAACCGCCGCGTAGAGCCCGAGCAACGGGTCGAGCGGCGCCACATCCCAATCTGTTCCAAAGGCGAGCGTCACGCCGTGGTCGAGAAAACTGCGCCAGGCATAGCTCGTCTTGGCTCTTTCGCGACCGATGCGCGCCTCGACCCAGCGCCCATCGTCGATCGCATGGTAGGGCTGCATGGATGCAATCACGTGAAGCCGGGCGAAGCGCTCGAAATCCTTCGCCGCCATGTGCTGCGCATGTTCAATGGTCATGCGCTGGCCGTGATATCCATTGGCTTTTTCGATGGCGGCGAAGATATCGAGGATCATCGATATCGCACGGTCTCCGATGGCGTGCACGCGTAGCTGTAGGCCGGCCGCGTCGGCCTGCATGAGCCGCTCGCGCATCGCCTCGGGCGGATGCATTTCGGCGGAAAGGATGCCCCGATTGTTGGGCTCATCGCTGTACGGCTCAAAGAGCGCGGCGGTGCGCGAGCCGATCGAACCGTCGGCGAACCCCTTCACGGCGCCGAGGCGCAAGTACGAGGATCCCCAGGCGCGGCGCAGACCTACCTTGGCCTGATCCTGCCATTCTGTTTCGAGCGGCGCACAGTAAATGCGAGCCGTCAGCTGCCCTTTCTCCGCCAGCTCGGAATACACCGCCACATCGGCGAAATCGGCGCTCATATGCTGTACGCTCGTGACGCCCACCGACGCGGCATAGGCGAGCGCGCGTTTGGCCGCGGCCAGGCGCTGCTCGTGCGATGGCGGAGGAATGGCTTTGTAGATCAACTCCTGCGCCGCGTCTTTGAAAATTCCGGTGGGAGTTCCCGATGCGTCGCGGACGATCACGCCGCCTGGAACGTCAGCAGTCTTGGCCGAGACTCCTGCGAGCTTCATGGCCGCGGAGTTGGCCAGCCCCTGGTGACCGTCGTAGCGGCTGACGAATACCGGAACATTTCGGCTGATGTCATCGATCAGTCCGGCGCTCGGCAGTTGCGGCGGGTTCCATTTGGTTTCGTCCCAGTCGCCGCCGAGCATCCATTCGCCCTTCACGGTCTTGGCCGCCTGCGTTGCAATTCGTCGCTTGAACTCCTTTACAGACGTGGCATCGTTCAGTTGCACCTCGTCGAGCGCAGCGCCGCCGGCGGTGAAGTGCACGTGCGCATCGTTGAAGCCGGGCAGCAGCAGCTTGCCGTGCGCGTCAATCACCCGGGTTTCGGGTGCGCGCCAAGAATCGATCTCGGCCGCCGATCCTACTGCCACGATGCGATCCCCGAGCACTGCTACGGCTTCGGCCTTGGGATGCTGACGGTCCACGGTATAAACGTTGGCGTGGGTCACAATCAGCTCGGCTGCAGGCCGGCCCTGCGCCCAAGCCGATGCGCCCAAGAGGACGAGACACATCGAGATCTTCATTTTCTTGCTGTCCCCTGTTCTGTGCCGCAGAGCGCGGATCATGTCCGCCCTGCGATCCTCGCCGCAATCGCCCGCGATTCGGGTGCGGCGTACGCGAGCGGCAGCTTACTTGGCGGCAAATCGCTGTAGTTGCTCACCGAGCACCTGGTCGACGGCGCCAGCGAAACTCGACAGTCCATCGCGCGAGTAGCCGACGACGGAGTACTCGGCGATGACTGTGGTCGCAGTGGGCGCAGTGCTGCGCAACGTGAACGTCAATGCGCCCGTGGCGCCTATCCCCTGGAGGGGACCCAGTGCACCGGTCAAACGCAGCGTCTTCTCGGGTATCACGAGCACCACTTCGA
>Ga0187783_10002106_pt1 | contig 14803 bp, 12 predicted proteins | sample 1015_SJ02_MP02_2_FD_132471 | JGI IMG/M metagenome (GOLD analysis project Ga0187783, IMG submission 132471) | Tropical peat soil microbial communities from peatlands in Department of Meta, Colombia - 1015_SJ02_MP02_20_MG | ecosystem: Environmental > Terrestrial > Soil > Wetlands > Peat | place... | reverse complement strand
GTGGGCAAGGACGTCGGCTCAGGCGAAACGGAATGTATTAGTGGCGATAGCGTTGATAGGGATGCGAATACCCTATCCTCAGTTGCACAATTCGTTAAAAGGCGGTTCGCTCAGGCCATGGGGTATGGACGAGCTGACGCCGCCAGCGGCCACCCGTTCGATGCAGACAATGCTGCTTGTCGACCCGTATCCAACGCGTGGCGAAGGTCGCGCTGGACGAATGACCCTCGAGATGGACAACAGCACAGCCCACACATTGGCCGCTGAGATCCGTGATTTGGAGATAGAGCCGTACGGCGCTCCGTAATTTCGGCAGGATTTCGTTATCGGTCAGCGCCTAGTCACAGCGAATATCGAATATAGTCATCTCAAAAGTCAGGCCGACCGCCCCCTTCCCACGACGCCTAAGCTCGGTACGGCTGACGAGATGGTGCAAAATCGACTGGTTCGGTCCTGTGAGCTTTGAGGCGCGATTGCCGCGCTCAACATACTATTGCTGCTTGGGCTGTGGCGGCTGCTGAAATGATTGCCCATGCTTGAGCGCCGTTTCCCGCCTCCTTTCGTAGCTACCAGCTAGTATCCACCCCCGTAATAGGGCCCCGGATAGTAGGCTGGATCAACAACAGGTGGTCCCGGAATTCGATTGCCTTTGCCACTCATGCACTGAGCATAAACGGTGTCATATCTCGCTTGCAGTGAGCCACCAGCGGCGGCGGCATTTCCCGATCCCACTGCACTGCCTGCAACTAAACCAGTACCAGCGCCAACTGCCGCGCCTGTCCCCACATGTCCCGCCGCTGATCCAAGTGCAGCACCTGCCAGAGCGCCGAGTGCGGTGCCAACAACGGCGCTACCAACTGCAGCGTCATTGGCCGCCTGGCCGGGGGATTGGTACCCTATCGCCTGCTGAGCGGAAGTTTGGCAGTACTGATCGTCTGCCTGGAAGGACTCATATGACTTGTGCGGACCGGGCATGGCCGCGAACGATGGAGTGGCTGGACCGTTATAGGCGCATCCCCCACACGCGAAGCAAAAAGCACTTAACAACGCGATAGATTTGTTAATCACCCGTACCCCCCAATTTTATGGCCCGGACGCGGACCTATCGATTCGATCGACTCGAATCGTGGCAAAGATTAGGAATAATAAGGAACTTAAGGGCCAATTAAATTGCTGGATTGTCTTACTTGGCCCTAATCCCAAGCCCCACTGGCGCGCGACGATCGCGGCAAGCGAGCCGGCCGCGCCCCAGAAGGTAACAATCAAAAGCCGCGGGGACCTCAGCGTGCATTCTGCCACGGGTCAAACGGTTTGTCCGGCAAACTTTTAAGCGCGGCATTATAAGCCTTATCGTCAGCTTTGGGCTTTTGCGGATCACTCTTATCTGTTTGCTTTTGGTGTTTGTGGCCGCCGCCCATGCCACCGCCACCCATGCCGCCCGTGCCTTGCGCTTGAGCACTGACCGTCACCAAGCCAATGGCGAATGCAAGAAGCATAATTGCTGTTATGCTGCGTCTCATGTGCTCACCCCGCGCCCCCCCGCCAGCAAGATCGAGCCCAATTGGGACAGTCGATTGACCAAATTGTGGGTCGGATCTGTCTTGAGCCCGCTATGTTTGGGCCTCGGTCCGAATCGGACGGACTCGGCCGGGGCTTTTTGTTTGACGGAACCCCTTGCGATGAAAGGAGTTGCCGGATCTAGGCGGCCGGGGTGAATTTCTGTCACCACAACCTTTTCAAATGCGCGAGTGACAAGACTGCGGGGTCCGCAGCCCAACGCATGCCCGCTACGGCCCCGGCACTTCCACAACGCACAGGACTGCCGGCCGCACGGTCAGCACCGCGCCAAATGGAGTCGCGAAAAGCTATCGCGACATTCCTCGAAAGCAGAACTCGTTAAGCGCGATCGCAATGTCCGCTCAGTGTCAGACGGCGACATCAGTCCTTGAGACTAGTTTTAATCGCTCTCGAAGAACTTCGGGACGACCTTGACTTCGTGGCGCTTCCCGTATCCGACTCGCGTTAGGCGGCGGATCTGCCCGCAGCTCGTCGCAGGATTATTGAAACATTGGCCAATGCCGGTGCATCTGAGATGCGTTGCCTGATCATAGACAACTACGATTCGTTCACCTGGAACCTCGCGCACTACGTGGCCCAGGTGTTCGGCACCGAGCCGCTGGTCGTGCGCAACGATCGGTACACCTGGCGCGAAATTTCCTCCCGCGAGTCGTTCGGCTGTGTTCTCATTTCTCCCGGTCCAGGAACGGTAACCAACCCAAATGACGTCCATGTTTCCAGAGATGCACTCGAGCAAGACGACATCCCGGTGTTAGGCATCTGCCTTGGCCATCAGGGACTAGCGTACTTCCACGGAGGCGAGATCAAGCACGCGCCGGTTCCCTTTCACGGCAGAATTTCGACCATTCATCATGACGGCAGCCGCTTGTTTGACGGACTGCCGCCAAGCTTCGATGCGGTGAGGTATCACTCACTCGTCGTGTGTCCGCAGTCGCTTCCCGATCAGCTCATAGTCACGGCTCGAACCGACCGCGACCTGGTCATGGGACTGAAGCACGTGACCCTTCCGAAGTGGGGCCTCCAATTTCATCCCGAATCGATACTGTCTTCACATGGCATGCAGATCATCGCCAATTTTCGGGACGAGGCCTATCGACATGCCAGGAAAGAGGTTCCCTCTCGTTCCCTTCAGTCAGCGGCTCCTGACCGTGTCGCGGCGGTCGCTCCTGCAGGGCGAATCCAGAGTGGCCGGCGCGTAGGGGATAACGTCAAATTACAAATATTCGCTGAGCGGTTGACGTGCTCCAATTTCGATCCCGAAAGCGTCTTTCTGAGCCTGTATGCCGCCCGAGACAACTGTTTTTGGTTGGACAGTCAATCCGCGGGGCATGCCACTGCACGTTTTTCCTTCATGGGCTACGCGGTAAAGGGATCGGTGCTGACGTACGACGCGACGGATGCCGCGTCGGACGTGGCCGCCGCACGCTACCTCGCAGCGCTGGAGGCGCGGCTCGAAGCAGCCGTCGTTAACAGCGACCGTGATTTGCCGTTTGAATTTCGTGGCGGCTATGTCGGCTATATGAGCTACGAGATGAAGGCTGCATTCGGAGCGGCAACGACACACAGAAGCGATATTCCCGACGCCGCATGGCTGCACATCGACAAGTTTCTAGCCTTTGACCATCAGAAGGGAGACGTCTGGGTAGTCGCTGTCGAAGAACCCGAGAGGAGCGCGAGTGCGCTCGACTGGATCGACAAGACATCCAAGACTCTGGAATCGCTGGGTCACGTCACCCACACGCCGCGGGTGCTCGGCATGGACGCTATCTCTGTGACGATGGACTTCGGGCGCGCAGATTACCTGGCCGCCATCCGGAGCTGCAAGGAAAAGATCGTCGATGGGGAGTCATACGAGATCTGTTTGACGAACGGCTTTGTGGTGGAAGTGAAACTGGATCCGGTGGACCTATACATGGTGATGAGGAGGGGCAATCCCGCTCCGTTTGGCGCCTTCATTAGGATCGGGAAGCACTTTATCCTCAGTACCTCCCCGGAACGCTTCCTGAAGGTGGACGCGCATGGGACGGTACAGACGAAGCCCATCAAGGGAACCTTCGCGCGATCTGACGACCCCAACACCGACCGCAACAATGCGTCGCGTTTGGCCGCCTCGGAAAAGGATCGGGCCGAGAATCTGATGATCGTGGACCTGATGCGAAATGATTTGGCACGGGTGTCTGTGCCGGGCAGCGTCCGGGTTCCAAAGCTGATGGATATCGAGAGCTTCAAGACTGTCCATCAGTTGGTCAGTACCGTGGAGTCGACGATGAAGCCGGAGTGCAGTTTGGTCGACCTTCTCCGGGCGGTATTCCCGGGCGGTTCTGTTACGGGCACGCCAAAGCTTCGAGCGATGGAGATCATCGACGGTCTCGAGCGGAGCCCTCGAGGCATCTATTGTGGCGCTATCGGCTACTTAGGGTACGACCGGATTGCGGACATGAATATCGCTATCAGGACGGTGTGCTATGACGGTACCACGATCAAGTTCGGCGCCGGGGGTGCCATCACATATCTGTCTGATCCAGAAAATGAATTCCAAGAGATGCTGCTGAAGGCCGAAGCGGTTCTGCGACCGGTCTGGCAGTACGCTAATGGCTCAGGCGCTCCCTTCGAGTATTCCCTGCGCGACCGCACCTTGTGCCTCAACCAAATCTCACGACCGATCGTTCGCGGTCGCAGAGCTTCGGTGTCTCGAATCCTCGGTGGATCATAACTGTGTAACGCCCCGTGCACATTTGCACATGGAGACCAAGGTGCGATTTGTAACGGTCAATGGTGAGGACTCGGCAGTTTGCTCGGTGCTGGACCGAGGCCTCCAGTTTGGAGACGGCCTGTTCGAGACGATGCTGTGCGTTGATGGCGCTGCGTACAATTCTGAGGAGCACTGGACGCGGCTTCAAGAAGGCTGTCACCGGTTGGGGATAGTGTGCCCAGAAATTCTAGACCGAGTGACCGCGGCGATCTGCAAGTGGGGCGCTCCTAGGGCGGTCGCGAAGCTTATCGTTACCCGAGGAAGCACGGACAGGGGATACCGGTGCGCCCCTTCGGTTCGGCCGAACTGGATGCTCACAATCTCGGATGCGCCGGAGCATCCACTATCCCGCGGCAACGAGGGCGTGGCGGTCAAGTTATGCCGAACGCGCACCTCGCTCGATGACCCCCGGTTGGCTGGCTTGAAACACCTGAACCGGCTATCCCAGGTGCTGGCAAGGCAAGAATGGGACACCGAATACCACGACGGTTTGATGGCCGATTACGGAGGACGGATCATCGAGGGGTGCACGAGCAACTTGTTTCTCGTTGTCAGTGGGACTCTGCGGACACCTGACCTGACTACCTGCGGCGTTCGCGGGATCGTTCGGCAAAAGATCCTCGATCACTCGAGTGCGCAGGGCATCCCTTGCGAAGTAACTACGCTGGGGATGCCAGAAATCGAGCGTGCGGACGAGGTCTTCTTGACGAACTCCATCTATGGGATTCTGCCGGTAAGTTCCATCGACGGTACGAAGTTCAGAACAGGTCCAACAACTGAGCGTCTGCTGAAAGAACTCTGTCAAAACGTGTACTTTTGAAAAGCAGGCCCTCCAAAGTTGGTCTCGCGCTGGGTTCACGCGCGTCGCGTGCCGCTTGTTGTTCAATTCCAATCGCTGGCGCCCCGCGAAGTACGCCGTATGAATGCCAGAAATGGGTGAGTTTATCGAGAAAGGTTGGACTGGGGGGACACCGGGGGGCATCATGCGACCAACCATCATAACGCTGAGCCTAGTTAGTCTTCTTTTTGCGGGCTCGCTGGCACAGTCCGCCCAAACTGTGCCCGCTCAACCCGTGCCCTGGCACCCCTGCGCCAAGATCGCGGCGGCATGCACGCCGGGTTTTTCCCTTAACGGCGCTAAGACGGGTGTTGGGATCGGGGTTGATTGTATCAGGCCGATTATGGCCGGGACGCCACAACGAGCGCAGGCCACCAAGCCTTTGCCGTCACTCGACCCGCAGGTCATAGAGGCGTGCAAGGAGCGAAATCCGAATTTTGGAATGGACGGCGGACCTATCGTAGCGTTTTCGATGAGGATACAATGATGAAGATTATAGTTCTCGTCGCTTTGACTTTTGCGCTAATCGCCCTTGCGCATCGCGCATCAACTAAAACTCCTGATCCGAGGGGCCCCACATAGGAGCATCTTGAGCGCGGGATAGGCGCGCCGGATCGCGGGGAACATTGCGAAGTTGTCGGAATTACTGGGACGCTAATCTTAACGCGAGCGGTGGAGGGGAAATGAAAGGATTAGCGTTTAGAACATTTCCGTAACGACATAATCTGTTCTCTACACGCGGCGTGTGTTTTTGCAGAACAGCCAGTGAACAGGCAGCTAGTTTCCCTATCTAGCGCCGTGATAGGAAGCCAATATTCGGTGTTCTTGTTTTGACTTGCCAACCCTGCCAAGCCTGGGAACGTGCCGGTCAATCGACGGTAAGAACAATCTTGCCGGTATTGGCGTTGGATTCCATCAGCTCATGAGCGGCTGCGGCTTTTTCGAGCGGAAAGGTTGCATGCACAATGGGTTTCAGTCGACCATTTTTAAGAAGCGGTATCCAACGCTGCCGAACGCGCTCGACGATCCTTCGCTTATCCGCCACCGTTTGCGCTCGCAGCGTGAACCCGCGTATGGTGAGCCGCTTGCCCAGCACGATCCTGATGTCAAAATTGCAGTTATTCCTGCCCATGAGCCCGACGAGGACAAGACGTCCGGTGGGTCGCAAAGCGTTAAGATTTCGCGCAAGATAGTCGGCACCGATGAAATCAAGGACCACGTCAACGCCTTCGGGTACGGTTCGTCTTGCCGCGGCGACAAAATCTTCGTTCTTGTAGTTGATGAGAAAATCAGCGCCGAGGTCTTTCAACCGGGCGAGCTTCGGATCACTGCCAGCCACTGCGACCACCGTAGCACCCGCCACCTTGGCCATCTGCAAAGCCGTCGAACCGACGCTGCTCGCGGCGGCCTGGATGAGAATAGTCTCTCCCACCTTCAGGCCACCGAGCTCGAACACGGTTTCGTTCGCAGTGGCATAGGCTTCGATGATGGAGGCCGCCTGAACAAAATCGAAGTTGGACGGAATCGAAAGGGCAAGCCCACTGTCAACGACCACATATTCAGCATAGGCGCTGTGCTGCACTAAGCCGAAAACTCGATCGCCTAGCTCGTATTCGCGAACCGAGGGACCTATGCCAACTACCTCCCCGGCCACCTCAAGCCCAGGGATGTCACCCCAGTTTTCGCCCGGTGGAATTGGGTATGTGCCGAGTCGCTGCATGCAATCCGCACGATTCACTCCAATAGCGCGGACTTTAACCAGGAGATCGTCGGGGCCCGGCGCAGGCATTGGCCGCTCGACGAGCTCTAGCACGTCATAAGAACCGGACTGTTTTATCCGGATTGAGCGCATTTGCTGATACCTTTTGATGAATCGATTCTCAGCTCGGCACGCGTTGCCTGGGGAGGTAAGCAATCGGCACGTCTTCGGATTCTACCATTGTCAGCGAAGACGGCTCAGCGGCCATCAATTCGTGCGCTGTGCCAGACAACCCAGGCTAGCAATCGATCACCGGTATCGCCGCCTGCTGCGCGTGCGCGGCGAGCGGCAATGCTGCCGCTGATCCAGCTATTCCTCGAATGAACTCGCGTCGTCTCATTGCCTTCCCCAAAAGGCATTCGGAACTAACGCCGGTATGTAATTAGAGCAGGGATTTGCGGCCCCCGGAATGGGGTTCGATCATCAAATTGCGCTGCAAAAAGCCTGATCGGTCAATATCCGAAATGGGTCATAAGCGGACATTTCGCCAAAGTCCGACTGATGTCCGCTCTTCCCGCGAAAGCGGACATTGACCGGCGTGAGCGGCATGGCCGCTTTGTGCCAAAAACGGAAACCCAAGCTCGGTGATTAGCTCACGGGTTCGGGATCGGGGAATTTCCATTTGCCGTCGAGGATTTCGGGGCGCGGCCGATAAAGTCGCACGGTGTAATTCCAGCCGGGCATGATGGGCAGGCAGTTCGGGATTTTACCGTCGCAGCCACCGAACTGGATGGTGATAGCACCATCCGAGTCTTTCTTCGCCGTGATGTTGTTCAACGTATAGGCGTTGTAGGGGTTCTTCTCGAAATATCCCTTGGCGTTATAGACGCTGACCGACCAGAAGGCGTCGACCGGTACGTCCTTGACGCGAAGTTTGTAGACGCCCGTACCATCGTTCTTCGGTACTGTCCCGCTGATATAGGTCGCGTCCTTGTCGGGATTGCCGCCCCAGCCGGCGGCGGTGGCGATTAGGTGCTTGATCGGATCAACCTGGCCTTTAGCGCCAAAAGCGTTGCTGAAGCCGTTGGTGTGCTTGGCGAGCACCAGCAAGGCGTCGCGGATTTCTTTCAGACTTGCCTGATCCCAGTTCGGCAGTTCGAGCTTGCCGGCGTCGCTCTGGTCGATTTTGATCGAGTCCTGAAGTTTGTGCACCTCATCGAGGTCCTTCGGATCGTTGGGATCGACCAAAGTGCGGATCGCCACCATCGCATAACGTGTGCCGACGTTCGCTTCGGTCAGCGTGTGGGGCATGGAATCGTAAGCGACGAACGGAACATAATGATCTTCGTTGATTGCTTGTAATGACATGAAGCGTTTGCCGGCATCTGGCAGCGTGATCGTCACCGGTCCGGCGGCAAGATCGAACACACCAAACGAATAGAGCGTGTCGCGGTTGAGCCGAATAACCGTCTGGTTGTCGACGGAGGCCGGCTCGCGGTTATTGTTGAGCTTACCAAGCCCTGCCTCCTTCGCGTTGGTCGCCAAGTAATTATCGCTCTCAGCGCGGTCGAAATTCTCGACAGTTACCGGAACGGTATTTGCGGGAGGCGACTGTGCGCGCGCGACTGCAGGCAAGAAAATAAGGAATAGCGAAGCGACGATGACCCTCTTCATAGTACTACTCCCGGCGCATTGACGGTAATAAAGCCTATTCCCATTGCATGGCCCGTCAATGTGCATCCGCCTGATGTCCGCTTTACCCCCGAAAGCGGACACGGTTTCGCGCAATTGTGACGTCCGCTTTGTGCCAGAAGCGGACATTTGTGGGCTGCAAACGGGGGCTTCACCCCGTCGTCACCGCGGTGCTGAGACTGCTCGGATCGACCTGCCGGTTCAGCCCGGCCTCGAGTTTCTTGCGGTCGAGTTCGCCCTCCCACCAGGCGACCACTATGGCGGCGAGGCCATTGCCGGTGATGTTAGTGAGCGCCCGGCACTCGCTCATGAACTTATCGATACCAAGTACAATGGCCATGCCGGGAACGAGCTCCGGCCGCACCGAGGCGAGCGTCGCGGCGAGTGTAATGAAGCCCGCGCCAGTGACGCCGCTCGCGCCCTTGGAGGTGAGCATCGCAACGATCAGAATCGTCAGCTGCTCGCCGAGCGATAGCGGCACGTTCAGCGCTTGAGCGATGAACAAAGTGGTCAGCGTCATATAGATGTTGGTGCCATCGAGATTGAAGGAATAGCCGGTCGGCACGACGAGGCCGACCACCGGTTTCGAACAGCCGAGCCGTTCCAACTTTTCCATGAGCTGCGGCAGCGCGCTCTCCGACGAGCTGGTACCGAGCACGATCAGCAGTTCGTCCTTGATGTACGCGATGTATTTGAAGATCGAAAAGCCTACCATCCACGCGATTGCGCCGAGCACCACGAATACGAACAGGGCCGAAGTTAAATAGAAGGTTCCGACCAAGCCGGCGAGATTGCCTAGTGTTTGCGGGCCGTAGCGACCGATGGTGTAGGCCATGGCGCCGAACGCGCCGATCGGCGCCGCCTTAACAACGATGGCGATGATGCCGAAGACCGTATGGGCGGCCTCGTCAATAATCTCGCGCAGCTTCTGGCCGCGCTCGCCAAGTGCCATCAGAGCGAAGCCGAACAGCACTGAAAACAGAAGCACCTGCAAAATGTCGCCCGCCGCGAAAGCGCCAACAGCGCTGTCGGGTATAATGTGCAGTACGAAGTCGACCGGCTTCATCTCGCTGGCTTGCTTGGCGAAGCCGGCGACGGCGGCGGCGTTGCCTTGGCCGGTGAACCCCGCCCCCGGCTGTAGCAAGTTGGCGACGACGAGCCCAATGAGGAGGGCAAACGTCGAGACGATCTCGAAATAGACCAATGCCTTGACGGCGACGCGGCCGACCTTGCTCACCTGGCTGATGTGGGCGATGCCCGACACAACGGTGCAAAAGATGATCGGAGCGATCGCCATGCGAATCAACTTGATGAAGCCGTCGCCGAGCGCGTGGACCCAGTCGTTGGTGGCGAAGGCCGGGAACAACCAACCGAGCAGCGCGCCTAACGCGATCGCCAGCAGGACCTGAATGTAAAGCACCTTATACCAAGGCTTTTTCGGGGCCGCGCGTGCTGCATGGGTCATGGCACGTTTCCTCGATTGGTCGATCCGCTTGTTTCCGTCACTCTGCGATGAATTCGTTAGGACAGGCAAGTAGCATGGATATCGACACGCCTTATAAATCCGTTAGCTGCTAGTATGGACCGAGGTGGGGGTGCCCGGTCATCGGCGAAAATGAAGGCCCAGCTGCCAGTACAAACAGGTGGCACTCTGCGTCAAATCATTTGATCAAACGTCATAGGCTTTGCCGTAGGCGCGAGCTGCTACCGGTGTTTTAATGGAAAGACCGTTTTCCTATTTGATACAATGTTGACGCTGTTTTTTATAATGCTGTTTGTCCTTCCGGCGCTTGCCAAGACGATCGAGGCGCCGTTGTGCTGCATCAGACGTCGTCGCGCCGTCAATAATTTCAGGAATAACTGGCCAAGAGCAGCCAATAAAGCCCAAGAACGGTGGCCGCTATCTGACGAAGGGTTCGACCGCCCGATGTCTGCTTTAATCGCTGAGCGTGATCGCGGTGTCCGCTTTGTGCCATAAGCAGACTTCCGCGGTACCCCCAAACTAGGCCGCGAAAGGTGGTTGCTTTCCCGACTGACTGGCGACCTTATTGATTGGCAAGGAGATATTAAACACCGATCCGTGTTTTAGATTGGGTAACGCCCATAGACGACCCCCGTGGTCATCGATGATCGACTTGCAAATCGAGAGGCCCATCCCCATTCCGTTTGATTTCGTTGTGAAGAACGCATCGAAGATGTGGTCGAGGTTCTTCGGATCGATGCCGCTTCCACTGTCTGCGATTGATATCAGCACATTGTTTGGTGGTTGAATTTCGGATTTCACGGTCAGCACGCGCGGTCGATATGTGATGTCTTTCATCGCATCGGCTGCGTTCCTGACCAGATTCAAGATGACCTGCTGAAGCTCGCCTCTGTGCCCCTGCACGGGTGGAAGCTGCGGGTCAAAATTCGTTCGCAAAATGATATGTTGCGGCTGCAGCTCGTCTCTCAGCAAGTACAGCACGCTATTGATGAGATCGTTCAGATTGAGCAAAGTTCTTCCTGTTTGTTCTTTTTTGAACATTGCCCGGACGCTGTCGATGACCTCGGCGGCACGGTTGCCGTCTTTGACCACGTTTTGGAGCGCCACGCGCGTTTCCTCAAGATTTGGCTGGGGCGCCCCCAACCAGCGCAAGCCAGCTCTCACGTTCGTGACCATTGCGGCCAGCGGCTGCTTCATCTCATGCGCGATCGACGCAGACAATTCGCCCGCTGTCACGACGCGATTCATATTGGCAAGCTCTCCCACGCTGCGCCGTGCGACAAACTCTGCGTTGCGGCGGCGCCGATGCTCAAAGGCGAATCCGGCGATCAACGCTGATTGCAGCAGGAACGCAGTCGCAATCAGAATGATTTGCCACCGGTATTGATCCCACGCGGTCGGGGGCCGAAATAGAACCTCACTTCCCGGCGGCAGCCGACTTTCGCTGATATTCCAGCGCTGGAGTTCCCTCCAGTCAAACTTTGGCCTCCCGAAACCGGTTGGTGATGTCGTAACGTCGCTCGCCTTCTCACCATCAAGGATACGAACGGCGGCCTGCGCGGTCGCCCGTGCCACATCGCGCACTGATATCAGCGGACCACCAACAATTCCCTTTCCCAAATAGGCGTCAACGAACGAAAATATTGGCGCGTTAGTGACGCCGCGAAGGAGTGTCAGGGCATCATACTCTTGATGTGACTCCCCCGTCGCATCAACAATCAACCCAAACCAGAAGATAGCGGAATGGGGCGGGAGCTTTACAGCGCGCTTCATGATCTCGCCGAACGTCAATTCGTTGAACCAAGTGAACGTCACCCGATCCGTGAGGGGTTGCAATGCCTTGCGCATTTGCTCCAAAAATTCTTTTTCGTGAGGGGAATTACCAATTACGACCGCTATATTGGTCGTGTCAGGCAGAACTCTCAGGATACTTTCGATAGAGCCAGCGAAGTCAATATTCACCGGAATGGCGGCAACGTCGGCGCTTGGAGCGGAATATTGCAGTAATTGCTGATCTGCGGTTGTTAGCAACACTGGCGTGGTAGGAAAAAGACTCGGTCTAAACTGCTGAACGAAACGAGCAGCTGGAGCACCAGCAGTGACGATAATGTCAGGTTCGCGGTCAGAAAACAGCGTGTGGAGATAGTTGGCGAAGTCAAGCTCACCTTTGCCCAACAGCGCGGTCGTGAGCGAAAGCTCATAAATGTCCAGAGGTCCTTGCCAGTCGTCCTGCAGTTCAGAGCGGATCTCCTTCGCATATTCATTCCACGGCGCGAATTCCCGGCCATAGGAATTGATCAGCAACACACGATTCGGTTCTGCCGACGCTGCACTGAGCGTGGCGGAGAGAAGTGTAGCTACGCAAAAGCCGTGAACGATGCAATACAGAGCACGTGTCATGTTGCAGCTGCCCGTTCGGCAGCCCCGTGCCTTTAGTCTACTGCATCCTTTGCCGTTTGGCACCCTGACTCTAGGCCTACCCGGCCATGTGTTCCAATGTCCGCTCTGGGTCATCAGCGGACATTGAGGCGTGTCCGGCGCATGTCCGCTTTACCCCGAAAGCGGACATTCATTCACTGGCGCGAGCGGCGTGTCCGCTTTGTGCCATAAGCAGATCAGACACCTGCAGGCCAGCAGAGTCGGTAGCACATCTAGACCGGGTCGCATCAGTACGCGGGCGATGCTGTGAGGTGCGATTGATTAGAGCCCGATTGACGATTTGAGATCGGTCAGCAAAATGCGCAGATAGAGTTCTCGGAACTCCAGATAAACCCGCCGCAACCAGTGCTGCAATTCGATATCGATGTCCACATTGCCGGCGGGCGATTGCAATTCTGCGAACGAGAACGGGGGCGTCTCAACGTACTTGCGCGCCGCTGGCGCGAGCAATGGGAGGCGGATGACCGTAGTACCGCCCGTTAGCCCGTATCTTCCTCGGTGTTGCGTGACCCCGAAGATTTCATTGTGCACAGGCGCCATTACGGCCTCCGGCAGCCGGCTGCGCAGGCCGCGGTGCGCGTCGACTGAGGTGTTGTCTGGTGTAAGCAGGTAGAGGATCACAACCGCGATCCCGCGGCTGCACGTTTCCCCCGCAAAGCCGAACTGATGGGCCAACGCGAAAAAAGGTTCGAAAGACGCGTGACCAAGATCGACAATCTTGGTGGTGCCATCGTCGGCGATCAGACGGTCAAACAGCGCCATCTGTCCTTTGAGGTCGTCGATCGTTGACTGGGCCACGTGCTCGGGCAAAAATCGCGCCAGTGTGCCGTTGCCGACATTGAGATCGAAGACTGCCACGGAGCGGCCCTCGTGCAAATGGAAATCGGTGAGCAACCGCGCCAGCAGGGTCTTACCCACGCGGGGCCGCGGCGATGCGACGATGTTGATGGAATTACCGAAGACGTCGCCGTGCATCGTTTCAGCTTGAGAAACGGGCGCTAGCTCGCGGCCTGACGGATATTCCTCTCCGACTTCTGTGAGATCAGCTCGACCAGCCTCACCCGATCGAATTCGCGCCAAACTTGGCCGAGCCAGTGCCGCACATAGCCGCGCAGCACAAATGAATATTTCTTGCTGTCAACAAAGGAAACGTAAGGAACACCAGCGAGTTCAACCTGCTCGCAAGCCATCTCGTTAAGCTTTGGAATAGCGAGCTCCTGGGCGTCCTTAATCTTCTTAAAATATGATTTGTAAGTCTCCTGGTCCCACTCGAAGAACGTCGTTTCGTTGATGTGGTTTTTGACCAGGAAGTAGTTGGCATCGCCAACGAAGCGAGCTGTCTCGGCGATTTCCTCGAGCGAAGCAACAGATGGACCGAGGACGTGGAACATGGCCAGGGTAATTTGCCCCGTCCTTCCCAGCTCAAGGAAACCGATGTCACTCAATGCCTGCAGGGTGAACGATAGCTGCCCGGCGCGCACGTCGATGACCGTCAGCTTTGCATCGGCACTGCTCAGAGTGTCGAAAATCCTCATCTGATCGGAGGCCGAGGTCACATCCACAACTTCAGTGACGTCGGGGTAGAAACGCCGGAGCGTGCCACGCGGTGATTCAGTATCGAAGGCCCGGGTTGGCACATGGCGGGCGCCGAAATAGTCGAGCAACGTTCGGGTAATAGTGGTCTTGCCGACGCCACCCTTATCGGCGCCGACGAGAAAAACGGCTGGCTTGGCCATGGCGTATCCTGGGATTAAGAGACGCAAACGGAGTTGCGAAGGTTTTAATTATAACCTGAGTCGACAATACGCGACGGTTGTCCAGCAGAGGTTATCCACAAGGTTTGATTGCTTAATTTTGGATTTGGATGCTGAAATATCATCCGAGGCAGATTGGCGGAAGGTAGGTGCGATGACTGGTCAGCTTACAGATATGCCAGGGCCCGTTATCCCGTACGCTCCTAAAACGAAAAATAGGGATTCGGAAGCCGATCCACTGGAACTGGCAGGAAATGTCATTCTTGGGTTAGTTGACCATGCGGCCGACATTGCTGAAACAGATCTCCGAGAGGCGCGAGAGGCTGCTGAGAAACTTGCGGATCAGCTTAGAGCGGCACAAAACCTGATAAATGAACTCGAAGCGAGTGTCAGATACTACTAAGATTGAAAAAATCGCGCAGAGAAATGGATGCATCAAATTTCATCGGAGATCGAGCAAAAATTTTTTGGAGCGGTCGACGGTCGCTCCGGCCGCCGGAGTGCGCCCTCACAAAGCTGAGTAAGCTTTTCGGGTTTGCGTGTTTTGGGGCAGCGCAGCCGAATTCGG
>Ga0187783_10002105_pt1 | contig 14808 bp, 10 predicted proteins | sample 1015_SJ02_MP02_2_FD_132471 | JGI IMG/M metagenome (GOLD analysis project Ga0187783, IMG submission 132471) | Tropical peat soil microbial communities from peatlands in Department of Meta, Colombia - 1015_SJ02_MP02_20_MG | ecosystem: Environmental > Terrestrial > Soil > Wetlands > Peat | place... | reverse complement strand
CCGTCGCGGTCCTGGCGCTGCTGGTGATCCCCCCGGTGGGCTCGACCGACATGCTGGACTACGCTGCGTACGGGCGGATCGCCGCGCTCGGGCTCAGCCCCTACCAGATGACGCCGCTGCAGCTGAAGGCGAGGGGAGATCCGGTCGGAGCGGTGGCCCCGCGATCCTGGGAGACATACCCGTCGGTGTACGGGCCACTGGCCACCGCCAGCCAGTGGGCGGCGGCAGAGCTTGCTGGCGCGTCCGCTGCCCGCACGCAGTTCTGGCTGAAAGTGTGGAACGGGCTCGCGTACCTGGCCGTCGTGTTCGGCCTGGACCGGCTGGCCCGGTCCGACCCGGCTCGCCGGACCAGGGTGCACCTGCTGTGGTCCGTCAACGCGCTCATGCTGATACCGATCATGGCCGGCGGCCATGTCGATGTGATCGGCGCGGCCTTCGTGCTCGGCGCTGTGGCAGTCCTCGGGCCTGGCGCGGTGTGCCGCCGAGGGTCGCTGCGGTGGCTGGCCGCCGGGCTGCTGGCCGGTGCCGCGGCCGCGACCAAGGCGCCGTTCCTGCTGGTGGGTGCTGGGCTGGGCTGGACGGCGCTGCGGTCGCCGCGAAACCTCGTCTTCCTGAGCCTCGGGATGCTGGCCGTCTTGGTGCCTGGCTATCTCCTGGCAGGCTGGCCCGCCGTCGCGGCTGTGGCGGGCCCCGCCCCCCGCGTCCCGACGGCCGACGAACCGTGGCAGCTGCTGTCCTACGTCCTGCGATTCACCCTCTCCAGCAGCGAGGTCAACCTCATCGGCGCGGTCGGGTTCGTGATCCTGGCAGTGATCATGCTGCGCCGCGCGCCCGAGGGCACCGCCTACTCCACATGCGTCGCGCCCGCGTTCGCGGTCATGGCCGCGTGGCTGGCCACGACCCCGCATCAGCACCCGTGGTTCGACGCAGCCGTCTATCCCCTGCTGGCGCTGCTCCCAGCCACCCGGCTGGAATGGGTCGTTGCCGCCGGCACCCTCGCCGCCGCACTGGCCGATCTGCCGGGTGTCTTCTTCTATCTCAGGCTGAGCCCTCGCTGGCTCTCAGCGACCGGAGAGGTGATCACTACGGGCGTGGCCCCCCTGGTCCTAGCCACCGCCGGGCTCGTCCTGCTCTGGCTGTACGCATCGGGACGATGGCGGGGCACCCCTGGGCCGCGCACAGTGCGGTGAGGTGCGGTGCGTCAGAGCACCATCCCGCCGGTCACCGCCACCCGCTTATGAACTTCCTCGGTGGCCGCTTCGATCGTGCCCCAGTCGTAACGGGCCCGCACCTGGCTGAGCCCTGTCGGCCCAGCGGTTGCCGGTGGCCATGACCCCGCCGCGCTTCTAGACTCCCGTCGACTGCGACTGCGAGACCCTCCGCACCGACGGCAGACCCCGTTCCGCCGCATCGGCACCGAGACGCGGCCCGCAGCCGCATCGACAACATTTTTGTCGATCGGGGAAGGGCAAGAAGCTAGGCGCCGAAGATGCGCTCGCAGGCGCGGGCGGCGGCCTTGCCGTCGTCCAGCGGGCAGAACTTGGCTCGGAACTTCTCATACGACGCCCGGTGCTGCGCTGACACGGCATCGATGTCGGCGAGGGCAGCGACCACCTCGCCCGAGCTGGCCAGCAGCGGGCCGGGCGCCTCCGCCTCGAAGTCGAAGTAGAAGCCGCGCAGGTCATCCCGGTACTGCTCTAGGTCGTAGGTGAAGAAGAGCATGGGCCGCCCGGTCGGGGCGAAGTCGAACATCACCGACGAGTAGTCCGTCACCAGGACGTCGCTCACCAGCAGTAGCTCCGAGATGTCCGGATAGGCGGTCACGTTGATGGCGAAGTCGGGCCGTGCGCCCGCGGGGACGTCCTCGGCCATGTGGTGGTGCCCCCGGATCAGGAACACGTGATCGTCGCCAAGTTCCTTCCAGGCGCGGTCGAGATCCAGCCGGAAGTCGAAGCGGTACCGGCCCGAGGCGTAATACTGGTTGTCCCGCCAGGTCGGCGCGTACAGCACGACCCGCTTCCCGTCGGCCAGCCCGAGCCGCCGCCGGACGTCCGCGGCGACGGCATCGGCGCGGCCGCTGTGCAGCACGTCGTTTCTCGGGTACCCCGACTCCAGGATCTCGCCCTCGTAGCGGAACGCCCGGCGCATGATCTGCGTGCTGAACGAGTTGGGCGAGATCAGCAGGTCCCACTTGGCCACATCCCCGGCCAGCACATCGAAGTAGCGCGTCCCGCTGATGAAGCGCGGCTGGCCGATGTCGAAGCCGATCCGCTTCAGCGGCGTGCCGTGCCAGGTCTGCACGTAGATCTGGCCGTCCCGCTTCTGGTAGGTCGTTCCCATATCGTCGTTGGCGATCAGGTACCTGGACCTGGCCAGCGCCTCGTAGTAGTCCTCGGTGTCGCTGAGCACGACCCGCGCGCCGTCAGGAGCGGGCACCGAGAGGTCGTTGACCGCCCAGATGTGCTCGCGGTCGTCACCGCGGCGGCGGAGTTCCTGTGCGATCGCGAGCGGATTGTCCGCGCACTGCTTGCCTTTCCAGCTGAGGAAGACGACCGCGTCGCGAAGCGGGAGCTTCTGCTGCAGCGGGTAGTAGACGTCGCGCAGCATCCGCCGCGGCAGCCGGCCGTGCTCGATGAGCTTGAGCGCCGGGCCGACGGTGAGCAGCGGCGTGTCATACCCGGAGGTGATGAACCGGTAGACCTTCGGGCCGAAGCTCTGCCTCCTGCCGTCGACCTCGCCGAGCCTGGCGTGATCGTAACCGGGGACGACCAGGTCGTCGTCGCCGTTTCCGGCCCGGCGCACGAAGATCTCCCAGGATCCATCCCGCAGCGGCAGCGACCGCCCGAACGATGGCATGGCGCTGACCGGGATCTCGATGACGAACCGGTCGCCGTGTCGGTCACACGCGACCACGTGCTGCTCGGTGGAGGAGCGCCGTCGCAGCACCGCTTCGGACGGGCCCGCGGCGGAGGCCGGGTAGCTGCCGCGCAGCGTCAGCCGCCCGTCGCCGCTCCACGAGTGCTCCTCGATAACCGGGCGCACGCCGCGGCGCAGGATCACGGCGTCGCCGTCCCGGGTCCGCCCTACGGCGATCTCCTGGTGGCCTGACGGGTACCGGTACTCTGGCCGCCCGGCCGGGAAGGCCACCCGCATCCGCTCCTGGCCTTCGGCCTCGACGTACAGGTCCCACCCGGCGTCGGCGTCACCGGCCTCCTCGGCGTTGCCGGCCACCGGGGCGAGGGCGCGCAGCGGCATCGCCCCGCGCACCCGCGCCCCGCCGCCGTCCACCCGCTCGACGGTGGCGGGGAGGTGGCGTGTGGCCGCGCCCTTCGACCGGACAAGCACGAGCTCCGCGTGGGCGCTGGCGTCCAGCCGGTCGACGTCCACGTCGATCTGGAGCTCGGCGCCCGCTTGCTCGCAGCCGTGCAGGACAGCGGGCGTCCTGGTGACGGCCACCTGCAGCCGCCGCCGGTCCCACCGGGCGCCGAACCTGATCCGGGGGGCTACCTGCAGGTACTGCGGGCGCTCCGCCGATCCTCCGACGGGAGTGTGCAGCCGGGCGGGACGCCATACCCCGCGCCCCCTGACCAGCACGTAGCAGTCCCATTCCCCCGTGAGCCAGCGGCGGCCCAAGCGGAACCACCGGGCGCTGATCTCGCAGCGGAAGCCTGCCCAGTCATAGGAGTACCTGTCCTGCCCCGACCACGAGGTCGCATCGGGATGCCAGAACGAGCTGGCCGGAATCACGATCGGCGGCCGCCGGCGGCCGACCGGGCGCAGGACTATGATCTTCGAGGCATGCCGGCGCTTGGTGATGTCGGTGGACGGGACGAACGCGCATCCCGAGATGACGAGCCGACTGCCGTGCCAGCTGAGATCCTCCACGCGGACGAACGGGTCCAGTTCCCGCCAGTACGGCCGGTAGACCCTGGCCGGGACGCCCAGGCTGCGGTCGCCGCGGAACGGAAGGTCGGCACGGAGCCTGCCGAAGCTGCGGACCACCGGGATCGTCTTGACCGGCTGCTCGTCCTGCCAGGCGTCGTACTCCAGGAGCTGCTCCAGCTGCCCAGCCCGTACCAGGTGGTAGGCGAGCTTGTGCGTGGATGGCAGCTTCGCGAGCACGCGCCGGTCGACCTGACTCAGGTATTCGCCGCCGAGCTTGATGAACTCGCGCTGGTAGTCCTCGCTAGTCCGGGACAGGTCGCCGACATAGAGCCATAGGTCGTTGACCAGGGCCTTGCGCTGATGTTCCCGGAGCAGCCCGGTCGAGGAGCGGTCCCTCAGGAAGCCGTCGATGGCGAGCAGCGCGGCGATCCGGTCCCTGAGGTTGCTGATATCGGTCCGCGACTGAGTGATCGACAGCGGGCCTTTGCCGCGCTCCCGCCAGTAGTACGTCGGGTCGGGGATGACGTCCACGGCCGTGGCCAGCACGTGTGCTCGCGTCATGGTCTGCAGGTCCTCCCAGGCCATGACCTCGGGGAAGGATATCCGGTGGGCACTCCAGAACGACATGCGGAACAACTTGTTCCACACCGTGACGTCCCAGAACAGCTCCGGCGACCTGCTGATGTGCGTGCCGGTGCGCTTGCCCTTGATGGCGCGGAAGTGCATGGCCGACGGCGTGATCCCAGCCGGGCCGATCCGCTCGACGCCGCCCGAGACGAAATCCGACCCGGAGGCCTGCAGCGTGTGCACCATGATCTCGAAGGCGTGGCTGGGCAGCAGGTCATCCGCGTCGACGAAGGCCAGGAATTCTCCGGAGACCTGCTCGACGCCCCGGTTACGGGCGAACCCCGGCCCCCCGTTCGGGACGCTGATCAGGGTGAACCGCGGGTCAGCCTCGGCCTGCTGCCGGGCGACTTCCGCGCTGCCGTCGGCGGAGCCGTCGTCCACCATGATCACTTCGAGGTCGGCGACGGTCTGCGCGGCGATCGACCTCAGGCAGTCCCCGAGCAGGTCCTCGTTGTTGTGGAATGGCACAACAACGCTGATCAGCGGGCCCGTCATCTATTCTCTCTTCCCGGGCGCAGGACGGCTTCCCGTGCGCGGCTCCCAGTGCGCGGCGGGGCTACTCACTAGTGCCCGGGGCTGGGCGCCACCTGCCCAGGCTCGGAACTACCTGCGGAGTGTAGCCCGGACCGCAAGAGGGTTCGGCTTATACTTCTGAATCTATCTGAAAGATAGGAATTTACCGGAGCGAAAACTTCGTACCGGTTCTGATCGCCACGGAGACCTTTGCCGTGCCCAGTCTCGCAGAGCCCGCCAGTCACAAGGCCGCGGAATCGGCCGGCGCTGACGGCCGCCAGCCGCACGAGGCTGCCTGGCGGCTGCCAGGCTGGCTGGTCGTCGGGGTTCCCATCGCCGCCGCCCTGCTAGTCGGCGGCTACCGGCTCGGCGGCCCGTCGCTGTGGCGTGACGAGGCCTACACGCTCGAGGCGGCACGGCGCTCGTTCGGCCAGATCTTCAGCCTGCTGTTGCATATCGACGCGGTGCATGGCCCGTACTACCTCGGCATGCACGTCGTCATCAGCGTCCTCGGCACCTCGGAGGCGGCGCTCAGGCTACCCTCGCTGATCGCCACGAGCCTCGCCGCCGGGGCGCTCGCCGCTCTGGGCCGGCAGCTGGCGCGGCTCAGCCGGTTGCCTGTTCCCTCGGTAACCGGCCTGCTGGCCGGGCTGCTGTACGTGGCCGCACCGCAGACCACTTACTACGCGCAGGACGCGCGCCCGTACGGCCTGGTCACCCTGTTCGGGATCACGGCAACCTACCTCCTGATCGTCGCCATCGGCCGCGGCGGCGTGCGCTGGTGGGCCGGTTACACCGTGGCGATCGCGCTGACCGGGGTGGCGAGCCTGTTCGCGCTGCTGATCCTGCCCGCACACGGCGTGACCCTGCTGCTGGCCAGACGGAAGGCGCGCCTCCTGCCCTGGCTGGCGGCCGCCGTGGCCGCCATCGTGGTGCTGAGCCCGCTGATTCTCCTGGGCTACCGCCAGGCCGCGTCGCTCGGCTGGGTGACCCGGTCAGGGCTCGGCACGGTGATTACCATGGTGCGGCTCTTCGCCGGCTCGTGGGCACTCATCCCGCTGTTCGCCGCGCTGGCGCTGTGCGGCGTCGCGTCCGGGCTCGGCGCTGGCCGCCTGCGGGAGATCACAGTGGTTACGGTCGCGCTGCCCTGGCTGGTGCTGCCGCCGTTCATCCTGCTCGCCGTCTCGGCGGTCAAGCCTGTCTACGTCGAGCGGTACGTGGTCTTCTGCCAGCCCGCGCTCGCCCTGCTCTGCGCGGCAGGGCTGGCCTGGCTCGCCCGCCTGGTCGCCGTCTCGCGCCCTGGCCGGAGGACCCCGGCGCTCGCCTGGGCAGCGCCAGCGGTGATCCTCGCGGTGATCGCCGTGCTGCTCGTCGGGCCGCAGCGGACCGTGCGGCTCACCTCGGCCAGGCCGGACAACCTGCGCGGCGTCTCCGCGGTCGTGGCGGCCAACGAGCGCCCCGGCGACGCGGTCTTCTACCTGCCGTCTGAGGCGCGGGTGGTGAGCATGGGGTACCCAGCGCCGTTCCGCAAGCTCCGCGACCTGGCGCTGAAGCAGTCACCGGTGGCGTCCGACAGCCTGACCGGAACCCAGGTCTCGGCACCGGTGCTGGCCAAGCGGTTTGCCGGGGTGCACCGGGTGTGGCTGGTCCAGTGGGCGGACCAGCTGTCCGTCAGGCCCGGCACGGAAGTCGGCCGCGAAGAGCTTGCCCTGGTCGGCAGCATGCGCCTGGTCCACCGCTGGACGGTGCACTCCGTCGTGCTCAGCCTCTACGCGGCCTGAGGGCGCGCGGCTACAGTGCGGCACGAGGAGCCCTGGCAGTTCACCGGCGCTCGTCGGTGGCTATGAAAGCTTGGCCGTTATCCATCGAGGGGCGCACTCACTGGAGCGGCGGCGACCTCACCCAGGTCGGCCACTGTCGATGAGTGCGAGCCGCTGCCGTCTGCCGCATTCCATCTGCCCGACACACACAGCCAGAGCAAGGCGACCACGGTGCCGGCGAGAACAAGGGGCGCCAGCGTGGTGGAGATCACCTTCGCCGTGGCCATGAGCCACCCCGGAACCAGATAGGGGTAGTAGGTGACACCCGGCAGCTCGGCGAGCGCCGCAGTGACGGCACGGATGACCACGATCCAATCCAGCCGGGTCGCGGGCATCAGCGCAAGCAGTGGGAAGATGGCCGCGTCGTACCATGGGCGCTGCTGTGGGGTGGCGAGCAGCCACGCGAGCATCAGCGCGAGCGCGGGCCGGGCGAAGGGGTAGCTGGCCGGTCCCGGGGGCAGCCGCCACAGCATGATCACCGCGAGGATCACGGCCCCGGCCACGCCAAGAAGGTCGATGGTGGAGTTGCCGAGGCTGAGGCCGAGCCCGCGGGCCAGCAGCTGCCAGGGCTCGTAGACGGCCGGGGCGCCGGCGGCGCGCCCCGCGACGGCCGTGACCGCGGGCCACCCGGCGACCAGGTAGCAGGGCAACAGCACCGCCAGCATCCCGATGCCGAAGGCGGCCAAAGCGCGCGGCGATCGCCGCGCCAGCCATCCAAGACCCGCGGCAACCAGTAGCAGCGGTGCCTTGACCGCTGCTGCGGCGCCAAGCAGCAAGCCGGCGAGCAGCCAGCGGCGCGGAGCCGGGCGCCACGCCCCGCCAGGACACAGCGAGACGAGGGCGAAGAAGGCGATCGCCGCGCTCAGGCCGTCGACGTGGCCACCGGCCATCACGGCCAGCAGCATCAGCGGATTCACCGACCACAGCAGGTGCGCCCTGGCCCTGCGAGCCGCATCAGACCGGGCAAGCCGGTCCAGGCCGAGCACGAGGGCCAGATACGCGAGGCCGTTCCACGCCTTCAGCCAGAACACGGTGCGGCCGGGCGATCCGGCGCCGAGCTCGGCCGCCACCCACTCGGTCGCCGTGGCCAGAGGGCCGTACACCGAGGGATCGTTGTCCCACGGGATCGGTGCCGCCGCGCCCACCGGGTCGCCGGTCGACTTGAGCTGCAGCGGCGTCATCCGGTACGGGCTGTGCCCGATAGCGGCGATCCGCCCGTACACGGCGTAGTCCATGATGTCGGTCGAGCCCACCGGAGGGATCACCAGCAGCGCCAGCACCGCGACGACCGAGCCGGCGATGAGCCGGCCGGGCCGCGGCCGCCATCCCCAGCGGACGGCGAGCAGCCCGGCGCTCAGGCCCGCGCCGCCGAGCAGCACCGCGGCCCACAGGATGACCGAGACCAGTGTGGGTGACGGGTCAGCGGTCGCGAACCAGGGCGGCCACGGCGCAGCTGAACCGAACTCGGGCACCGCCGCCGAGGGGCCCAGGGCCCCGATCGCGGCTATCGCTGCGATGCTGATGCCCGTCGCGGTGATCGCCGCCCTGCCCATCCACCGGGCGGTCTGCACGGGCCGTTCCCGGCCCCCCAGGCTGACATCACTCATCCGGCCACGACCATGGCGTCAGGCTCCACTCGCGTCGGAGGGCTGCGCGAGCAGGCAGTTGGCGGCGAGCTCGGGCGCGCACCCGTCGTCGAGCGCGCAGACTTGGCGGTGAACGCGTCGCACGCCGGACGGCAGCCGGACGTTACCTGGTCGATGGTTCCCGCGCAGCGGGCTGTAAACGCGCAGCACACCGTACAGCGGGAGCCAGTCATGCAGCAACACCCCGGTGCGCCAGTTCCTCAGGTCGCCGAGGGCCGCCGCAAATCGCGCAGCAGGACGTTCGCCTCGTTCCAGGGCCGCCACCCCTCCCTCAATCAATTAAGCCGACCAAAATTATAGGTAGCTCGTCGCTCCTGCGACCACGTCGACGATCATGCCGTCTGCGGTCACGACGTCAGCCATCCGCTCGTCCGCCAGGGACGCCTCCCGCGGCCGCTGCGCGGGTCGCCAGCGCCGGGGACTCGGCTGGCCCAGCGTGCGGCCAACCAAGCGAGACGCTAGTCAGGTTACGAACTTGACAAAAAAGACCGACTTTCTAGAGAATTCACGGACAACAGGCGGGCCCTCGTATCCAGGCTGACGCGGCAGGCATCGCACGCGCCGGAGGTCGGAGGGAGGACTGCACCGGCACCTGATCTCTTCTGCGATCAGGCAGGAGTCGCTTCTGGGAGGTCACATGCCACCCCCTTCTGATAGCGTCAGCCCGCTGATCAGCGCCGCGTGCGAGGAACCGGCAGCGGCCGTCATCGTGCCAGAGCGCGGCGACGCCGTAGTGCCGCCCAGTTCCCTGCCCGCCCGGAACGCCGACGACGTGGCCGCTCCCCCCGCGACCGGCGCAGCGATCGACGCCCGCTCGGCCGAGCGTTACCTCGGCCAGAGCGAACCGCCCGGCGCGGTCACGGTATGGGCACGATGAGCCGTCCTACGAGCACGCAGGCCGACGACAGCGGGCCGGCTGATCCGGAGGCCGAGGCCATTTCTGTCGTAATGCCGGTCAGAAACGAGGAACGTCACCTGGAGGAGTCGGTCTACAGCGTGCTCGGCCAGGATTATGAGGGCGGGCTGGAGGTCGTGCTCGCGGTCGGTCCCTCCCGGGACCGGACCCTTCAAGTTTCGCAGCGCCTGGCTGCCGCCGACTCTCGCGTGACCCTGGTGCCTAATCCGACCGGTCGGATCGCGTGCGGCCTCAACGCGGCGATCAAGGCGTCGAGGCACTCGGTCCTCGCGCGGGTCGACGGCCACGCCCTGCTCCCGCAGGGATACCTGAGCACCGCGGTCCGCGCGCTCCGGCAGACCGGGGCAGACAACGTCGGCGGGATCATGGCTGCGGAGGGCGTGACGCCGTTCCAGCAGGCGGTGGCGTGGGCGATGACGTCTCCGTTCGGGGTGGGCGCGGCGAGGTTCCACACAGGCGGGCAGTCGGGGCCGGCCGATTCGGTCTACCTGGGCGTGTACCGCAGGGCCGCGATCGAGCGGGTGGGCGGTTACGACGTGTCTTATCTGCGCGCTGAGGACTGGGAGCTCAATCACCGGATCCGCCTGGCCGGCGGCCTGATCTGGTTCCTGCCCGAGCTCCGGGTTAGCTACCGGCCGCGGGCCACTGTCCGCACGCTCGCTGCGCAGTACTTCGGCTACGGTCGCTGGCGCCGGGTCGTGTCGCGGCAGCATGCGGGCACGATCAACCTGCGCTACTTGGCGCCGCCCGCCGCGGTCCTGGCGATGGCCGCCGGAACGCTGATCGGCCTGATCGGGATAGTTGGCCTGTCCGTCGGCTCGGGCTGGACCTGGGCCGCCCTGGCGACCGGATTGGCGCTGCCAGCGGCGTACCTGGCCGGGGTCCTCGCCGTCGCGGTGGCGGCGGCGCGCCTGCTCCGCCCGCGGGCCGTGGCGTGGCTGCCGCTAGCCCTAGCCACGATACATATCTGCTGGGGAATTGGCTTCCTGACCAGCCCCCGCCGCCTGATCCCGGGCACGGCGCCACCCACCCACCCACCTGCGCCGCCGAGCCCTTCAGCCCATGATCACGAAGAGTTGTCGTCGCCGTTGGGGGCGGCTGCAGAATCCGCAACGGGCCCCCCCGCGCCACCAGATCTAGGTCTGGCCGGCTGCTCCGAGTTCGTATGGTTAGCGCGCCGGGTGCCTGGCGGAGGGAAGCATAGGCGTGAGCGTGCCTAAGACGGCGAGCAGCCTCGCGGACAGGCGGGCACCAGCCCGGTGGCCGCCACTCCGCGCTCTCCGGCAGCCGCCCGGGCCAGCAGGTCAGGGCGGTCGGGCGGAAGCGTCATCACGCGCCACAGAGGCTCGCCAGAAATGGCCCCATTCAGCAGGCTCCCAGGCTGATAAGGGCGAATGTCGGCCGTCGGCGTGGGTTGTCGTGTTCGACATCGGATTGCTCGCCTGCCCGGCGATGACCGCGTATCTTGGGGTGCTCACATCCGGGAAAGTCACGCTGCTTCGCCGGGGCTGGGGAGGACGTAGGTGATCGGGATGGTGCTCGCGGCAGGCGCCAGCAGGCGGCTCCGCCCGGACACCGACCAACTGCCCAAGGCGCTGCTTCCGGTGACCGGCGAGACCACAATCCTGGACATCACGCTGCGTAACCTAGCCGTCGTGGGCATCGGTGAGGTCGTGATCGTCGTCGGGCATGCAGCGCGCGCTATCGCCGCCCGGACAGCCGACCTAGAGGCCGCGTACGGGATCACGCTGGAGCTCGTGCACAACGACAGGGCACTTGAGTGGAACAATGCTTACTCACTCTGGCTCGCTCGCGAGTATCTCGGCCGCGGTGCCCTGCTGGTCAACGGGGATACCGTGCACCCGGTCAGCGTGGAGAAGACCTTGCTGGCCGCCAGCGAGGCGGGCGGGGGAGGCCGGGCTCGCGTCATCCTCGCTGTCGACGACGTCAAGCCGCTGGCGGCGGAGGAGATGAAGGTGGTCCTCGACGCCCGCGGGCAGCTGACCAGGATCACCAAGCAGATGGACCCGGCGAAGGCCCACGGCGAGTACATCGGCGCGACGCTTATCGAGGCAGCGGCGGCCATGCCGCTGGCCGACGCGCTGGAGGCCACCTGGCGCCGCGATCCCGGGCTGTATTACGAGGACGGCTACCAGGAGCTCGCGGACCGCGGCGGCGAGGTTACGGCGGTCTCGATCGGTGCCGTGGACTGGGTGGAAGTCGACAACCACAGCGATCTGCGCCGTGCGCGGGAGATCGCTGGTCACTGCTAATCTCGCGATCATGCCGCTGCTGGCCCGCATGCTCTCCGCGCCGATGGTCATTGATGTGCGGCCCGGCGCGATTTACGGCCTTGGCGCGCTGCTCGCCGACCGGCGGATCGCGACCCAGGGCCGGGTGGCGGTCGCCGTCGGGCCGGGTCAGGGTGACAGCATCGCAGCCGAGCTGGAGATCAACGAGGCAGAGATCTTCTGGATCGCCGACGGCAGCCACAGTACCGCGGTGTCGCTGGGGGAGAGGCTGCGGGCCGAAACGTACGAGGCCGTGGCCGGGATCGGCGGCGGCCGGACCATCGACGTCACCAAGTTCGCCGCGCACATGGCGGGCATCCCGATGGTCGCCGTCGCCACCAACCTCGCCCACGACGGCATCGCCTCGCCGGTCAGCTCCCTAGAGCACGAGTCAGGGAAGGGATCGTACGGGGTCGTCATGCCGGTGGCCGTGGCGGTGGACCTAGACCGGGTGCGGTCCGCTCCCGATCCCCTCGCCAGCGCCGGGATCGGCGACGTCGTGAGCAACCTGTCGGCGGTGGCGGACTGGGAGCTCGCCGCGGCCGACCGCGGTGAACAGGTAGACGGGCTGGCTGCGGCCATGGCCAGGTCCGCCGCGCACGCCGTTCTGCATCAGCCGGGATATGGGCGGTCAGACGAGTTCCTCACCGTGCTCGCCGAGGCGCTGGTGCTATCCGGCCTGGCCATGTCCGTGGCCGGGTCGAGCCGCCCGTGCAGCGGCGGCGACCACGAGATCATGCACGCGATCGATCAGCTGTACCCGGGCACCGCCAGTCACGGCGAGCTGGCCGGCGTCGGCGCGCTGTTCTGCGCCCACCTGCGGGCCGATCCCGGCCAGGCGGAGCTGATCTCCGCGTGCCTGGCCCGGCACGGGCTGCCGAGGACGCCGGATGACCTGGGACTGTCGGCGGCTGACTTCGCCAAGGCCGTGGAACTCGCCCCGGCCACCCGGCCCGGGCGGTACACGATCCTGGAGCGGCTCAGCATGTCGGCAGCGGAGACGGTCCAGCGAGTGGAGGAGTATGCACGGGCCTACGCTGGCTGAGCTGAAGGCGGAGGGCCAGCCGCAGTCGGTGATCGACCGGCTGAACGATGAGCACTGGGCGGGCCGTCTCTACATGCGCAAGTTCTCGCCGCGCGCGACGTGGGTCTTCGCCAGGCTCGGGTGGCCGCCGAACGCGGTGACGGCGGCGTTCATTATCTGCGGCGTGGCCGCCGGGCTGGTGGTAGCGTTTGGCGGTCTGTGGACCGCCGTTGCGGCGGCGATCCTGGTCCAGGCGTACCTGCTGTTCGACTGCTCCGATGGCGAGCTGGCGCGATGGAGCAAGCGGACGTCGGTCACCGGCATCTACCTGGACGGGATCGGGCACTACCTGGCCGAGTCGGCGCTGCTCACCGGGCTCGGCGTCCGGGCGCAGGGTCAGCTCACGGTGTCCGGGAGCTACGTGAGCGCGGGCCTGGCGGCTGCGCTGCTCGCGGCGATCGTCAAGGCAGAGACCGATAACGTCACGGTCGCCCGGGCCAAGGCAGGCCTGCCCGGCCAGCATGACGATGAGGCTCTCGCCCCGCGGTCCGGGACCCTGGCTCTGGCCCGCCGCCTGGCCAGCGTGCTGCGCGTGCACCGCATCACCCAGCCGGTCGAGCTGTCGCTGCTGATCCTGGTGGCCGCGTTCGTTGACGCGGTACGCGGCGGGCTCACCGCAACCCGGGTACTGGTCATCGCGTGCCTCGCGGTGTCCGCCGTGATGGTTCTCGCGCATCTCGCGGCGATCCTTGCGTCGAGGCGGCTGCGGTGAAGCTGTCCTGCGTGATCTTGACGATGGGCAATAGGCCGGCCGAACTGGACCGGGCGGTGGCCAGCGCCGTCGCCCTTGGTCACGCCGCACGAGGCGATACGTGCGTGGACGTGATCGTGGTCGGCAACGGGGCGGACGTGCCGCCGCTGCCGGACCCGATGAGGACGATCCGGCTGCCGCAGAACGTCGGCGTGGCCGAAGGCCGGAACGCGGGCGTGGACGCGGCCGCGGGCGATGTGGTGCTGTTCCTTGACGACGACGGCTGGTACCCCGACCCGGGCCTCGGCGAGCACGTCACAAGCCGGTTCGCGACCGATCCGGGCCTTGCCGTGCTCTCGTTCCGGGTGGTGGATCCCGACGGCGGGCCCGGTGCGCGATGGCATGTGCCGCGACTGCGGGCGGGCGACCCATCCAGGTCATCTCCCGTCACCACCTTCGCCGGCGGGGCCTGTGCGATCAGGCGCTCGGCCTACCAGGAGGCTGGCGGCCTGCCCGGGCTGTTCTTCTACGGCCACGAGGAGACGGACCTGGCCTGGCGGCTGCTTGAGCTCGGTTACCGGCTTGAGTACGACGCCGAGGCCCGGATTTGCCACCCCGCGCTGCCGAACTCCAGGCATGCGACCTGGTACCGGCTGGACGGGCGGAACCGGGTGCTGCTCGCGCGCAGGAACCTGCCCTGGCCGCTGGCCTTCGCCTACCTGCTGGACTGGCTGGCGCTCACCGTGGTGCGGGAGCGGTCGGCGAGTTCCCTCCGGGCCTGGCTGGCCGGATTCGCCGAGGGGTGGCGGATGGACCCCGGTGGTCGGCATCCCATATCGGTCGCTACGGCCTGGAGGATGACCCGTGCCGGGCGACCGCCGGTGATCTGACGCGTTACCCCAAGCCCGCCCGCCACTGGGCGGTCTCGGACAGCGTCCGCGACCAGGTGAACCGTTTGAAGACAGGTCCTATAGGAATTATAGGTAAGCTCGCACGCATGCCCAGCGTCACCGGAGGCGATCCCGCCGATCCTGCCGGTCCGTTGGTCTCCGCCGTTCCCGCGACCCCAGCCGGTTCCGGCGGTCCCGATGAGCCCATCATGCCCGCGGCGCCTCGGACCCGCGTGCTCGCCAGGCTGGCCGCTGCCGGGATCGGCGGCTCGATCCTGGTCATGATCGCGGCGTCGGTGGTGCGGGACAGCTGGATGTACCCGCCGGTGGTGCTGCCGGCCTGGGGGCCGCCGTGGGACCTGCAGTCGGTCCGCGTGCCGGTCGCGGTGGTGACGGTGGCGTTGTGGATCGCGGTCATCGCCGGCCTGGGCGGCGTGATCGCCGG
>Ga0187783_10002104_pt1 | contig 14815 bp, 11 predicted proteins | sample 1015_SJ02_MP02_2_FD_132471 | JGI IMG/M metagenome (GOLD analysis project Ga0187783, IMG submission 132471) | Tropical peat soil microbial communities from peatlands in Department of Meta, Colombia - 1015_SJ02_MP02_20_MG | ecosystem: Environmental > Terrestrial > Soil > Wetlands > Peat | place... | reverse complement strand
TCAGACCGGCCGCGACCAGTGCGCCCATCCCCCACGCCCACCCTATGATCCTCATTGCTGCTCTCCTGCACTCGCGTAGATTCGCTTCGTCACCGTTCGTTCGATCGGGTGACCGAAGGCGTCCTTCGAGTCCTCTCGAAACGTTACGCCATCGAGTCCAATTTTCTCTACCGCGCCGTCATACAGACGATCGCCTTCTCGAATGAAATACACGCTGTTTGCGGGGTTCGACACAACCGCGATCATTCCTTGACCGGAGCGCACCGTTCCGTCCACCCTGACCGTGGCGATCACGAGGCCGGCCTTGCCGGGGGGCAGGTGCATGGTCGTCTCTTCTTTCTTGTTGTTGATCAATGCCGCAAAGGGATCGCGCTTGTTCACGGGCGCCGCGCTCTCCGCGGGCGGCTGCTCAGAAGCAACCGTGGGTGCTGCCGGCGGAGCGGGCGCCGCAGCTTTCGGGGCTGGCGCTGGCTTCGGGGCCGGCTTCGGACTCTTGGCCGACGCGACCTGCTGGGCCCATCCACCCGTCGCAAAGCACAGAGAGAGCACCAGGACCGCAAAAAGATTTCCACCTACTTGACCGAGTCTCATCGTTTTGCCTACTTTTTGACCGGAGGCTTTCCGGTCGGCGCCGGAGCCGTTTCGGTCGAACTCGTGAAGAATGTCGTGATGGTGAACTTTCCGCTGACCGTGGTTCCTGGCACCATGCGAAACTTCACGTTGGACGTGGCGCTAGAGCCTATGGCCGACATCTTCAAGTCCCCTACGTTGATGATTCGTGAGAGGCGGCCGAGTTTGGAAAAAAAGTCGAGTACCGAGTAGTACGGCCCGTCCGCCTCGATATCGAACGGCATCTCGAAATAATACGGTTTTTGCTCCACGGGCTTCGCCGTCAGCGTCCGGATGGCCACCCCTGAGCTGGCCGCCGAGCGCTGCAGCATCAAGATGAACTGGTCGGTTTCCTTGTCCTCAGGCACGATCGTCTGCAAGGTCGCCAGTTGTTTCTGCAGCGCATCCATTTCCGTCTGAAGTTCGGCGCGGCGCTGCTTATACACGCGCAGATTCTGCACCTCGACGTTTAGAGGCTTCAGCTCCGCTTGCGCGGCTTCCAGCTGGTTTCTGATATTCGCCAAAGGTAGCCCGGGGATATACAACCCTGCGAGGGTCAGCACGATGGCCAAGCCGAAATACAGCAGTGCCTGTAGCGGCCAGGGCCACTCGCGGAAGCTGGATGGCATAGCTAGCTCCTCCCCTTGGCTGGAGCTGGTACCGAAGGAGCGCCTGTCGTGGCGCCCGTCGGCTGGGTCTTGGCCCCGCCAGGAGCTGTGCCGGTCGACCCAATTGCCGCACTCATCTCAAAGCTGTACGTCTCCACGCCTGGCTCAAGGTCATCTTCCTTCGCGTTCTTAATTTCGATCTTGTCGAAGTATCCCGAGCGCTTGAGCTCGGTGATGAAGTTCGCAACCGAGTTGATCGACCCGGCCTCACCCTTGAATTCCAACGAATCGGAGGTGCGATTCAGCTCCGTCAGCCAAAGCGAGTCCACCCGAACCACCGTGTTCGCAACCATCTGCAGCAAGTCTTGCGCCCCACTGCGATTCTTCTGCAGGGTTTCAATCACGTCGATGCGTTGCTGGAGCGTGCTCTTCTGGCTCTCGAATCGATCCACATCTTGCTTGATTTGCTGGAGGCTGGCCTTCTCGGCCCGCAGCGCAGCCAGGCGCTTGTTCGTGGCATCGAGGTCCGACTTCTGCTTGAAGTACACGACGCTCAGAATCACGACCGCGACGGCGACGGCCGCAAGGAAAAGAATGACCTGCAGAGTCGCCTCGAGCGGCACGGCTTGCTTGGTGGCCTTGGGACGCGCTTGGCCAAGTAGGTTAATGCGAATCATGGGGTGTCAAAACTCCTCAGCGCCAGGCCGACGGCAATCGCCAAGCGCGGCGCCAACTCGCGAAGCTGGGTCTCGTCGTGACGGCCCGGGTTGATGGCGATCTTGCGGAATGGATACAGCTCCTCGACCGGCATCGCGAACTCTTCCTTCAAAAGGTCGAGCAGACCGGGAACGCGCGCTGTCCCGCCGGCCACCACAATCCGGCGGATGTTTTCACCGCTGGCCGTAGCGCGGAAGAAGTCAAAAGTCTTTTGAATTTCCAGGATGAGAATGTCGGAAACTGACCGCAGAATCGCAGTGCGCTGCTCTTCGCTGACCCCGGCGTGCGTCCCGCCCATCTTCAGTTTCTCGGCGTCCTCAAAGCCCAGGTCCAGCTCTTTTTGCAGCGCGTCGGTATACTGGTTGCCCCCGACTGAAACGTCGCGCGTAAACAGGGGTGTCCATCCGCGAATGATGTTGATGTTCATTACGCTGGCGCCGATGTTGAGCAGGGCTACCACCTGCGACGGATCCAGGTCGTAGTTCACCTCGTAGCAGTTCTGCAGTGCAAATGCGTCGATATCGACCACCACCGGTGCTTTTCCCGCCTGCGCGAGCACGTTCGTGTGGTTCAGAATTTTGTCTTTCTTGACGGCCACCAGAAGCACGTCCATCTGGTTTTCGGTGGCTTCTAGAAGCTGGTGGCTGAGGTTCACGTCGGCAATGTCAAAGGGTATGTGCTGGCTGGCTTCGGCTTGAATCCGGTCGTAGAGCTCTTCCTCGGTCATCAGCGGCATGCTCACGCGCTTGACGATGACCGAATGACCAGAAACGGAAGTAGCCACATCTTTTGTCTTAATTTTCTGGGTCTCGAAGATCGAAATGATCTTCTCCGCAACAGACGGAGCGTCCATAATGGCGCCGTCCACCACGGTGTCTTGTGACAGTGGCTCCATGCCAAAGCTCACGAGCTCGTAGCCATCCTTGGCCTTTCTTAGCTCGACGGCTTTCACCGAGCTCGACCCGATGTCCAGACCGATCAAGGATTTTGTTTTACCCAGATTGAACATCGCGTGGCCCCTCGCTCTTCACGTCCGGTTCACAGGCCGCCAACCCCAGCTGCCCTTCGTTTACTGTTCGCTTCGGTCGAATGAACCGCGTTAGTACTGCTACGCCTGGTACGACCCGTTCCTGCGTTTATCACATCCGCCGACACAGACTGTCAATCGGGGTTATTTCTCGCGTGTGCTTTTGGTAAAACCCGGCCCTAGGTACAGGAACGGCCTTGCCAGGCAAAACAGGGGCGAATCTATGCCGCGCCTGCTACGTGAAGGTTAGGAGAAGGCCTGTCGGCTTCGTCCGAGAGTAGTACCCGCGCTCTCCTCGCTACTTCTTGCGGATGTCCAGCTTGAGCTGTGACCAAATGGCGTCGATGCGCCGTTTGGTTGGGGCGTCCATCTTGATCTCCTCGGGCCAGCGGCCTGAGTAGCCTTCCTCGGGCCATTTGCGCGTGGCGTCGATCCCCATCTTGGAGCCGTAGTCCTGTCGGCGCGCCGCATGGTCAAGCGTATCGACCGGTCCCATCACGAACTGGATGTCTCGTTCCGGATCAATGGCGCACAGCGCTTTCCAGACCACTTCTTTCGAATCCTGCACGTTCACGTCTTCATCCACCACCACAATCACCTTGGTCAACATGGCTTGCCCAAGTGACCATATCGCGTTCATCGTCTTTCGGGCGTGCCCTGGGTAGCTTTTCCGAATCGACACGATCATCAAATTCTGAAAGATCCCCTCGGCCGGCATCGCCACATCGACAATTTCCGGATGCTGCATCTTCATCACAGGGAGGAAGACTCTCTCGATCATGTGGCCAATGAAGTAGTCCTCTTGAGGAGGTGGCCCGACGATGGTCGTCAAATATACTGGCTCCTTACGTTGTGTGATGCAGTTCACGTGAAACACCGGGAATGACCCCTCAAGCGAATAAAATCCGGTATGGTCGCCAAAAGGGCCCTCCGTCCGCAACTCGCTCAGATTCACCTGTCCCTCAAGAACAATTTCGGCGTTCGCGGGAACCTCCAGATCGATGGTCTTGCAGTGCACCAACTCCACCGCCTCGCGGCGAAGGAAGCCGGAAAACAGAAATTCGTCCATGTCCGGCGGCACCGGCAAAATCCCTGCCAGACACGTTGCCGGATCGGACCCGATCGCCACGGCCACCTCCAGCCGGCCCGTCGCATCCTTCGACCGCGCGCTCCGAAAGTGTTCAGCCCCATGTTTTTGTGTTTGCCAGTGCATGCCCGTGGTGCGCTCATCAAAGACCTGCATGCGGTAACAGCCCACATTGCGCTTTCCGGTCTCTGGATTCCTCGTAATGACCATCGGCCAGGTGATGTATCGTCCGCCGTCCTGCGGCCAGCATCGCAGAATCGGGAAATCGAGGAGCGAAAACCCCTCCGTACGCACCACCTCCTGGCATTCCCCGGTTCGCACGGACCTCGGGAAAACATTGCCCAATTCGGCCAGCCTCGGTAGCATTTTCACCTTGTCGAGAAACCCCTGCGGCGACTGCATGTCCAGGATTGAAGATATTCGCCCGGCGATTTCGTCAAGCGAACCTACTTCGAGTGCCAGATTCATCCGGCGCTCGTTACCAACAAGGTTCGTCACCAGAGGAAAGCGCGACCCCTTGGGACGCTCGAAAAACAGGGCTGGCCCACCGGCCTTCAAAACGCGATCGGTGATCTCGGTGATTTCGAGAGTCGGATTGACCTCTGCAGAAATTCGCCGGAGCTCACCTTCCTTCTCCAACCTCTTCAAGAAGTCCCGCAGATCGCGATAGGCCACTTCCCTCTCCCTAGGGCCGGCTCTGAGTCGCCCACTCTAACATGGAGGATCCTGTGCTCAGAACCCCGGAAAGTGAAATCACCGTCCGCAAAGAGCGCATGGATGGAGGCCACTTACGCTCTTAACTCAGCCACCCCATGTGTGTGTCCTTCGTGCCCCCCTCACGAACCTGCCGCATCCCACGAACTGAATGATCGTGAAGTGCCCTAGCCCGCTATTACGTGCGCATAGACGATCGAACACGTATTCGGGAATCCTTACACGCAAAGCCTGAACATGTCGGCGTTCTGCATAACGCATGCCTTGTCTATTTCGAACGTCGCGAGCGCAAGGAAGCACGATGGGGCTTGCCAAAAGAACAGCTTGTTGCAAACGCGGATTAGCTGGCCTACACTGAGACCCCACATTCGACCGCATTGCGCAAGAAGCTAAGTCCTATGGATAGAATTGGTGGGCGAAGAAGGAAAAGGAAGAAGAAGGAAGTCGTAAAACAATGAGTTGCAAGTAGTTCGAAGCAGCTTGCGCAAGGTGATGGAACCCTTTAGCCAGAAGACGAGCGGGCGTAGTTCAATGGCAGAATAGAAGCTTCCCAAGCTTCGGACGTGGGTTCGATTCCCATCGCCCGCTCCAACATTCAAAAGCAGTTACGCGAAAGCCTCATTTTCCATATTTTCCAAAACTACAATTTTGTTGCCATTCTGTTTGGAAAATTCAGCCTTCACTTGCTCGACGGGAATCTCCCCGGTGTACCGCGCCGTCATCGCAGCAGAGCTATGTCCCATCTGTTGGCGAAGCACGGCAGGGTTCATTCCGGCAAGTTCCCATCGTCGGTTGCAACCGTGACGAAAGGCGTGCATTCCGGCCTTAGGAAGCCCTAGGGCTTTGAGTGCCTGTTCCCCCGCCGGTGGAACGGATCAGCGATTTGCTTGGCGATGCGAACAGACTCGTCAACGGGAATCGGACCAGCCTTGATGCGATCAGCGAGCGTGGGGCCTTCCACCAACTCCATCACAAGCGCACGAGTGCTACCGGAGTCCTCTAGACCGTAAATCGTAGCGATGTTCGGATGACTGAGCGATGCGAGGACCTTTGCTTCTCGCTGGAAACGGGCCATGCGCTCGGCATCACGTGCGAAGGCTTCGGGTAGAACTTTGATGGCTACATCACGTCCGAGCTTAGGATCACGGGCACGGTAGACTTCTCCCATCCCGCCCGCACCTATAGCGCCTGTGATTTCATAGGGGCCGATGTGGGTGCCGGACTGAATGGCCATTGGTCCCTGCCAGTTGGAGTCCGCCTAGTATATACGAACGCTCCTTTCCAGATCCGGGCAGATGAGCAGACACTCTCAAAACCCTTTTGAGGTGGGCAGTCAATGGCCCCGGCGTCAAAGGCGATGCCTCAGAATTCCAGGCGTGCGTGAAAGGCGATCATGCGCGGCGAACTGTCGCCGCCCAGACCAACGCCGAGCAAGCCGGTCGGAGGAGACGTTGCGTAGGTCAGTGCTCCAAATCCGACCTGGGTGGATGGCTTTCCTGGGATCCCGGCGAATACATCCGTGGGGAGCGCGAAATTCGGGTGATTGAACACATTGAAAAATTGGGCTTCCAGACGAAGCTTGAGGCGCTCGCTAAGAGCAAACCATTTCGTTAGGTAAAAATCGGACCAGAGAAAGTCGGGACCCCGCAGAGCGTTGCGGCCCAAGGTTCCGAACTGGCAATTTTGTAGGCCATCGCCACCATTGCAAGCGCCTGTGCCCGGGTCAACATCCGAGACAAAGGCATTCGGGTTGAGCCATTGAACTGCGCCCGGTTGCGTGACGCCCGGGATGTCGCAGTGTCGGCAATAAGGATTAACCCCGGGCACAATGCTGGCGAATTGCGGTCCACCGCCCTGAACAATGCCGTTTCCATTAGCCGAGTACGGCGTGCTCAGCACTGAGAACGGAAGCCCACTATGCCAAGTTGCCGTTCCCGAGATTTGCCATCCGTTCAGAGCGTACCCCAGTCCTTGACTCCTCACTTTGAACGGCAACTGGTAAACGTATTGTCCTGTGAGGTTGTGGCGGATGTCATAGTCACAAGGGCCATAATTCCGAGCAAGCTCTCCCGGCAGAGGCGAAAGCAGCGCCCCGGCGGAAAACTGCAACAGGCCGCCGTTTGACACCTCATCCATGCATCGACTGAATGTGTAATTGAGTTGTCCCTCGAAGCCGTGCCCGAACCGTTTGGTCGCGCTCAGTTGAAGACCATTATAGTTACTGGTCGCTCCGGTTGAGAACTGCGTGACCGCACCAAAGCGGGGATCAGCCGGTTGGATATAGGGATATGGGGCGAAACATCCTTGGCACACGGTTTGATAGCCGTTGACTTGCTCCAGATAGGGCTGGTTCAGTGCTTCCGTGCCAACGTATTGTGCGCGCACGCTGACCGTGGTTCCGAACTGGTGTTCAATCCCAAAACTCCATTGCATGAAGTACGGTGCATGAAGCTTCCCGTTCGGTGCCGCCGTAATCGCAACGGGCGGAAGGCACCACGAAGGATCGGCAGCGGGCGAGGCACAAGATTGCTCTCCTCGCGCGAATCCTGAACTGAAGCTCTGATGTGCCGCGGCTAAAGCATCGATAGCGCTACCCGGCACGCCGGGTGCGATGGCGGTGCCACCCACAGTGCCGAGCAGCCCCCCTTGGAAGCTCTGCACGTATGGTGGATTAACGCCGACCAGGTCAACAATGCTACCGGGCAAGAGGTCGCTGAATAACCCAAATCCAGCGCGAATCACTGAGTGCTGTTCAAACTGCCATGCAATCGCCGTTCTCGGCTGCAGGATTGCGAGCGGGGTTGACTCAAAGATGTGGCCCAGGTGCGTCTGAATCGCAAGGTTCAGCGGCTGAGTGACATCATGTGAAATCGAATTGAAAGAACCGGGGAGTCGTGCGATTTCGTAATGCGGATTCAGTGGGTTCGAGTTAAGCGTGTCCCGAATACCGATAGTCCATGTCAGCTTAGGGGTCAGTTTCCAGGTGTCCTGTGCGTACAGATCGAGATTCAGAAAGGTGAACGGCTCGTTTGACGAAAGAGGAAAAGACTGCGTTGCCATTGAAGCAATTCCGTGGATGAATTGCGAAAGATCCGTGTAAGTGACGAGCGGGACGGCACCTTCGCCAAAATCATAGTCGTTAAGGCGAAAAATCCTGGTGTTGGTTCCAAGCCTGAATTCGTGAGCGCCGTGGCTCCAAGCCAAATTGTCGTTTATGAAAAAGCGAGAGGCCCGTCTGCCCTGCACCCACGTGTTATCCAGACCTCCGATGGTAGTGAACGGCGCATTTGGACTGCTCCCTTGGAGCACAATCGGAAACGCAGCAAGGGTCTTCGAGAAATCGCTTGGTGCGAAGATGCTCGAATACCAGGAGAAGCCCGGATTGAAATAATTCACGAGGTTCTGCGAAAAGACGTGAGTGTAACCCGCTGCAAACGAATAAAGGGGCTGTGGCGAAACCGAGTCGAATAGTGAATTGATCGGATCAGTCCATGCGGCTTGCAGTCCCGTATCGGCCTGAAAACGAAACCAGGCCGTATTATTTGGATCAATGTTCCAATCGATCCGCGCTGTTTGAACCTGCTCGTGATCGTCGCTGGCCTGTGAAACACTCTGCCGGTTGGCGCAGCCATTTCCATCGGGTGGGTTGCCACCCGCTTGGCTGCCATCCGCACCAAAGGGACATCCAAGCACGGCGAGCGGGATTCCGCTCGTGCTTCCGTAGAGCGAGAACATGTTCTGATAAAACGGCACCATTTGCGGCGCAGCAGGATAAGTCGCGCCGGTTATGGCGTCCTGACCGCCTAAGGGCAGTTGCTGAAGAACGTAATTTTGAAATGCAGCCGTTGGTACGGTTGTGGGAGTTACGATGGGGAGGGCGATTCGAACCCACTCGCTGTCGAAGAAGAAGAAAAGCTTGTTGTGAAGAATTGGCCCTCCGATGCTGCCCCCGAAGTGGTTCACTACTGATCGCGGCTTCTGATTCCCTGGCGTTGCGTTCGTAAAATAATCTGCAGCATTGAGAATCGAACCATTCCAGATTTCGTACAGGTTCCCGTGAAACTGGTTTGTTCCAGACTTGGTCACGTAATTCACTTGGGACGCACCATACCGTCCTTGATCGACCGCATAGGAAAGCGTGTTGACCGTGACCTCGGAAATCGAATTCAAGCCGAGAACAAGATTCGTGGAGAGGGCACTGTTGAGATTGGTGACCGGATCGTTCGTTTCCAGCCCATCTACGATATAGCCGTTCGAGAGGGCTGGCAGCCCATTGAATTCGACATTGCCGTACCCATTCTGGCTACCCACGAAGTCATTTCCACTCCCTGCCGTGTTCATGACCGCGCCAGGTGTGAACTGCAGAGGATAGGTCAGGTCGCCGCCGGGATTCGGCAGATCCTCCAACGCTTGCGCGCCGAGGGTGGTAGACGTGTTTGCGTTTCCAGGGTTCAGAAGCGGAACCTCTTCGGTCACTACGACAGTGACGTTCGACTCCGCCAGTCTCAGCGTAAAATTGGCTGTCTCCTTCTGACCCAAACCAGCAACGACATTATCGATCTGCGGGTCAAAGTTTTCGGCCTCCACCTTCACCGAATAGGCCCCTGGTCGTAGCTGAGGGAAATTGAACCGCCCTTCGATGTCGGTCTTAGCACTTCGCTGTAAGCCCGTCTCTCGGTTTGTAATCGTGACGGTCGCGTCGGGAACAGCGGAATTGCTTACGTCGGAGACTTGGCCAACGATAGCGCTCGTAGTTTCGCCCTGCGAGAACAGGCTGGTCTGACAGAAAAACACGCTGACGATCAAGGCAAGACATGGGGTAATTGAGTGCTTCATGAGTTCCGATCCCCGCACTCCCCATAACAAGCGGGTTGGTTGATATTAACTCAAGTTAAGTAAATAAGTAAACTGAGATTTACATCGGAGCTTTTCAACGCCATAGGACCAACCGGAAATACAACGCACTTCCCGAACAATTCCCCTACCCACCACCTCCTCCTAATTTCAAATTCCCAAATCCCGCAGATGGGACCCATGAAATAAGAAGCCACCCCTTGGTCGAAGCCTAAACTCCAGCGGCATTTTTCTAAAGACTAGATGCAAATTTTTCAGAGAGTGCTCGACCTGAGGAATAGGCAGAGTCGCTTGGGATTGGTCTAAGTGGTGGACCCGTCTAGCAGGTGGGATCGACTTTTCCTAAAGCTCGCCGAGACTGGAGACGAGAATTGCAAACGCACCAATCAGCACGGCTGTTCTGAACCAGTGATAGTGGTCCCAACGATGCTGCTGTATTTTCCAGTCATCAGGAAGCGATTGCGGAGTCCATTTAGCGATGCGGTTGTTGATCGGCACGGGAGCCATAAGCGAGAACACCACCGCGAATGCTTGAATGGCAAATGCAATAGCCGCAAGACGCCAAGCAGTTCTAGGCAGGTGCGAGAATGGCAACAGCAGTAGCAGGTTCAGCAGCGTGGAGCCAGCAAACCAAAACGGCATCACCCGACCAAGCATTGCCGCCAGTGAAGCACGCTCGGGAATGTGTATCTGCAACGGTTGTCGATCTAGTGTGGGATGAACGAAGAGCGCCACACCCAGTTCACTGCCGCACATGAGACCGAGGATCACGGCGGCTAGAAGTTGGAGCGTCATGGGAAATGCCCTCCTCACTGTTTAGATGTGCGAGGGATGAAGAGGCAGCAGATTTCTGTCCACCTGAAGTGGGTCCAAAGGGCAGTTCGGAAAACTGGCTGCAGGCTTTCACGCGAGGCAACGACGATGCGAGCCGCCATCTACGCCAGAGTCTCAACGAACAACGGGCAAGACCCGTCCGTGCAGACGCGGGAGTTGCGCGAATACTGCCAGCGCAGAGCCTTGGAGATCACTGGCGAATATGTCGACGCGGGAATATCCGGCGCGAGAGAAAGCAGGCCACAACTGGATGCCCTTTTGGCCGAGTGTCGGAAAAGGCGTGTGGACGCTGTAGTGGTCTATCGTTATGACAGGTTTGCCCGGAGTTTGCGGCAGCTAGTAAACGCGCTAGAGGAGTTCCGTTCGCTCGGAATCGAGTTCATCAGCTTGCACGAGGGTGTGGACACGAGCACGCCGAATGGGCGCCTTGTGTTCGGCATCTTCGCCAGCATCGCGGAGTTCGAGAAGGAGCTAATCCGAGATCGAGTCAAGTCCGGGATTGCGGCTGCGAGATCAAAAGGAAAGAGGCTCGGAAGGCCACGGATCAACGTCGATGCCGCGAGGATTGCTAGTCTACGCGCATTGGGGCATTCGTGGCCGCAGATTGCGAAGGTGATGGGTGCGAGCGTTGGGACTGTGTTCAAGGCGCACGTTGCGTCGGTTAGGGCCTTGGAAACTGGAAGGCTTTCAAAAATCCCTGCCGAAATCGACCCCGCAAGTGGCTGATTCTTCGCCGCCACAAATCCCTGTTGAGGCTTTCGAGAAACACCAGTTTCTTGATCGGTCCATGGCCGCGACTCTCAGCATTTCGATTCAGTACGCCGTGCACATCCGCTCCGGGAGGCGCGTTCCGCATCTGCGACATTGGAAGACCTTGGCGGAACTCGTCGGCGTTTCCGGAATCAGGGGATGACTAAGACTGTGGGCCATCCTGTCAGTTCTGACAGTGGCCCTTTTTACGCGGTTCCGGCCCAATCTAGGTCCTCGCAGGCCCTGGAGCCGACACATGACAAGAAAAATATCGCATTCGAGATGGGGACTGGTTCTTGTCTCCTCTGCCTTGTTGGTGCTTTTGCTGCTCGTCGTGGTCGGCACGAAGGCGCTCTCCCGGGCCCCTTCTCCTTCCACGGATCAGCCCGAAAGGGCTTCTGCCGTGGTCGCGACGGCCTCATCGGCTCAAGCGGCGGTTGAGCACTATCCCGACCGGGAGGCGTTTTTCGGTGAGACTCACCTTCACACCAGTTGGTCGCTCGACGCCTGGGTGTTCGGCAATCATCTGACCGGCCCAGATGATGCCTACAAGTACGCACAGGGCCAGACCATCAAGCACCCGCTCGGCTATGACATCCACATCGAGACGCCATTGGATTTCATGGGGGTCACCGATCACTCCGAGTATGTGGGGGTTACGAAGCAGGCCAATACACCCGGCTCATATACAAGTAAATTGCCGGCGGCCCAGCCATTGATCTTGAAGGACCCCAACAACCCGGCAGATGTCCAGAGTGTTTTCCTCGCTGTGCTCAAGCTCTTGGATGGACCGCCGGTTAAGGAGCTTATGAGCGAACAGGTTGCGAGCACGGTCTGGAGTGAAAACAACAAAATCGCCGACGAGAACAATCATCCTGGCAAGTTCACTGCCTTCTGCTCATACGAGTGGACCTCCCAATTCGACAATCGCAACTTGCACCGCAACATCTTCTTCCGCGATTGCGCGAAGGTGCCAACGGCGCCCTTCAGTGCCTTAGATTCTTGGCATCCGGAGGACCTCTGGAACTGGATGGACAAGCAGCGCAAGGCAGGAGACGAACTACTGGCCATTTCACACAATGCCAACCTGAGCGATGGCTGGATGTACCCGATCGACCTTGACAGCTTCGGACGGCCCATTGACGCAGCCTGGGCGGCGTCACGCGACCGTAACGAACGCCTGATCGAAATCAAACAGATAAAGGGACAATCAGAAACTCATCCCTTTCTTTCCCCCAACGACGAATTCGCCAACTACGAAATCATAGCAGCTCTGCTGGGACTTCCCGAGGCGAGTGGTCGAGTAGACCGAATTGCTGGCAGCTATGCCCGACAGGCGTTGAAAGACGGCATCGCCATGCAGGACACAAGAGGGTACAACCCGTACAAGTTCGGTTTCGAGGGCGCCTCGGACTCGCACAACAGTGCCAGCCCTTATCGTCAGAATAACTTTTACGGTGGGCATGCATCGATCGATGGAACCATACAGACGCGCATGGCCGGGCATGACTTTACCGGCGCCGATGTGCGGTGGATGAATCCCGGCGGCCTGACTGGGGTATGGGCTGAGGAAAACACCCGTGCTTCGATCTGGGATGCCATGTACCGCAAGGAAACTTTCGGTGTCAGCGGGCCGCACATCAAGTTGCGCTTCTTTGGCGGGTGGGGATACGCGCTTGACTTGCCGAACGCCAAGGACTGGGTGAAAACCGCTTATGCTAACGGAGTTCCGATGGGCGGCGATCTGCCCCCTATGACCTCTACGTCCAAGGCCCCGACGTTTGTGGTGTGGGCTGTAAAAGATCCCACCTCCGGCAATCTTGACCGCATTCAGATCATCAAGGGCTGGACGAAGAACGGCCAGAGCTTCGAGAAGATTTTTGATGTGGCCTGGTCCGGTGATCGCAAGCCGAATAAGTGGACGGGCCGAGTGCCAGCGATCAAAAGCACGGTGGACATCGACAACGCTACTTACACGAACGATGTCGGTTCGGTGGAGCTGAAGACAGTGTGGGCCGACCCCGAGTTCGATCCCGCCCTGCATGCGTTTTACTACGCGCGGGTGCTGGAAATCCCGACCCCGCGCTGGACCACCATCCAGGCCCACCAGCTCGGCATCGCGCCACCTGACGTCGTGCCTGCCACCGTGCAGGAACGCGCCTGGGGTTCTCCTATCTGGTACACACCCAGTGCCGAGGCTCGCAAGGCTGCTCCGCAAGGACTGACGGTCGCTGCCCTGAAACAAAAAGGCGGCGTGGCCCTGAACGACGCTCAGTTGAAGCAGTTGGTCGTGGGCAAAGGCATTTTGCTGCGCAATACAGTGACGAATGACTTCTTCAAGGCCAGCTTCACCGCTGAGGGCCAATACAGAGTGTGGTACATCGGTCGGAGCGCCACGCTGCCGAGCAATGTTGGCAGGCCCGCGCAGGACAGCAGCTACCTGGGATTGACATCGCCTTACAAAATTGAAAATGGCAAGATCGTTGTGACACTCTCTCAGGAACCTTATTCGTTCACCGTTTACAAGATGGGTAGCACCTACTACGCAGCGCGCAGCAATGAGTTTGGCTACGCCAACTACGAATTACAGGACAAGCCGCCAACGTTCTTCAATCCATTGACCAAGGAACAAATGGAGAACACTAAGAACCAGTCCGAATATCTCCATGTATCGGAATAACGCTAGGAGTTGAGTCTTCCATGAGTGTTGCCGCTCCATTTTCTGTCGAGACGCAGCCCACGCAAGAGCGAGCTAGGCTGAGGCGCTTTTATGTATCCGCTCTCAAACGCTGGCTGCGCGAGCCGCTGCTGCATTTCCTTCTGCTTGGCGCGGTGCTGTTCGCGATTTACGGCTATATGCATCGCGGACGACGCGGGGTTGAATCCTCCAAACAGATTGCAGTGTCTCTAGATGACTTACGTGCGATGGATTTGTATTTCGAGTCACAGTGGCGTCGGCAGCCGACTCCCCAGGAGTTTCAGGCTATGGTGGAGGACAAAGTTCGCGAAGAGATCCTCTATCGCGAAGGCATCGCAATGGGTCTCGACAAAGACGACACGATCGTCAAGCGCCGTATGGCGCAGAAGATGCAGTTCCTCGCTGAGGATGTAGCCGCAGCCCACGAGCCTTCGACTGTCGAGCTGACGGCTTGGTTCGATAAGAATAAAGAGAAGTTTGCGCTTCCGAGCCGCTATAGTTTTCGTCATCTGTATTTCTCTCCCGATAAACGCGGAAGGAACGCCCAAGAGGACGCCGCGAAAGCTCTAGCGAAAGTCGCCGGCCAAAGGGAAGACTCGAAGCTTGCAGCGACCCTTTCAGATCCATTCATGTTTCAAGACTACTACCGCGACCGCACCTCCGAGGCGTTGGCGAAGGATCTTGGCCCGCAGTTCGCAGTGGCCATTGAGAAGCTAAAACCTGGAGCGTGGCAGGGGCCGATTGAGTCGGGTTATGGCTGGCACCTGGTTTATGTTGATACGGTCATTCCGGGTCGCGTTCCGGCATTTGAAGAGATTGAGCCGGACGTGAAGACCGCCTGGCTAGGTGAGCAAAAGGCACAAGCTTGGCAAAAAGCCTACTCAGAGATGCGCGCCAAGTACACCGTGCTTCTGCCT
>Ga0187783_10002103_pt1 | contig 14817 bp, 9 predicted proteins | sample 1015_SJ02_MP02_2_FD_132471 | JGI IMG/M metagenome (GOLD analysis project Ga0187783, IMG submission 132471) | Tropical peat soil microbial communities from peatlands in Department of Meta, Colombia - 1015_SJ02_MP02_20_MG | ecosystem: Environmental > Terrestrial > Soil > Wetlands > Peat | place... | reverse complement strand
CTCTGACGCCATGCATCCTCAAGTGCGAACCGGAGGGCTTCGGCTTCACTAGAAATGACAAGCAGGTCGTTGCTGGGGACGGAAGCTCCTCGCCCTCAGAGGGGTGGCTCGACATCGGGAAGGTGAGCACCAACCAGTGGAAGCAGGTCGCAAACCCCCAATTCGCTTATCCATTTGCGTACGCCGTGTACACGCCATCAGACAAGTAGCATCGACCGCAGCTGCTGTAACGAAACAATGGAGCCTCGCAACGTGCGGGGCTCCTTATCGTTCAACCTGCACGAATACTGACGAGGCGTGACACAACGCCCCTGAACTCGATAGACCCTCGTGTACCGTAATGCACCTTAAACACCCCTCTTAGGCTGCACATGGCTGTACAAGACAAAGGCCCGCTTCTAGGAACGGGCCTTTGTTTTATTGGCTCCGGATGTTGGACTCGAACCAACGACCCGCTGATTAACAGTCAGCTGCTCTACCAACTGAGCTAATCCGGAACGGCGGCGATTTTTCCGGCGGACGGAGGTTCCACGGCCAGGAACGCCACCCTGCCTTAGCGGTATAAGGGCTCGGTGCCGGTGCCAGAACGGAGTCATAACGCGGCTGCCATTCCTACCGATGTGGACGACGCCGCCGTCGAGGTGGACGGCCGCCGAGTCGCGCTCACGAATCTTCGTAAGATCTATTTTCCCAGGCTCGGGTTGACCAAGGGCGACCTTCTTCGCTACTACCTCGGCATCGCCAAAGTGCTGCTTCCGCACGTTCGGGACCGTCCGATGGTCATGAAACGCTATCCGCACGGCGTCACCGGCGATTTCTTCTACATGAAGCGCACACCGTCGCCCCGTCCCGAGTGGCTGCGCACTTGTACGATCGAGCACCGCTCGGGTAACGTGATCGACTTCCCGGTGATCGACGACCGCGCCTCGTTGCTTTGGATGATCAATCTTGGCTGCATCGACCTCAATCCATGGTACTCGCTGTGCGATGCCCCTAATCAGCCGCTCTACATCCACTTCGACCTCGATCCGACGCCGGATACGTCGTTCGCAACGGTGCGCGAAGGCGCGTTGATCGTCGGCGACGTGCTGCGAGGACTGGGAATGACGCCGTTTGCGAAAACCACAGGGAGCAGGGGCATTCACGTCTACGTCGCGATCAAACGCTCGTTGATTCAGCATAGCGTTTGGGAGATCGCCAAAGACATCGGCTACCAGATCGCGCGCGCGCACCCTGACGTTCTAACGGCCGAGTACCGCGTTGCAAAACGCCCGGCGGGCCGAGTCCTCGTGGACTACAATCAAAATGCGTGGGGCCGCACGCTCGCCTCGATTTATTCGGTGCGAGCAAACGAGGAAGCTCGCGTTTCCGCACCAATCACGTGGGAAGAGCTGGAAGGGGGCGTCGACATCGGCGACTTCACGCTCATGAATATGGCCAAGCGCGTCGCGCGCGTGGGCGACCTTTGGAAGCCGTTGCTGGGCAATCGGGGACGCTTCGATTTGAACCGTCTCGTGACTTGAGGAGCGTTATGAAGAACTTTGGCGCCATTCATAGGACCCTAGGCGCTTGCGTCACCATCGCTATCGTCGCGTTGCCGGCGGGATGCGGCAACAACAGCAGCCAGGGAGCGTCGTCCCTGCCGGCCGCGCAATCGGTCCGACGTGCAACGATCACGGAAAGAGTCGAGCACAACTTCGAAGGCGCGCCGAAGGACGGTGCGTATCCGCAGGGCGGTGTTTTTGGCGTAGACGGCGATGTTTACGTGACAACGGCCCGCGGCGGCGCGGGGTCGTGCGATCGTGGACTCGGTTGCGGAACCCTCGCGGTCTTCAGTTGCTGCGGCGGCTTTCGCGTGTTCTATAGCTTTTCGGGATACGACGGCGCCGTGCCGAGAGCCACGTTCCTTTTCGAACCCGAGCCCTACGGCGGGACGCTTTTCGGCACAACCGAACTTGGCGGCGCCGCAAATCACGGGACGGTGTTTCGAGTATACGAGCACCGCAGTGTCCGGCTTCTTTACAGTTTCCGCGACAATCCAGATGGCCGGCGACCTTTCGGGAGCTTGGTCGGCGGCAAGCAAGACGTGTATGGAACGACCGCCGCGGGTGGCGCGTACGGCAAGGGGACCGTGTATGAAATGAACGAGGAAAGCGAGGCCGAGAAGGTTCTTCACAGTTTTGGCAAAGGCGCCGACGGCGCTGCTCCGCTTAGCGCGCTAACCTACATCAACGGCGAGCTCTACGGCACGACGTCAGCGGGCGGCACGAGCCGTAAAGGCACGGTTTTCGAGATCGGCAAGTCGGGAAGCGAGACGCTGATCCATAGCTTCGCAGGTGGATCCGACGGTGCAGATCCCGTGGCAAGCTTGATTGACGTCAACGGCGCGCTCTATGGGACGACTTCAGCAGGCGGCACCAGCAATGAAGGCGTCGTGTTCGAAGTCACGACGTCCGGCCACGAGAAGGTGCTTCACAGTTTCGCCGGCGGAACGGACGGCGCAAGCCCTCAGGGGCCGTTGGTCGACGTGAACGGCACGCTCTACGGAACCACGTGCCAGGGTGGTGCCGGCAGCAACGGAACTTTCTTCAGCATTACCAGCGGCGGCGCCGAAACGGTGCTCTACGATTTTACCGGCACGCCCGACGGAAGCTGCCCGCGCGGCAATCTGTATCTGGCCGGCAGTACCACGTTATGGGGAGCCACGCTTGAGGGCGGCTCGAGCGACCTCGGTGCGGTGTTCTCCATATCGCTTCCGTAAAGCGATTTCGTTAATTGGCGTTAACGAATACACAAAAAAAGACACCTTGAGATAGGGAAGGATGGCTCACGGGCGAGCAGCGAAGCGCGACCATCCCCAAAGGCCTGAAAGGATCGTGTTCCATGAACTCCTCGGCCGCCAGAGTATTGCTCGCGTCTGCAGCAGCGATTCCGATGCTTACGAGTTGCGCGGCGGGATCGCCGTCGCCGTCAACGCCATTTACATCCCAACCGAATCAGGTCAGCAACGTCAGCCACCAAACTACCTGCCATTGCCTCTACGTTGCAAACTCGGGAGGCAACAGCATCACCGTATATTCCATCGGCAGCACGGGAAACGCGGCGCCGAGTGAGTACATCTACGGCTCCAATACCGACCTCTCGTCACCGCTCGGTGTCGCGGTCGATTCCACCGGTAACATATACGTTGCGAACTACGGTGACGATTCGGTTTCCGTCTATGCCGCCGGTGCCACCGGCAACGTCACGCCAACGGCGATCATCAACGGATCGAACACGCAACTGGACGAACCGGCAGGCGTAGGCATCGATCCCGTAAACGCCGACATCTACGTCGACAACTATGCCGGCGGCCCGAGCGGCGGCGGCTCGGTTACGTTCTACGCTTCCGGCTCGAACGGCAACGTCACGCCGCTGGGGACGATTGCCGGATCGAATACCGGACTTTACGGAAACTCCGGCCTCGCCTTGGATTCGAACGGCAACCTTTACGTCCCAATTACCACGAACATCATCAACGTTTACGCGCCGGGCAGCACCGGCAACGTCGTCCCAACGCTCACTATCGGCGGAAGTTTCACAAAGCTTGACGAGCCCACGCAAGTGGCGCTCGACTCCAGCCTGAATATCTACGCTGCAAACTATGACGGTACCAGCGTCACCGCATACCCAGCCGGAGTGAACGGCAACGTCCCTCCTAGCCTTGACATTTCAGGCAAGAAAACAAAGCTGGACGGCAGCATCGGCGTGGCGCTTGATTCACACGCGAACGTGTATGCGTCAAATTATTCCGACAATACCATCACCATCTACTCCGCTGCTTCAACCGGAGACGTTAAGCCGTCGGGAATTATAAAAGGCAAGAAAACCAAACTGGACGAGCCGTTTGGAATCGCAATCCACTAAGCCGCAGCTATAGCCCGCTGCTTAGCGGTTGCGGCTGAGTCAACCTTGGCGTTTGAGGGTCTGCCCTTGCGGCCGCCGATCGAACCGATGGAGACGCGTCACGTCCAGCGCATTCCGCAGGGCGACGATTGGAGCTACGAGCCGAAGTGGGACGGCTTTCGCTGCATCGCCTTCCGTGACGGCGGCGAGGTCGAGCTGCAATCGAAATCTGGCGAAACGCTGACACGCTACTTTCCCGAGATCGTGGCCGCGCTCGCAGCCGCAAGTACGCGGCAATTCGTCGTGGATGGCGAGCTTATGGTCGTTTGCGGCACGGATTCGGATTTTGACGCGCTTCTCCAGCGCATTCATCCGGCGGAAAGCCGCGTCCGCAAGCTCGCGATTGAAACGCCGGCCTCGTACGTGCTCTTTGACTTGCTGGCCGACGGCCGAAGCGCGGTCTACGAAGAAAATCTGCGAGCGCGCCGGAAGCGCCTGGAATCCTTCGTCGAGCGAAACTTCAGCGGCAGCGAGACTATTCGGCTATGCCCGGTAACGCGCGACGCCGCGCTCGCGCAGCGCTGGCTCGAGGGCAGTCTGGCGCGGCTCGACGGCGTGATTGCCAAGCGCGACGTCCCTTATGCTTTCGGAAGCCGCGAGGCCGCCGTCAAAATCAAGCGCAGCTATACGGCGGACTGCGTCGTTGGAGGCTTTCGCGCGTCGAAAGACGGTACGATCGCGTCGCTGCTGCTCGGGCTTTACGACGAGGATGGAAAGTTGCATCACGTCGGATTCGTCGGCTCGATGAGCGCCGCCGAGCGGCGGCGTGCGGGCGAGATGCTGAAGCCGATCGTCGAGCCGCCGGGGTTTACCGGCGCCGCGCCCGGTGGACCGAGCCGTTGGCGCCGGGCCGAAGAGACGCCATGGTTTCCGGTTCGCCCGCAGGTCGTCGTTGAGGTCGCGTTCGACCACGTCACCGGACGGCGCTTTCGCCACGCCGCGCGCCTGCTGCGCTGGCGTCCGGACAAAGCCCCGCGCCAATGCACGATGGAGCAGCTGCTCCACCCTACGGGATTGTTAGGTCTTGCTCCAGTTCGATCGTCACCGGCTGGCCGGCGGGGACGACGATCGGCTCGTGAGTATTTGTAGCATAGACGGTGCCGCCGAGCGAACCGGTTGGGCGATTCGAAACGCTCGTCGACCCGTTGCTGCCGATATTCATCTGCCACGCGACCGGTCCGGGAGTCGTGAAACCGTTCGGCATCGGCGGATTGGCGGCCATCTGCTGCCGGTACGCCTGAATCGCCGCCGGATTGTATTGCGTGACCCGCCTGCTCACAACGTAAGCGCTAATCGACTTCTTGGTGCCGTTCGAGAGATGAATCGTGGTCAAAAAGAACGTGACCTTGGCCTTGCTCATCCCCGAGGGTTGATCCACTTCGGTGATCCAACCGGTGACCCACGAGCCCTGCAGGGCCGGGTGAGACGTGTCGACGACACGCAGCTTGAATTTATCGCCGTACTTTGCGTTGGTCGAATTAAATGCTTCTTCGAGAACGCACGCAATTTTCGTTCCCGCCTTGATCGTCTGCGCGGGTATGAAGTTCGTCGCGCGCGCCGGCGCGAGTGACCCCAGCGCGACGAGCAGCGCGGCCGCCGTCGCTTTAGCTTGCAAAGTTTGGCACACGAAGTTGCTCTCCGTTAAAAGCAGTTGCCTTCCGCAGCGCCTCGACGCGATCGACGCGCTCCCAAGGCAGGTCGAGGTCCGGGCGACCGAAATGGCCGTACGCCGCGGTCTGCTTGTAGATCGGACGGCGCAGATCGAGATAGTGGATGATCGCCGCTGGGCGCAGATCGAAGACCTCCATCACGGCCTTGGCGATGCGGTCCTCGGGAATCTTGCCGGTGTTAAACGTTTCGACCAGCACGCTCATCGGGTGCGCGACGCCGATCGCGTACGCCACCTGCACTTCGCAGCGGTCCGCGAGTCCGGACGCTACGACGTTCTTGGCTACCCAGCGCGCGGCATACGCGCCCGAGCGATCGACCTTCGTGGGATCCTTGCCCGAGAAAGCTCCCCCGCCGTGACGTGCCATGCCGCCGTAGGTATCGGCGATGATTTTGCGTCCGGTCAACCCGGCGTCGCCTTTGGGACCGCCGATGACGAAACGGCCGGTGGGGTTTACGTAGATGTGGGTCTGAGCATCGCGCATCGCGACGGGGATGACGTGATCGATCACCTTCTCCGTTATTTCGCGGCGAATCTCTTCGAGCGGAATATCGGGATCGTGCTGGGTTGAAACGACTACAGAATCGACTCGAACCGGCCGGCTACCCTGATACTCGATCGTGACCTGCGACTTTCCGTCGGGCCGAAGATACGGAATGTCGCAGTTCCTGCGCACCGCGGCGAGATGCCGCGTGAGGTTGTGCGCGAGCACGATCGGCAGCGGCATCAGCTCGTCGGTCTCGCGGCAGGCGAAGCCGAACATCATCCCCTGATCGCCGGCACCGAGCAGGTCGAACTTTTCGTCGTCGCCGCCGCGCGCTTCGAGCGAACGGTCGACGCCGAGCGCGATGTCGGGTGACTGCTCGTCGATCGAGACGCTGACGCCGCAGGTGTCGGCATCGAAGCCGACCGCCGAGCGCGTATATCCGACGTCGGCGATCGTCTCGCGTACTAAACGCGGAATGTCGACGTAGGTCTTGGTCGTCACCTCGCCAGCAATGTGAATTTGACCGGTGATGGCAAACGTCTCGACCGCCACCCGCGAGTAGGGGTCGTCTTTGATGAGCGCGTCGAGCACCGCGTCGGAGATCTGATCCGCGAGCTTGTCGGGATGGCCTTCGGTCACCGACTCGCTGGTGAAGAGCCGCTTGTACGCCATTGAAGTGTTTACGTTCCTTCGCTCCAGGATGCGATGTACTTCTCTTGCTCGGGCGTGAGAACGTCGATGTCCACGCCCATCGAGGAGAGCTTCAGGCGCGCGACCTCCTCGTCGATCTCGGTCGGCACGTCGTAGACCTTCTTCTCGAGCTTGCTGTGATTCTTCACCAGGTAGGCCGCAACCAGAGCTTGGTTCGCGAAAGACATGTCCATCACCGCCGCCGGGTGGCCTTCGGCAGCTGCGAGGTTAATCAGTCGGCCGTCGGCGAGGATGCAGATCTTGCGTCCATCGTGCAGCTCGTACTGTTCCACGAAGGGCCTCGGCTCGATTTTGCCGCGAGCAATGCCGCGGATTGCCTCGAGATCCAGCTCGTCGTTGAAGTGGCCGGAGTTGCAGACGATGGCGCCGTCCTTCATTAGACGGAAGTGCTCTTCGCGAATGACGTGGTAGTTGCCCGTCACGGTCACGAAGATATCGCCGATCTTGGCTGCGTCGTTCATCGGCATCACGCGGTAGCCGTCCATAACGGCCTCGATCGCCTTACGCGGATCTACCTCCGTGACGACCACGTGCGCACCCATGCCGGCTGCGCGCGACGCGATGCCGCGTCCGCACCAGCCGTAACCGATCACTACCAGGGTGCGCCCGGCCAATAGCACGTTGGTCGCGCGAACGATGCCGTCGAGCGTCGACTGCCCGGTGCCGTAGCGATTGTCGAACATGTGCTTGGTCAGCGCATTGTTCACCGCCACGACCGGATAGGGCAGCACGCCGTCGCGCTGCATCGCGCGCAGCCGAATCACGCCGGTCGTGGTCTCCTCGCAGCCGCCAATCATTCCCTCGAGCCGCTCGGGATGCTTGGTGAAGATCGTGGTGACGAGATCGCAGCCGTCATCCATCGAGACTTGAGGCCGGCTCGCGATAACCGATTCGATGTGCGAGTAGTATGTGGCGTGATCTTCGCCTTTGATCGCGTAGGTCGCAACGCCGTAATCGCACAGAGCGGCGGCCACGTCATCTTGCGTCGAAAGCGGATTGCTGGCACAAAGCGCGATCTGCGCTCCGCCCGCCTGAAGCGCGAGCATCAGGTTCGCGGTTTCCGTCGTCACGTGAAGGCAAGCGCCGATGCGGATGCCTTGCAACGGCCGCTCGATCTCGAAGCGGTCGCGAATCTGCGCCAGAACCGGCATATACGCGCCGGCCCAAGCGATGCGGGACCGTCCGGCTTCGGCCAGCCGCGTATCCTTGACATGCGGGGGATGGGCGGAATCCAAAAGAGGCACTACGATAACTCCTGTGGGGTAAGGCTCGCGGCCCTTTCGCAACCCGCCTGCCAACCCCTCGTTTCGTGACGAGCGAGGCCTTCCTCGGCCTCCGCCCCGCGTCCGCAGTCCTCGAAACCCTAGCTCGTCTTTGGAACGAGGCGCTCGAGGCCGGTGACCTCCGTTTGCATGGGCTGTCACAGAAGACGGCCGAGCTGTATCGGCAGCTTTGTTAACTTCCAGATAATCTAACTCTTCCTGCAATCGTAACTTCGGTCAAAGAGCGCACTCATCGTAACCTAATGAATGCGATTTCTAATGAAATTCGTGGTGAAAGCCGCTTTCGGATTTGGCGATAATAAAGCGTCTAAGCGGACGGCTATCGACTCGGCGATCACATCGCCGCTTAGCGACGAGCAAAGAGCGCAAGCTCGGAGCATCAAGGAGCCGTTCTTTTTATTTTATGCTGGACGCCATATCTGACGAACAGACTAAGACAGAGCTGGTCGCATTGCACGCAGTATTCGAGGACTCATGCGATCGCATTCCCGACGCCATTGCGGCAAGTGTCGGAAGAGACTCGCTCACCTACAGTGAGTTAGACGCAAGGGCGAATCGATTCGCGCGTTACCTTCGCCGACGCGGAATCGCGCGCGGCTCGGTGGTTGGGCTGATGCTTCCTCGCTCGACCGATTGTTATGTCGCCATGCTTGGAGTCCTTAAAGCGGGCGCAGCCTATCTGCCGATAGATCCGGAGTTCCCACAGGAAAGAATCGCATACATGCTCCGCGATTCCGGAGCAAAGCTGCTTCTCGCCTCGGATTCAAGTGCGCTCCCCTTCGTGAGTTCGTCGATCGACGTCGTACACATCAATCGCGACCACGAACTCATCGCGGCCGAGGATCCACAGAGGTTGCCTGTTACAGAGCAGTCGGCTCGCTCCAGCGATCTGTGCTACATCCTTTACACATCCGGTTCGACGGGGCGTCCCAAAGGCGTTATGGTCGAGCATCGCAACGTTTATCATCTCGTTAGTGCGGAACGGAAAGTGTTCGAGGTTCAACCGAGCGACCGCGTCTATCAGGGCGCGAGTCTCTGCTTCGATCTCTCGGTCGAGGAGATCTGGCTCGCATTTGCGGCCGGCGCTACGCTCGTCGCCGGGACAAAGGAGCTTTGCCGAGCCGAAACCGATCCTGCAGAGGCGCTGGCAGCAATGGGCGTGACGGTGCTCTCATGTGTACCCACGATGCTGACGATGATGAATGCCGAAATCCCTAGCCTGCGTTTACTCATCCTCGGCGGCGAAGCGTCCCCGGAGAGTCTGGTCGCGCGCTGGTCGCGCGAGGGGAGACGCATCGTCAATACGTACGGCCCAACCGAAGCCACCGTCATCGCCACCTACGCCGACGTCGGCGCAGGCCGGCCGGTTACGATCGGGCGGCCCATGCCCGGCTACGACGTTCGCCTCCTCGACGACGACTTGCGCCCCGTACCGCACGGCGAGATCGGTGAGATTTGCATCGGCGGCCCGGGCGTGGCGCGCGGATACGTGGGGCTTGCAAAAGAGACGGACTGCAAATTCGTCTCTCTGCTGCCGGAAGCTTCCGAGCGGAGACCCGACGCTACTCGCGTGTATCGCAGCGGCGACATGGGCCGATTGGACGACGACGGAAACCTGCGATTCGTCGGGCGCAGTGACGCTCAAGTCAAGCTACGCGGAGTGCGCATCGAATTGTCTGAGGTAGAAGCCGCTTTGCAGCAGATCGAAGGCGTTCGTGCGGCGGCTTGCGCGGTGCGCCTGAACGCCACCGAATCCGAGTTTATCGTTGGTTACATCGTACCCGCTCCCGAATACTCGATCAACACGCGGGACCTGACGGCCCGGCTGCGCGCCGTCCTTCCTCGGTGGATGATTCCCTCGGTCATAGAGATTATGGACGAGCTTCCACTTCTTCCGAGCGGAAAGCTCGATCGCAGCGCACTCCCGCAACCTTTCTTGCGACCGTTGTCACCAGGCCAAGAGGAAGCTCCTCACTGCACCCCGACGGAACGGCGCCTGTTCGAAATATGGAGCGCGTTGTTTGAACCGCTGAGGGTCTCACGTGACGATCATTTCTTCTACGATCTTGGCGGGCACTCGCTCTTAGCTGCCCAGCTCGTTTCGGCGCTCCGGAAGGATTGCACGAAGCTGTCCGCTTCGCTGCGTGACGTTTATGAATACCCGACGATTCGTCAACTCGCTGCGGTTCTCGACGCTCGCGCGAAGGCCGTGAAACCGGCTAGTCTTGGCGGTTCGAAAGGCGAGCGCAGGGAGCACCAGCGCGCCTCGCACGCCGTTGCGGGAGCGCTGCAAGCCGTCGGACTGTATTTCATCTTCGGCTATAAGGCGCTGCAGCTGATAGCGCCCTATCTCGTCTTCTTTCTGCTCGTGCCCACGCATTCGGCGGCGATCGCCTTCGGCTGCGGACTGGCGACGGCCGTCGGGGTCTCGCCGTCGTTGCTCTTCGCGACGATATGCCTCAAATGGATCCTTCTCGGCCGAATCCGCGCCGGTACTCACCGAATATGGAGCGGCTATTACGTGCGGTGGTGGTTCATCCAGACGCTCGTCGATTGCCTTCCCCTCCATGCGCTTCGCGGAACGCCGTGGTTACCGATCGTTTATCGCTTGTTCGGGTCAAGGATCGGCAAGGACGTGCACCTGGGAGCGCGGACGCTGGGGGCCTTCGATCTGATATCAATAGGTGACGAGGCGAGCATCGAGTCTTGCTCGCTGCGAGGATGGACTCTCCGCGACGGTGCGCTCGTGATCGGTCCAATTTCCGTTGGAGCGCGATGCTACGTAGGCACGAACGCAATCCTCGAATCGGATACGGTAATGGAAACCGGAGCCCGGCTCGAAGACATGACGCTTCTGCTGAGCGGCAGTCGCGTGCCCCAAGGGGAAACCTGGGCCGGGTCGCCGGCGCGACGTGCTTCCAACCCGATGGGTGGGCGCACGCGATTGCCGCGCTCGCCGATCCAACGAGCACTTTCGGCTGCGTATTATGCTTGTGCGACGTCGCTGTTTTCAGTAGTCGAGGTCATTCCGCTTCTGCCCGGTATAGCGCTGCTGCTCTACTTAGGATTGACGAGTCCGCTCGCATATTGCGCGATGCCGGTGGCCGGACTGTCGTACGTATTTTTCTTGTCTTGGGAGATCGCCGCGCTAAAACGCATTCTAATGGCGCGGGCGAAGCCAGGAGAGTATCCCGTTCACGGTTGGGTCTACATGCGTAGCTGGACGGTCGAACAGCTCCTAAAAATAGCCCTTGATAACGCCGGCCATCTTACTGCTACGCTTTACTTCATTCCCTGGCTAAGAGCACTCGGCGCTCGCGTTGGCAAGTTCGTTGAGGTCTCCACGATTGAAATGTCGGTTCCGGACCTGCTGGAGCTTGATGACGACTGCACGCTGGGCGACGAAGTTTCGCTAAGCGCTTCGCACGTCGAGGAAGGTTGGGTAAGGCTGGCGCCCATTAAGCTTCGTCACCGCGTTTTCGTTGGAAACAACGCCGTCATCCCGCCGGACACCATTCTTGGCGAGGGATCGCTGATCGGGGTGCTCACGCTGGCGCCTTTGAATCGGACTGCCGCCTGCGACCGGCATGTTCCGTGGGTTGGCTCGCCGGCAATCCGTCTCCCGGCACGCGAACGCGGAGTCGAATACGGTGATGAACGCACCTTCAGGCCGTCCCGCGGGCTTTTCTACGCTCGAGCGTGCTTCGAGCTCTTGCGCTTGGCTCTGCCGGGCGCCTTCACGACACTCGTCGCAGTGAGCACGCTGGAATCGGCACTCAACCTCTGGCACCGCATGGGCATGGCAACGCTTGGACTGCTGCCTTTGATGTTCGCAGCCGCCAGTGCAGCCTTGGGCATCGTCGTAGTCGTAGTGAAATGGTCCGTCGTTGGACGATACCGGCCTTTCACGCAGCCGTTCTGGAGCGGCTTTTTGTGGCGTCTTGAATTCGTGAACGCTCTCTATGAATTCTTTGCAATCCCTCTGTTGCTCGACGCGTTACAGGGTACGCCGTTCATCGTTTGGTATTTACGCCTTCTGGGCGCCAAGGTCGGCGTTTCCGCCTGCATTCAGACGGCCGGCTTTCTCGAATGGGATTTGATCGAGATCGGCGATCGCGCGATCCTCAATACCGGTTCCATCCTCCAAACGCACCTCTTTGAAGATCGAGTTCTTAAAGGCTCTTACGTGCGCATTGGTTCGGAATGCGAGGTTGGCGAGAATTCGGTAGTGTTGTACGATTCGGTCCTGGAAGAGGGCGCCCACCTGGGTGCCTTGTCGCTAGCAATGAAGGGCGAAACGGTAACGGCCGGGCGCAAGTGGGTGGGTAGCCCGACCGGCGGCAGTGCCGCGGCATAGCGTAGGCATCACTACGGCCAGCGCAGATGAACGATGCGCGCCGGTTCGCCTTCGACCGCAAGTGCTGCCGCATAGTTAGCGGAGATGAATTCCGGGTCGTCGAGATCTGCGACGTACCATCTCGCGGAATCGCGATCCGGCGTTTGAGGCCGGCCCGAAAATCCTACTCCAGAGGCTTTTGCCAGCGCCTCCTTACGCACCCACAATCGATAAAACTTGCGAGCAGCCGACTGCGGTTCCAATGCATCGATCTCGCCGCGCTCCGCTTGAGTGATCGTATCGGCAACGTCACGTAACTGGGCCCACGTTCGCGCGATCAGCTCGATGTCTATACCGACGCGCCGCTCCCACGCAAGCGCGATGACCGCGCGATCTCCAGAGTGCGAAACGGAGAATTGCCACGCGCTCCCCCCGTGCTGGAGCTCTAGTTTTCCGTTGGGTAGGGTGCGAAACGAAACGGTTTCGGGAGCCGCGTTGGTGACTTCGCCGAGGATATGCCGAAGCGCGGTTCGCGCCGCGACGAAACGTTTACGATCGCTTGCGAAACGAAACCGCTCGGCCCGTTCTCGTTCGGCAGCGTCGAGAACCGCTTCCCGGCGCTCGAGCGCCAAACGTGGAGAATCAATCGCTATGTGCCAGACCCGTACGCTCACCAGAGATCCCGAAGCCTCGCCGCGGTGCGAGCGGGCTTTTGCAACCCGTCCGCTAACCCCTCGTCGGTGGAAACGATCGACGCCTATCTCGAGCGTCTGGCCTCGCGCGACGCGGTGCCCGGCGGCGGCAGCGCCGCCGCGTTGACGGGCGCCATCGCCGCGGCGCTGATCGCGATGGTCGGTCGCATTCGCGAGGTGCCCGACCAGGAGCTGGTGACGCGAGCCGATCGCTTGCGCGCCGATCTGCGCGAGGCCGGACGGCGCGACGAGCGCGCGTATGCGGCGGTCGTTGAGGCGCAAGCGCTGCCTAAGACGGACCAGTCGCAACGGGCCGCGCGCCGCAGTGCGCTGGAAGCCGCGCTCCAGACTGCCGCTGAAACGCCGTTGCATGCCGCCGGCCTTGCGGTCGAAGTGCTCGAGCTCGCCCAGCGCTTGACCCATACGCCGTTGAAAGCGCTGTCGAGTGACGTAGGTTCAGCAACCAAGATTGCGTCCGCGGCCGTCGCCGCGTGCGCGTACAACGTCCGCGTCAACCATCGCTACATGCGCGATTCTGCGGCGGTCGAGCGACAAGCGGCGAAGCTTGCAGAGTACGAGCGCGTCGCCTCGCAGTTGGTCGCGCGGGTGCGTTCCGCTATAGATTCTGGTACGTCGCCGCAGCCATAGCGCCAAGAATCTGTCCGGCAACGGTTCCGGTATCTTCGTCGTGCGGACCGTTCATCGCGCTGAGGTAAAACGCAAATGCGACGTGGCGGCCGCCGCGAGTCGTGACGTAGCCGGCCAGCCCTTTCTCGACGATCTCGCCGCGATTCAGATAGTTCGTGCCCCCGTCGGTTCCGGTCTTCGCAAACACTTTGCCGCGAGCGGAAGACTTCGTTTGAATATCTGCCAGCGTACCGTCGACGCCCATGATCGGCAGCCCACGCAGCAAATACCGATACCAACTCTGCATTCGGACCCACGCCAGATAGCGAACCATGAAGTCCGCCGTAAAGAAAGCGTTGCTGCCTTCGCCGTCCTGCTGCGCCGCTTGATTCACGTCGAGGCCGGCCGCGCTCAACATCTTCGCCTCGAGCGCAAAACCTGCGGTAAGATAATCCTTCGTCGCGCGCGCCAAGTACACAGCCCACATGTACGGCATTAGCGTCGCATGGAGATTGTCGCTCACCTTCAACGTGATGTACGCATCCTCGGAGAGCGGCGGCGAGACGTGCCTTGCGACGAGATCGGACGGCTGGTACGCAACCGGCGACGTTGTGGGCGTGGGACCCGCCGGAGACGCAACTGAGATGCCCGCCTCGCTTAGCGCTAGGATAAAGGCCTCCTTGGCAAAAGCGGCCGGCTCGGGTACGCGATAAGCGTAGAGAACGCTTGGTCCAAGCGGCTGCGTTCCAACGATTGTGACGGTGTGCCGTCCCGAGGCATCGCGCACGTCGGCACTCATGTCGATCGTTGCGTCGCTCTTCTTAGGCCCTGTGGTCGCTCGATTTAGAAATCCCACGTACGGCGTTTGCGGCGATACCGAGATGCCGACCGGATCGCCGGCACGCGCGCCGGGCATTACGGTAACGTCGACGATATTATCGTTGACGACGATCGGCGAAACGACGACGCCCGTTCCGCCTTCAGTGCCTTGGTCGGGGAAGAGCGATGTATCGACTTCGACGCTTCCGTCGATCTGACTGATTCCCGCCTTCTTCACTTGCGTCGCG
>Ga0187783_10002102_pt1 | contig 14822 bp, 14 predicted proteins | sample 1015_SJ02_MP02_2_FD_132471 | JGI IMG/M metagenome (GOLD analysis project Ga0187783, IMG submission 132471) | Tropical peat soil microbial communities from peatlands in Department of Meta, Colombia - 1015_SJ02_MP02_20_MG | ecosystem: Environmental > Terrestrial > Soil > Wetlands > Peat | place... | reverse complement strand
TTTGGTGGACCCAGGTGTCGGTGAAGCGGCCGTGGCGCAGGTAGGACTTCCCATTGTCGATGCCTTGTTCCCGGAACGCGCCCGTCACGACGATGGTGTCACCGTAGGAGTCGGCCTTCATCCGCTCATTGACGATCACGGTGGAAATAACGTCGGGTATGCCGGCAAGATATTCGGTCCTACTGGAGAAGGTGCCGTCGGCATCAGTGTAGACAAAGGTAGGAGCCAGCAGGGCGGCAATTGCTTTGACGTCGCGGTGGGTCTCGGCTTCGTTCCACGCGTTTTCGAGGCCGAAGACGCGAACTGTGTCCGATGTCTGAGCGAAAAGTTGAAGAGGGCATGAGAGAAATAGCACGGCCAATAGTATGCAGAGTTTCCCGCGTCGCATGGGACGGCTCCGGTTGAAAAAATTTTGGCACTCCTAGCGATCCCGCAATGCTGGCTGCCGCCAGGACTCGCAGTCCGCGGGCGTTTAAATGCAGGTAACAGAATGCGCCTCCTAGACTATAGACTAGAATGCTCAGAAACCGTCAAGTAAGCTTTCTCAAGCAGGGTAGGCTCGGCTAGCACATCACATCTCCAAAGTTCTGTGAACGGAGGCTGGTCACGGATCCCGAAATCGAAGTTCCGGTCTTAATTGTGGGCGGCGGGTCTGTGGGCCTGTGTTCGTCGCTTCTGCTTTCATACCACGGTGTTTCCTCACTCTTGATAGAGAAGCACTCGGGTACCTCCCTCTATCCCAAAGCAAGAGTTTTGAACTCACGCAGCATGGAGATTTTTCGCCAATGCGGGGTCGAGGAAGCGATTCGTCAGGTCTCGTTGCCCCCAGAATCATCGGGCTACGCGCTCTGGGTAAACACGTTGGCTGACGGCAAGGAGATGCAGCGGAGAAAAGTGATTGCGGCGGCTCCGGACGAATCATATAACTCCTTGACCCCAACGCCCGGTTGCACCACTTCCCAAGACGCATTAGAGCCAGTTCTGTTGAAAGCGGCGCAAAGGAGCTTCCCGGATTCGCACTCCCAGATCAGATTCGATAACGAACTAGTCGAGTTGCAGCAGCAGTCTCAATGTGTCACTGCGACCCTCATCGATCTTAAGTCCACCGGGAAGAAGCGCATCAGGGCGAAGTATGTCATTGGGGCGGACGGCGCACACAGTCGCGTCAGGGAACTCCTGGGCATAGGTATGATTGGCGGCGTGATTCCGGGATTTGTCGTCAACATACTGTTCAGAGCGGATCTCACTCCTTGGGTTGAGGGACGTTCGATTAATCTTTGCTTTATCCGGAGCGCGAGAACACGAGGTGTGCTGGCGAAGCTGCCGCAACCAAATCTTTGGTATTTCCAAGAGTCTCGCCTCCCACCTGAGAGCCCGAGCCCAGGTGATTGGGCCCCCGATCGTTGCCAAGAGGTTGTCCGGAAGGCCATCGGTGTCGAGGATCTTGAGGTCGAGATCATCCGAGCTGCACCGTGGAGTTCTGCCGCACGATGTGCGGAGCGCTATGTCAGAGGACGTGTCTTTCTCGCTGGAGATGCAGCCCACGAAATGTCGGTTGCAGGGGGCTTCGCCATGAACACCGGCATTCAGGAAGCACACAACCTGACATGGAAAATGGCTGCTGTGATCAAAGGCTTCGCAGGGCACGGTCTCCTTGAAACCTACGCAACTGAGAGGGAGCCAGTGGGAAAGTGGGTCGTAGATCAGACGTTGCGTAACCTCTTGTCCGTAATGGCTGCTGTAGAACCGAAAGGAGGAGGCGGTGGGTCTCTAGAGAGCAGACCCGCAGGACCGACCGGACGCCCTGAGTTTTTTAATGAGTTGGGGCTAATTTTCGGCGCAACGTACCAGTCAAATGCGGTCATTCCCGATGGGTCAGCAGCGCCACTCCTCACAAATCCAGTGACCGAGTACAGGCCAACGGCCAGGCCTGGAAGCCGAGCCCCGCATATGTGGTTTCGCAAGGAAGGGCGGAGAGTATCCACAACCGATCTGCTGGGCCCCTTCATGTTGCTGCTCGCAGGTGAGAAAGGCGAAGCTTGGTACGCTGCCGCCACGGAAATCGGCATGTCTGTCGGGTTCTCTTGCGCTTACACGGTTGGTCAAGCGGGCGATCTTGTCGATGAAGAATCGTCGTGGCTGCAGGCTTTTGCCGTCGAACCGGACGGAGCCGTGTTAATTCGGCCCGATGGATACGTGTCATGGCGAAGCCGAACCAGCAACGCGGGCGCTCGCCGAGAATTATCCAGTGTCTTGAATCGTGTTCTGCAAATCGGATGAGCGACAGGTGACGGAGTGCTGTCGCCCACAATCCTTTTGTACGCGCCCAAGAGCCGCTCCCTAACCTCTGCGAGAACCGCTCTAATTTCTTGAGGAACGTGCCTGATCGGTGCGAGCCCTCCCAGAGACGAGTGCGCTGGCCCAGCCACTTGCACCAGAAAGGAGACATTCCCTCTCTGGGAGGAGAAGCGCTTTCAAGCAATCTAGAGGTCCGCCGAACCATGCTTGAATCTTGTACCTATTAGCGGACGTATACTCGCAGCCAAGGTCAATGAGGTCGTGCCGGGATGGGCAGCACCTTTCTTTCTGAGGGCTCCAATGACAGCCAAAATTCAGGTTGAACAAATGAAGCCAGCGTCAGGGATTCCACACTGGAGTATTGCCGCGCGAATCGCCTTCCGCTTCAGCTTTGTGTATCTGGGACTTTTCATAGTCTACTTCTGTCCGCTGTGGCTCCAGGATTTGTTGTTTATCAAAAAACAATCCCACCTTGTCCTAGGTGGGATATGGCCGATGCGGCAGACCGTCTTCTGGGCCGGTACCCATATCTTTAGAATGACCGCTTCACCGGACCCAGGCGTTGGGTACGACGGCAGTTTCTTCTGGGTGCAGGCGTTCTGCCTGCTAATCATTTCGCTGGTGGCCTCTGGCATCTGGTCAGTTCTAGACCGCCGGCGCGAAAACTACGTCACGCTGCACAAATGGCTCCGCCTGGTAATCCGTTTTGTGTTGGCTGCGCTAATGTTTGCCTACGGAATGTTCAAAGTCATTCCTGCACAAATGCCCCACCCGACTTTATTTCAGCTGGTTAGGCCGTTCGGCCACTTCTTGCAGATGGAGGTCCTCTGGGCCTACATGGGCGCAGCCCTATCGTATGAAATTTTCGCTGGTTGCGCTGAACTGCTGGGCGGCATCCTGCTACTTATTCCTCGCACCGCGACGTTCGGTGCACTGGTTTGCCTGGCGGACTTGACCAACGTTTTTGTGATCGACATGAGCTACAACGTCGCCAATAAATTGCAGGTTTTTCACTTCCTCCTGCTCTGTATGTTTTTGCTTGCCCCCGAGTTTTCGCGCTTGGCAAATTTCTTTGTCTTGAATCGCGCTGCCCCTCCTTCCTCGCAGCCTCAGTTCTTCCGGACTCTCCTCGCGAACCGCATCGCGATGGGCGCGCAGGTTGTCCTCGCTACCTATCTTTTGGGAGCAAACGTCTACGCCACCTGGACCAATTACTGGCTTGCCTACGCCGATGGTGCTCCTAAGCCGGTGCTCTACGGCATCTGGGATGTGGACCAATTCTCGATGGACGGTGAAGTCCGGCCGCCGCTTCTGACCGACAACGGTCGCTTTCGCCGCGTCATCTTTGACAAAGGCATCATATGGGAGCTCAACTCCATTTCAACCGATGACGGTGCGGCAGGCTTTCAACGCCCGGACGATTCGCTAGCTTATTACCATGCTTCGATCAACGTTCGCGACAAAACCCTTACTCTTACGAATCCCGATCCTGATCCCAGCCGCAAGGAATGGAAAGCTCGTTTTACCTTCGAGCGCCCCGCTCTGAATCAGCTGATTCTGGATGGCGAGATGGACAAGCACAAGCTTCACTTGCAACTCCACCTCCTTGACCGTAAAAAATTCGGGCTTGTCAGCAGCGGTTTTCATTGGGTGCAGTGATCTTGATGAAATGCCGGAAGTTGGTTCAACAAACACCATTCGACAGGCTTGGCAGCGGGCATAGGCGATTGTTGGGTGGGCGCGGGGACGAACTCGCCTGTGAGGTAGTTTTCCACGAATAAGCGTTTCGGCAGATGGTTGGTGTTCCCGAAGAGATTCTCTATAACCGCATGAAGACGGTGCGGCTAGGGAGCGACGAGCGCGGCGAGATCGTCTGGCATCCGGTGTATTTGGATTTTTCGCGATACGGGCCAATTACTCCGCGGTTTGTACCGGCCGTATCGAGCGCAGACCAGGGCAAGGTCGAACCCGGAGTGAAGTACCCGCGGAGGAATTTTCTTTGCGGGCGCCAATTTCCGCAAAACTCCTCCTATACCCACGCGATGTACGTCGCTGGCTTGATTTGTACCAATTCGTGCAAAAACGTGCACGTGAGCGTGTTCCTCACTACGAGGAGTGGCGGAGAGCGTCACGAGAGAGCCCTCCACGACGATATGCGCTGCCCCAGCCCGTACCACCGGGGTTGTGGCTGGATACCAAGAACCAGGGAACACGTGATCTTTCGTTGCTCCCGGCAATGGATGTCGGAGAGCCGGTTGCACGTTGGCAGAATGCTCTTTTTGAACGCGAAGCACAAAGGAGCGCCTAACGACAGAACAGGTAGAAAATAAGGTAGAAAATGGCACGGAACGAAAAATGGTAGGCCCGGGAGGACTCGAACCTCTGACCTCTTCCGTGTCAAGGAAGCGCTCTAACCAGACTGAGCTACGGGCCTACACGGAAACGGCAACGCTTCAATTCTACCGGGCGGCGGATGAGTAGGGCAACGTCAGTTGGGGGCGGGGTGATGATCGCCCTAAATCCCATTCGGGCCCACCATTTTTCGCCCTGCAAAAGTCCAATCGGTGTGGCTGCTTTTCACCGCGACAGCAGACTCAACATGACGAATTGGGTGTATTCTTGCCGGCGTTTCTTCGTCGCCGAGAGGGAGCGGCCGTGATCTCGAACATTGATGGGAACCGTCAGTAACCGCCCGGCTTTATCGCGATCAGGGGTGTAGATGGGGGATACGCCCCTTATGGTGAGACAATGACCGGGTCTGTCGATGACCCGAATCTCAACTCCGTGCCCAAATTCCCCTCGATGGTGGTAAGCAACCACCGGGCGGGCGTGCAGGCGATTACTGTGGGAGAGTATCCTGCTAGACGAGGTTTACGGCGCTAAGATCGACTGGCTTTCATCTGTGTTCCGAGAAAAACGCCCGGTTGGCGCGAGAAAACAGTTTTGAGTGAATTCGCGCGCGGAGGACAGAAGTGGCGACTGGCAAAGGTAGCTTCCGCGGCGGCTGGCAACGATGGACGGAGCAGTTCCAGCCGCCTGAGGCAACCTACGCGGGAGACCAGGTCGCCGCGTCACGAGCTGCCGCGATACCCAGGTGATGGGCCAAAACTGCCAGGGAGCTTCCTGTGTTTCCCCTGATTTGGAGCCTGCTAAAGCCGTACCGCTTCAAGCTGACTATTATTCTCTTGGCCATGCTGCTGCAACTGGTCGCAAGTGTAGCGGTGCCCTGGCCTCTAAAGGTCATCCTGGACAATGTAGCGGGCCGGCACAAGCTGCCAAACTGGCTGAATGACTCTCTCCGGCCGTTCATGAGCAGCGGCACGAAAATGCAGATCGCTGCGGCGGCAGCGATTGCGGTAGTGCTGATTGCTGTACTGGGGGCGATTTCTTCCTACGTCGCTAATTACTACACGACAAGCGTAGGGCAGTGGGTGGCGAACGACCTCCGCCTCCGCACATACCACCGCTTGCAACAACTCTCGCTCAATTACTACAACAGCCATGACCTAGGGACGCTCTTAAGCACCATGACGGCAGACGTGCAGACGATTCAGGCTTTCGCTTCCTCCGCGACGCTCGGGATTGTTGTGGATCTGCTGACCATCGTGGGAATGCTGGCGATCATGTTCTGGCTGAACTGGGATTTCACGCTGCTTGCCGTCGCCATTACGCCGTTCACGGTGCTGTTAATCTGGCGCTTCAAGAAGGCTGTGAAAAAGGCCACCAAGGAAGTGCGTAAGCAGCAGAGCTGCATCGTGGCCGTAGTGCAGCAGGACCTTGCATCCATCAAAGTGGTGAAGGCATTCGGGCGACAAGACCTGGAACAGGAGGAGTTGAGTGAAGTCAGCAAAGCGACCGTGGAGGCAGCGCTCAAAGCGCGGCGTGTGAAGGCGTTGCTCTCTCCGACGGTGTCCGTCATCGTCTCTTTATGTACGGCTTTTGTGTTGTGGCGCAGCTCGTTACTGATCCTGAGCGGGTCCATGACTGCAGGAGAGTTAACCGTCTTTCTTTCTTACCTGTCGCAATTCTTCAAGCCCCTGAAAGATCTGGCTACCATGACCAACACCATTGCGCAGACTGCCGTGGGAGTCGATCGCCTCCGCGCGATCCTAGACGCTGGCGATGTCATTCCTGAAAAACCAGACGCGCGCGATCCCGGGGCGCTGCAGGGTGATATCGAATTCGATCATGTTGTTTTTGGTTACCAGAAGGATGTGTCCGTTCTGAACGATATCAGTTTCAAGATCAAGGCCGGGGAGATGGTCGGCGTTGTGGGTCCGACAGGCACAGGAAAATCAACGGTCGTGAGCCTGATACCGAGATTTTATGATCCAAACAGTGGCAAGGTGTTGGTCGACGGTGTAGATATAAGGGATTACAGGCTGCAGGGTCTGCGCGGCCAGGTCGCCTATGTGCTGCAGGAGACCATACTGTTTCGCGGAACCGTAGCGGAGAACATCGCCTATGGAAGGGGAAGTGCGACCCGGGTTGAGATTGAGGCCGCAGCCAAGCTGGCCAACGCCGACGAATTCATTTCCAAAATGCCGCTGGGCTACGACACGATGGTCGGGGATCGTGGTGATACGCTTTCCGGCGGACAGAGGCAGCGCATCGGTATCGCTCGCGCCCTCATCCGCAATAACCCGATCCTCATCCTCGATGAACCGACGGCAGCGCTGGACACGGAGTCAGAAGCATTGGTCATCGAGGCTCTGGAACGGCTGATGAAAGGCCGTACGGTCATCACCATTGCGCACCGGCTAAGTACGATTCGCAACGCCAACAGAATACTTGTTTTGAAGGACGGACGTTTGGCAGAACAGGGAAGCCACGCCGAGTTGATGGCCCGGGGCGGGGTATACGCGGAACTCTATCACGTCCAGTTTGGCAAGAGCCAGCCTGCAGCACAGGCAGAACCGGCCGCTTCCTAAAACCGAGCAGCGAGCCAGAGCGCGGAGGCAAGAGCCATGTCTCACACCTTACTTGTGATGCCCGATGACACCGTGCAACCGATTCTCGAAGCCATTCATGGTGCAAAAAAGTCGATCCGTGTGAAGATGTTTCTGTTTTCTCACCCCGAGTTGTTGAATGCCGTGATCGAAGCTAAGAAACGCGGCGTGCATGTCCGGGTCATGCTCAATCCGGCTCGCCGGACTGGAAAACCGGAAAACAGAACGACACGCATGAAATTGAAGGCAGCGGGCCTCGAAGTGATTGACAGCAATCCCCACTTCGAGGTGACTCATGAAAAGTCCATGGTGGTCGACGATGAAATTGCTTACATCAAATCGTTCAACTGGGATGTGAAAGACCTAACTCAAACACGCGACTATGCCGTGGTGACCACGCATGCACCTGAGGTTGCCGAGGTCATCCGGTGCTTCGAAGCAGATTGGGAGCGCAAGCCATTCATCGTGGATGACGACGCGCTGCTTATCTGGTGCACCGCCAATGGTCGGGATCGCATCGCCCGGTTTATCGATTCAGCCCAGCATACCTTGTTCGCGCAGAATGAGCGGTATCAGGACTCCGTGATTATTGAGCGCCTGGTTCGCGCGAAGATGCGTGGTGTGAAGGTGCATGTGATGGCGCGTCCTCCACACAAACTGAAGAAAGAGAAGCTTACGGAAGGCGTGGGCGGCTTGCGGATTATGAATGACGTCGGGATCAAGGTGCATAAGCTGAAGCATAGGAAGCTCCACGGCAAGATGCTTCTGGCTGATCACTCCCGTGCCATTGTGGGTTCCATTAACCTTGCGCCAGGCAGTTTCGACAGCCGGAGGGAACTCGCGATTGAAGTACACTCGCCCGACGTCGTCGAACGCTTGTGTGACATCGTGCGTGACGACTGGGAACATTCGCATCCTCTCGATTTAACGGATGAGGGCTTACTCGCCGAGTTAGAGGAACACAAGATTGCTGCAGCAGAAGAACTGGCGCTTGAAAGGACTGAGAAAAAGGACAGGGGAAGGCACTAATCAGCAGGCCGCCCGGACAATTTCCAAGTTGCTCATGATCTCCCGAGGCGGCGCGCGCCCTCTGTTTCAGATCATTTTGAGCCATCTTCGCCTTGAGGACTAGGCGCTGAAAACCCATCGTAGGCCGCGGTTGGCCCGCATTCCGCGTGGGTTTCTGCGGGAATACGGGAGTTGTTGTCGGTATGGTTTAGGGAAACTTGACAGGGAGGAGGTCAGAGGTTCGAGTCCTCCCGAACCTACCATGCACAGCAAAACCTCCGGCCATGCATTTCTCAGCAGGTTAGGCTCCTTGGGTATTGTGCTCGGCCATCGAAGCCGGAACGGCCCGCGCTCGCGCCCATGCGCGGAGTGCCGCAATCTCTTCGGCGCGTGTCCTGGACAGCGGCACGGTGGCCTGCAGGGCTTGCAGCAAGTACTGCGTACTGAGTTGCTGCTTTGCGGAATACGCCTCGTACAAAGCGGCTTGGATGGCCGACTCGATCTCCGCCCCGGAATAGCCGGTTGCGGCCTTGGCGACAGCACCCAGGTTGAACTCCGCGGGTTTGCGTTTACGCTTGGAGAGTTGGATCTCGACAATCTGGGCCCGCTCTGCCTGGTTCGGCAAATCCACAAAAAACAGTTCGTCGAATCGGCCTTTACGGATCAGTTCCGGTGGCAGTGCAGTCACGTTATTGCACGTAGCCGCGACAAACACGGGGGCGGCGCGATCCTGCATCCACGACAAAAACGCCGCCAGCAACCGCGATGAGACACCCGCATCCACAGAAGCCGAATCCGGGCCGCTGCCGGCAAATACCTTCTCGAGTTCGTCAATCCAAAGGACACACGGGGCAAGTCCTTCCGCCACTTTAAAGACTTTCTGAATCCGTTTTTCGGTCTCGCCAATGTATTTGTCGTAGATGGCCGCGCTATCGAATTTCACCAGAGGCAATTTCCATTCACCGGCCACTGCCCGCGCACACAGACTCTTACCGCAACCCTGCACTCCCAGAATGATGATGCCTTTAGGCGGATCCAGGCCGAAGGCGCGCGCCCGGTCTTCCCAGGAGCCCTGCCGCAGCTCCAGCCAGCGTTTCAGGTTCTCCAATCCACCTACGGTGGCCATGGTGGAGGAGTCTTGGACGAAATCCAGCATCTCGGAGCGCCGCAGTTGATCTCGTTTCGCTTGCAGCACGTCGGTTACGGTTTCGGGGCAAAGCGCATACCGGGTGACCAGCGCCTGAGAGATAGCCCGCTCCGCTTCTTCTTCCGTAAGGCCGCGCAGGTTTTCGGCCATGGCGTCGAGGCCGCCAGCGTCGAGTTTTCTTTGCAGTGTATGAATCTTCGAAACTCGTACGAGTGTTTCGTCAATGATCTGGCGTAAGCGCTGACGATCCGGCAACGGCAACTCGAAAAACTCCACCAAGCTTGCCAGTTCGGGGGGAACAGTGAACTTGGGAGCAGTAATGATTACGGTGCGACGATTCGTAGAGAACTTCTGGCCGACGTCACGCAGGCGGCGAACGACCACGGGATCGTCGATGTGGCGATGGAAGTCTTTCAGAATGAAAGCTGCCTCGAGCGTAAGGCCTTCCAGGTTTCCCAGCATCTGCGCGGGATCACGGCTGTTGTAGAGAGCCTTGGCGTCCTCCGGAGGTTCGTATGGGCCGCCGGAAATTCCGGCTGAGACAAAGGCCGCCTCCACTGCGGCTTGGCCGCAACGAGCCAATCCGCTCGCAATGCTCCACTCAAATGTAGCCAAGTTCAGCGCGGAGCAGGCGATTCGCACCGTACGAACCGCTCTCATCTCCTCAATCGTTTCCATCACCACAATCGGGGTGGAGGAATCGATTAGGACCTTCAGACGCTCAAGGGCATCGGCCATATCCGTTTGACCACTCAGGAGTTATTATTTCCGTAGGATAGAGCATCTCATAGCTTTCGGAATATCTTCCGCAGAAAACGAAGGTAACGTACACCCGCCAGCTGTCATCCAGCGTCGGAAACTTCCATGGTGGTGCCAGGATAAGACGGAACCAATAAGCTGCAATAGCCAGGCCCAGGGATCCACCCGAGCGAGCCTCCGGTTGGCGGGCACGCGGTAGTACTCTCCATCAGTTTTTATATCGGCGCTCGCCGAACAACATTCTCGCTTTCAGGTTAGCGGGACGTCCCTACATCGGGTTTTGAACCCGACTAACCTCGAGTTGGGGCCAGCTCGATGAAAGAAACTCTTCGGCTGAGCCATATGCGACGGCCATAATGTTCATGATGCAGCGGCCAGCAAATATCCAAACCGAACGCCTGGTTCTCGTCGCACTCTTGCCGGAGGACATCGAAGCCTTGATCGCGGGTGACCTTGGGCGCTTTGCAGTTCTCACTGGTTTCAGATTTCCACCGGATAATCCAACCATAGGGGACCTGCCGTGGCACCTCCGGGCAATTCAGGCAGACGACCGACATCTCCCCTGGCGGATCCGCGTCATTGTCGAACGTTCGTCCAAGATGGTCGTGGGATCGATCAACTTAAAGGGACCTCCAAGCGCAGTTGGCGACGTCGAAATCGGATGGGGGTTGATTGAGAAGGTTCGTGGGAAGGGATATGCCACCGAGGCGACGGCAGCCGTGATCCACTGGGCCGTGCAACAGCCCGGGGTCAGATCTATTAGCGCCACCATACCGGATGATAACGATCGTTCGCAGTGCCTCGCAAAAAGGCTAGGACTGATTCGCACGAGCGAGACGCGTCGAAACATGCCACTCTGGAAATGCCAGGTCGCTCCCTGACGGATAGAGAGAATGCCCAAAAGCCTCTAGCCCTGGCCCAGGCTGTAATTCGGCATGGGCAGCGTCAAGCACTATGGTCAGGCAGTCCCGCAAAGAGAACCAGTGAGAAAAAGCTGTAGCCTCATCATTTTTTGCTTTGATGTACTTTCACTCGAGTGCCCGGAGGCGCTTTCCTCTTCGATTTGATCTGATTGTAATCAACGGCGGCACGGATGAGATTTCTTAGAGCTCGCTCATTAATCGTATCGCCCTCGAACCAATCGATCGCTCGCCAGGCGTTGCCTTTGAGGCCCGCGTTGAAGAGCTTGTCGGGATCGAGGAGGCTCGCCCCGTGGGAAAAGGTCAGCTTCACCTTATCTTTGTGGGCGTTGCCGACCGCGATGATTCCGTCGTGAGACCACACTGGGCTTCCCATCCACTTCCATTCCTCTATGATCTCAGGGTCTGCCTCGTGTATGATTTCGCGCACTTTCGCGAGTGTCTTCCCGCGCCAGTCCGGAAGTTGCTTGATCTTCTCGTCGATCAATGCAGAGGCAGATTCCACCGCAAAGGACCTTTTCATGTGCAGCTCCAACTCTCGCACCTAGTCTAGATTTACACCCTTAGCGAGCCGCGGAACGCCCGCGCGGCATAGTAAGATTCCGCACCGTTGTGATACACGAAAACAGTGTCGTAGCGGCGATCACAGAAGAGGGCGCCGCCAAGTTTTCGGATATCAGAAGGTGTTTTCACCCAGCTCGACGTTTTCATATCGAAACTTCCAAGTTTCTGCAACGCTCGATATTGTTCGTCGGTTAAAAGCGCAATGCCCATGGCAGCTGCCATATCCATGGCGTTAGCTTCCGGTTTATGCTCTTTCCTTGACTGCAGCGCTTCACGGTCGTAGCAAATACTTCTGCGGCCTTTAGGACTTTCCGCAGAACAGTCATAAAAAATGTATTCGCCTGTCTTTTCATCCTGGCCAACAACGTCCGGTTCACCGCCGGTTCGTTCCATTTCATTCAGTGACCACAGTTTTTCAGGATTAGCTTCCAACTTTGCTTGTACTTTAGCCCATGCAAGACTCTGATGGCGGTTCATGTTGTTTTCAAAACGGGCTTTCAACGCTCGCAGTAATTCTTCACGTTGCTCTTTTGAAAGGGTCACGTTTGACATAGTTCTTACCCTAAGTGATGAATTGGAAGTACGTTTCCCTGCACGACGACCGCAAATTCAGAATCAGCGGCGACGAAAGGATCGGTCGCAAAGCCGCCTTTCCGAACGCTTCATCCGCCGATCGATGATCACAGGTTCGAGTACGAACCTGTGCCGCCCGCCGATCTCTTCGAAATAAGTCGTCGAAGGGCATGGCCTTTCCACATCCATAACCCCGACAGAACCAGTACCGGAACGAAGGCAAACCGAGTAGCCGGGGCGTAGTTTGGGATTTTTTCAAACGGACTATAAATATAACCGAGTATCGGAATGCCAAAGACAATGTGAATCCAGCGAACAACCGAACGTATGGTGCCATCTTTCATGATAATTTGTGCTCCATTGATCGGCGATACTGCGCTACCTAGCTATGCAGTTGGGCGTTTCAACGCCGAACTGCTTGGCATACTCGGCGTTCAGCTGCTGCCAGCCGCCGAACTTCATCGCCTCGGGGCCGACGATGCGTCCGATGGGAGTTCCGCTGAGAAGGTGATCCAGAACATCGAAACAAATGTGCCACCCGGCAGCACCCATTGCCATGAAGCGACGACCGATGTTAGTCCACAGCGTCAGGCGCGTGCCGTCACCCAAAGCTTCGAGTTTCCACCGCATATGGAAGCTACCCCAGTCGTATTCAAGCGTCTTGGGTGCGTCGGCTCGCGTCACTGTTGTTTCGGAAACATGCGGCGCGGGCGTTCCCACCGTGGTGAGCTTCACCGTGGTGCCAACCGTGCCCAGACTCCTATCGGCATCGAAGGGCGCCCACTCGCGCAGATGCGCCGGGTCGGTTAGCGCCTGCCAGACTTTTTCCGGGGAGTGGCGCAGTTCTCTGACCAGAATGAGCGTCCACGTCTCTCCGTCCTTTTGCACCTGCGCCCCGGTGGCCGGACCCGGTGTGTACGGCTCGCGATCGGTCACCCTTCTTCTCCTTAGCGTGAATAACGTGCCAGCTGAATGAGCTGGATGAGGTTGCCGCAGGTGTCGTTCAGCATCGCAATGGTCGAGGCAGTCACGTCGGTGGGCGGCATCGTGAACTCGCCGCCCTGGGCCTTGATCCGCTCGTAGTCGCCCTTGACGTCGTCGGTGTAGAACATGGCCGCGGGCAGGCTCTGTTGAAACAGAGCCTGCTGATACGCTTTGGCCGCGGGGTTGTCGTTCCGTGCCAGCTGCAGCTCCGTGCCGTTTGGCTCCTCGGGCGAGGCCACGGTCAGCCAGCGAAATGGGCCCTGAGTGAAATCGGTCCTCTTGGCAAAGCCCAGTACCTCCGTATAGAAGCGCAGGTCCTTGTCCTGGTCATCCACGTATAGGCTGGTCAGTTTGATTTTCAATTGGTTTCTCCTTTGTGACCTTCGCGGTTTGGGCCGCTTCGTCCCTTCCTTGTCTTTCCTTTCGCCGGCGTGAATGGATCCATGCGGTCGAGGTGGCGTTCGAGAGCATCCACGTGAGCGGACCAGAACCGGCGGAACTGAGCCAGCCAGGCATCCAGCTCCTGCAGGGGTTCAGGTTTCAGTCGGTAGAGGCGGCGCTGCGCGTCCACCGTGGATTCCACGAAACCGGCCTCGCGCAGCACGCGCAGGTGCTTGGACACGGTCGGCTGCGGCATGCGAAGTTGACGCTCGATCTCTCCAACCGACTGTTGTGACGAGACCAGAAGGCTCAATATGGCGCGGCGGTTCGGCTCCGCAATGATTTCGAACACCGATTCCATTCCCCTGGTATACTCTATGGAGTATATACGTGTCAAGGAATATAAAGCCGGGACTCCCGCTTCCAGGTTGAGCCCGCCATGAGCAACTGAGCAAAGCGCAGTGGTCGAATGGGCCCACAAAACGGCTCAAGGTCGAATCCAATTCGGGCTAATGCCGGCGATCAAGTTGTTCGCACACAGGGAGAACTATCCAAGTATGGCGTGGGCAATTCTCAGCCAAAACGGCACGTTGTGGAAAGCAATGTAGGTCACGATCGTCTGGCCAAGGATGAAGAGGGGCAGTACGAAGAGGTAAACGCGGTGAACGCTACGATTCACAATCAGGTCGCGTGCGACGCCAAGAAGTATTAACAAGTCCACGCCCGCATAGAACCACGGACGAGGCAGGATGCGTTCGGGAAAGCGGCCGAACCCAGCCGCGGTGAGCGTGCACGTGGCAACCAAAATCAGGCGCCGGTGCAGCTCAGGCTTTTTGCGCCAATAGACGGCGAGCGGAAACGTGCTGGTGAAGCAGACCATGTCAAAGAGCGGAATGATGAAGAAGGACTCCACATTCTTGGCGTGGAGACTCACGGCGTTGAAGCGTCCCATGATAGCGGCAGTGAAAACCCCGACGATGGGGATCAGCGTGCCCAGCGCGACTCCAAACCATCCTAAGCGGCGATGCCATGGCACTTTATGTGACCGCACCAGAGTGGATTGCAGAATCAAAAAGACAAGCCAGCCGGAGAAGAGACTTGCGTGAACGTAGAGAATCCAGGGCCGCGGCACAGCTGGATGGATCAGGTTCCTGTCTACGGTAAAGCTGAAGCCATACACGACCACCACAACGATCACGAGCGACATGAAAAAATAGAAATACCGATCCAGTCCGCCAC
>Ga0187783_10002101_pt1 | contig 14823 bp, 8 predicted proteins | sample 1015_SJ02_MP02_2_FD_132471 | JGI IMG/M metagenome (GOLD analysis project Ga0187783, IMG submission 132471) | Tropical peat soil microbial communities from peatlands in Department of Meta, Colombia - 1015_SJ02_MP02_20_MG | ecosystem: Environmental > Terrestrial > Soil > Wetlands > Peat | place... | reverse complement strand
CTGGCCCCCTGCCACCCCCAGTCCTCTGCTACCCCGGTCCTCTGCTACCCCGGCCCCCCTGCCACCCTGGCCGGGTCGAAGGGTAGGGCCACGCCGGCTGAGCTCCAGCCTCGTCGCTGGTCCCGATCGGCGCGGCCCCACCTGGTCGACCCTCACGCCACGCGGGTGTCGTAGCCGCTCGTCGGGAGGCCGAGGTACGGGAACTCGCTGAGGTAGGCCTCGTCACTGCCGTCCAGGCCGTCGGAGACAGCACCCACGGCCGCATCCGTCTTGAAGGCTTTGTCCACGAGAGGGAGCGTTGCACCTGCCAGGGCTCTCAACTCGATCGTGACCACGTCGTCGAAGACCCGTCGGCCGTTAGGGAACCCGGCGACATCGCCGCCGACGACTCCGAGCGAGCTTGGCTTGGACGCGGGCGGTATGGCGACGTTTAGCCTGAGCATGTCCGACAACACTCGTCCGGTGTAGTTCTGGAAGTTGGGCGACACCACTCCCGCAGGGATACCAGATAGCAGGATGGCTACTATGTCAGCGCGCGCTTTGCCTGTCGCGTTGAACGCCGCCAGGTTGGGGAATGCCCCCGGGTAGAGCACTGGCAAAAGGCTCGACAGCTGCGGGCTCTGATAATTGGCTGCATAACTGGCATCGCCCGACGGGCTCGACTGGTTCCACAGGTCTTTCTTGCCAATCGGGATTATGACTTCGTTTATCAAGGGGTTCCCGAGGCGCGAAATCTGCACCCAGGGGCCGCTGTCGACGTACGCCTGGTTCATGCTGTCCCACACCCGGGCTTTACGCCGGCTCGCCGTCGTCCAGATCCCGAGCGTTGCCGCAGGGTTGAGCGGGCTGGTCGGGACGGCGCCGTTCTTGGTTAAGTCACCGATCGGGACCTGGATCGCGATGCTGTGCACGTTGAGATAGCGCGTGCTGTCCAGTCCTTTGCTAGCAGCCAGCTTGGGCAGGCCGAAAGTGGCGTGCAGGTTGGCCAACGGGCGCAAGTCGCCGAGGTCGAAAATGGCTCCCAGGTCAACATAAAAACCGTCCCCTCGCTGGCCCGCGAATACCTGGCGCCCGGAGCCGAGCTGGTGGATGGCCTGTGCTGCCAGGGCAGGGTAATTAGGCGTGGATAACGGCCCGATGTTGCATGGAGGGCAGGCCAAGCCCGTCCCCAGCACGGTGGTCTTGCCGCCGGTCGTCACGGACACGTCGAAGAACTGCCGCCGGTTCCAGGCCGGGCTGTCGATACTCTCGATTGGCCCGTCGTTGTAGAGGAAGCTGTTGGGCGCACCAAGCTTGCTCTGGAAGGAAAAACTGTAGGTTATTTCTGGGGCGCCGTCGCCGTTGTTGTCGACGTTTATCTGGTATAAGACGTCGTCCCCAAACTCGTAGAAATTGGGGCCGCCGTCAGGGCCCTGTAGGGGCACGTAATTGGCGATGATCGTGACAGAACCGGGCCGGTCGGGCGAGACAAAGGCATAAAGGTCGGCGCTGTCGGCTACGGGGTCCTTGGAAATCTCTGGTGCTTCGCGGTGCGACGACACGGCTCACACCCCCTTGCTGGCTGCATGGGCCAGGGACGCGGCTACGGCGCGGTCGTGGACCGTTATCTCCCGCGCGCCCACGAAGATACTGATATCTCCCGAGTTGGCGTCGCGCACATAAGCGATAACGGGGCCTCCGGCGACATCCCCCGGGAGGGCGACCACACCGTCGTCTGGTTTGCCGCCATGTCCGAGACCGGCGCTCGCCCAGCCGGCGCCGACGTCACTGCCCGCGCCAGCAGCACCGAGAGCCGCCCGTGGCATGTACTTGGCTGCTCCTGCAACTGCTAAGCCAGCAGACATCCGGGTGATGAACTGCCGACGGTCGTATCTCTGCATGCTCCCTCCATCTCCGCAAATTGAGCGTCGGGGGTAATCCGTTGCGGAGGGGGGCCCCGGATGAGCGCGAAGCGATGAGCGCGAGGGCGATGATCACGAGGGCGATGAGCACTAAGGCGTGCAAGGAGGCCGGAGCGCTGACAGCCTTTTCTCTAACTGCTGTCCAGCCGGGCTTTCTGGCTGCTGGCGTCGTGAGGTACCATGACGTCCTCCACACTGGTTGCGTGCTCCACGGGGCGTGAGCACGAAAAGTTTCGGTGACTGATAATTGGAGATAAAAGTATAAATGCAACGGCACAATCCGGGCCCGCTGCAGCTGGCCGTCCGTTCGCTGGTGGCCGCATCCCTCTTCAGCGCCGTCGCGGGTTGGCTGGTCCCCGGGGCAGCTGCGGCCGCGGTGAAGCCGGCTGGCGTCATGTTCCTAACTCCCCTGGTGCCCGGGGCTCACAGCCAGGTCCACTTCTCCCCACTACCTTCCCGTCACGTGCCCCCCCGCACCCCGCGTCAGGGCCGGGTAAGAGTCGTGCTGACGAGCCCGCGCTCGGGCGGCACAAACGTGGGTGTGAACTCACCCATCTCCATTGTGCTGTCGGCCCCACCGCCCCTCGAGGCCACGGTGCCGACCCTGGAGCCGCCAGTGGTGGGCCAGTGGTACCTGAACGGTCGGACACTTACCTTCGAGCCGCAGTCCGGGTACCGTCCGTTTGCCACGGAGAATGTGATCGTGCCCTCGTCGTTAGCGGCCCCGGTGAAGTGGAGCTTCACAGTGGGAGGCGTGCCCCTTCTGCGTACCCAGCAACTCTTGGCAGAGCTCGGCTACCTGCCGTTTAATGTGGACATTGCCAAGCGCGACCCCCTGCTCGGGCACGAGCCCACGCGAGCGGCGCTGGTCCCCGTCCTGCCTCCCCCGGCCACGTTTACGTGGAGCTTCCCGACCGAGCCGTACTCGCTCAAATCCCTGTGGTCGCCCGGGACCGACAACGTCATTACCGCCGGCGCCGTGATGAACTTCGAGGAAACCGTAGGCCTCCCGACGGACGGGGTCGTGGGCCCCGCGGTCTGGCAGGCGCTGACCGCCGCCGTAGCCGGTCGCCATATGGACAAGGCGCCGTACGACTACCTGGTTGTGAGCGAGAACCTGCCCGAGAGCCTGGTTGTCTGGCAAGACGGCAGGGCCGTCTACGAGACCCCGGTGAACACGGGCGTATCGGGTGCCTGGACGGCCACCGGTACGTTCCCGGTTTACGAGCGGTTCGTCACGACGACCATGAGTGGTACTGACCCCGACGGTTACCAATACGACGTGAGCGGGGTCCCGTGGGTCGCTTATTTCAATGGAGGCGACGCCGTTCATGGCTACTGGAGAGCCAGTTATGGCTGGCCCCAAAGTAACGGGTGCGTCGAGCTCCCCGTACCCAACGCACAGGTGGTCTGGTCGATGGACCCCATCGGGACGCTCGTCACGGTCGTCAGCTGAGCTGGTAGTAGCAGGGAGCAGGCTTGCCTTTCGCGCGCCGCCAGCCCAGTCTTGATTGGCCCACTTTCGAAAGGCCCAGTCCCGAAAGGCCCAGTCTGAGATGGCCACGCTAACCGAGATTGCCAAGCGCGCCGGCGTTTCGGTCTCTGTCGTCTCGCGCGTTCTCAACGGCGACCCGACAGTGCGCACCCGGGAGGAGACCCGCGAGCGGGTGCTGCGTGTCGCAAAGGACCTCAACTACACGGCTAACTATGCCGGACGCGCCCTGCGCTTGGCCCGTTCGAAGGCCCTGGCCCTGGTTACTCCCGCGGTCAGCAGTCCGCTCTTCTCCGACCTGCTCGCCGGCGCCACGGACGCCGCCGAAGCGGAGGACTACACGCTGCTGATCGGTTGGTCCGACCGCATAACGGCCGGTAGCGACACCCTTCGGCGATTGGTCGGCGAGGGCCGGGTGGACGGGTTTTTGTTACAGCGCACGGACGACTTGAGCGACCAGGCCCTGGAGAACCTGGTCGCAAACGACGCCCGCTTCGTCCTCGTAACCTCGCGTATCCCTCGCCGACAGGGATCAGTCATCCTCGACGACGTCGCCGGGGCCAAGCTCGCCACCGAGCACCTGATCTCGTTGGGGCATACCCGTATCGGGCTGGTCGGGGGCATACCCTCCAGCGACATCGCTCGTCGCCGGGAGCAGGGCTACGCCTTGGCGTTGCACGAGGCAGGCCTGCGGCGGCGCGAGAGCCTGGTCCGGCGCACCGGTTACTCTCCCGAAATGGCAGCCGCGGCCATCACCAGCCTCGCCGAGGCCGACCCTCGCCCTACCGGTGTCATGGTCGCGAACGTCAACGGGGCCATCGGTGCGCTCACCGCTCTACGCCGCCTCAACATCAACGTCCCGGAAGACATGTCCGTGGTCGCGTACCACGACGTCTGGTTGGCTGAGCACACCTGGCCTCCCCTCACGACGGTCAAGATGCCCTATTACGAAGTCGGAGTTCAAGCTGTGCGCTCCCTGATCGCGCAGCTGGGAGGGAGCCCCGGCCAGGACATTGTGGTGCAAGATCCCCCGCCCCGCCTGGTCATCCGCTCTTCCACCGCGCCCCTTTCTGGTCTTTCGTCGACCTGAAAAAACGATTGCTCAAATCGTCATCTATACGGTAACATGTCTGCAGCGGCGTGCTGCGCGTCTATCGGTACTCACTGTTGCCGGCAGGCGTAGTCATCGCGTCACTGGCTCAACCACGAAGAAGCCTTCAACGGCGAAGGAGACGGTCCGCTGACCCGAAGCGAAGCGAAGAGCGATGCTGGCTCGGGCTGACGCGGGCGCGGTTATGGAGATGACCGGGGCGTCGTCGGCCGACGTGACTGCGCCGGTTGCGGCGATAAGGTTGGCGGCCCCGACAATCCCGGCCGATGTGACGGCGCCGCTCGCGGTGATAAGGCTGGCCAAGCCGCTAGCGGGGGCTGACGAGACCGACGCATGCCAGAGCGACGCGGCCCCGACGGACGAGGTGACAGGGCAAAAAGCACCCTGGCTGACCTTCGCCATCATCTCGATCGCGTTGTTCATGTCGTCTCTTGACGGCACGATCGTGGCCACCGGGTTGCCCACGCTGCGCCATTCTCTCCACACCGGCCTCAACTGGACCAGCTGGACGATGACGGGGTACCAGCTGGGGCTGGTGGTCGCCATGCCGATTGCGGGGCGCGTGGCGGACAGCCTGGGCCGCAAGCGGGTGTTCCTGTGCGCGGCGGCCCTGTTCACGGCCAGCTCGCTGCTGTGCGGTCTGGCCACCGGCATTGGCATGTTGATCGCGCTGCGCGTGGTCCAGGCGGCTGGCGGTGCCGCCTTCATGCCGTCTGCTAGCGGCATCGTCATGGACTCGTTCGGGAAGCACCGCCATCGGGCGCTCGGCATGTTCTCCAGCATCTTCCCCCTCGGGGCGCTGGTCGGCCCGATCGCGGGCGGCATCATCATCGCCACTTGGTCCTGGCGAGGTGTGTTCCTGGTCAACGTGCCCATCGGGATTGCCTTCACGTTGCTGGCCTGGCGGTTCCTGCCTTCCTCGACCAGGCAGGGAGGGCGTCCCGACTTCCTGGGCGCACTTTTCCTCGGCGGCGGCGTCCTCGGCCTCATGCTGGCCATCACCGACGCGGGCAGCAAGACGGTCGGGCTCGTATCCCCGGCCTGCGCCCTTCCTTTCCTGTTTTGCGTGTGTTGCTTCTGGGCGTTCCTGCGCCACTGCGCCCGGGTGGAAAACCCCCTGATCCCTCTCCACATGCTAAAGGGCCGGGTCTTCCCGGCCACAAATGCCGTCAATTTTGTGTGGGGGGCATGCGCCATCGGTTTCGGGTCCCTGGTGCCGTTGTTCGCCGAGGAGCGTTACGGGCTGACTCCTCTAGCCTCCGGCACACTCCTTACGGCCAGAGCCGTCGGCGAGATCATGCTGGCCGTGTTTGCCGCGGTGCTGATCCACCGGACCGGGTACCGCGTACCCATTATTTTCGGCATTGGGCTCATCGCAAGCGGCCTGGCCATGATCGCCACTCACCCCGTGTTTTTGTCGCCTTATGCCTGGTTGACAGTTGGCGCTTGCATAACCGGTCTCGGGACCGGGCTGTCAGCTCCAGCCGCCAATAACGCGTCGATCGAGCTGGCCCCCGACGACGTCGGCTCTATAACTGGTCTGCGCGGTGCGTGCCGTCAGGGCGGCGCCATCGTCGGGATAGCCATGGTCACCTCCATCGCTGCTCACACGGGTCACGAGGTGGAGAGCCTGACCCACGCTTTCTTCGTCCTCGCCGCGCTGCTCTTGTGCATCGTGCCGCTCGTATTCCTGATCCCCGACGGTCGGCGGGCTGGTGATGAGGGTCATGAGGCGGTCATGATGAGCCCCCGCCCGAACCCAGCCTCGGCGACTACTTAGTACCTAAAAGACGTACTTATCAAAAGGTGGCGGCGGGTGCCGGTGTTCTGCCCCCTGGCGGGCGGCAGAACACCGCGTCCCGCGAGCTCTTGATTGCGCCCTCTTAGCTCTCAGCTGTATCTCAGCCCGGCTTTCGGACCTCATAGTTAAGCGCCACGCTCGTTTTGGAGCGCGGAGGACAAAGACGATAGGGCACCGGAGGTCATAAAAAGCCAGCGCCGCACCGGCCGTAATCGGTGACGCCGCGTGGCTCGGGCAAAAAGAGCAGCGATGAGAAGGTACCGCGGGTTATCCAGATTTGGAGCGTGGCTGAGGCGCGTTGAACTGAGATTTCTGGCTGACCCTGAGCCGCTCCCCAAGCGGCGGCGCTCGGTCGCGGTGGCCACCTTGCTGTTAGCGGTGTTGCTTATCGGGCTTTGGGCCCCCGTTGCCGGTGCGGCGGTGGCCCCTCCGGACGAGGCTCCGGGAGCGATTACCGAGCTCGCCATCGGGCCTCAGTCCTTGGGCACGGTCAGCAAGTACCTTTTCGGTGCCAACCTCCTTTGGGCATACGACGAGGAGGGTGCGTTCGACGCGGCGGACGACAACTTTTACCCGGCCTTCGTCGACAGCCTCAAAAGGCTGGGAATAACCAGCCTGCGCTACCCCGGCGGGACAGACTCGGACAGCTTCAACTGGCAGCGTGCCGTCGGTCCGCTGCGAGACCGGCTCGACAACGAGCCCTACGGCATGCAGTACACCCGCGTCTCGGACATTTGTTGCGACCTGGACGGCCCGGCCCCATCTGCCGTAGGCCCAGACGAGTTCGGCCACCTGCTGGCCGAAACAGGCGCCATCGGGAACATAGTCGTCAACTTCGCCACGGGTACCACCCAGGAGGCGGCCGATTTTGTCGCCTATATGACGGCCCCGGAGAGCAAGCACCCTTCGTCCAACCCGGGCGAGGCGAGTTATTGGGCCGCCTTGCGGGCCAGGAACGGCCACCCGGCTCCATACAACGTGCCCTACTGGGAGGTCGGTAACGAGCAGTTCTTCCCTGGCCAGTACGGTTGGCGTTCAGGGGCGGTAGTTAGCTTTGGGCCGCACTCCCCGGCCTGCCCGCCCGGGCAAGCGGCCACGTGCCTGTACGCCTTCGGCGGCACGACGTATTTTGCACCTCAGCCGGTCGGTACTTTCGCCGACGAGCTCAAGTCGGCGTCTTACTCCGACGGCGAAGGTCACCAGGTTTTCTACGTCTATTTCCCTCCGGTCGTGCCCGGCAGCCTTAGCGTTTATGTGGCCGGTAAACCCTGGTCCGAGGTCGCCAACCTGGCCGCGGCCGGGCCCAGAGCTCGCGTGTTCACCTTGACCCCCATAAACGGCGCGATCAGGTTCGGCAACGACGTCCACGGGGAGATCCCGCCCAGGGGGGCCAAGATAGAGGCCAGTTACGAGTCCGGGCCGCACGGCGGTTTCGTTGAATTTTACGACGCCATGAAGGCGATGAACCCCAACATCCACGTTTGCGAGAGCGAAGAGACCAATACCGCCTTCCTGCAAATGATGGGCACGCGATATCGCTACGACTGTGTCGAGTTGCACGAATATGCCAAGCCCACGGACATCGATGCCTCGATGACCCAGTACGAAGAAGGCTTGATGGCCTTCCCCGGGCAAGAGGGTGCCGTACTGGGCGCCCTCCAGGCCGAGATCCGCCAATATTCGGGCCGCGACGTACCGGTGGTGCTCACGGAGTACGGCCAGCTCGTGACGCCGATGCCAAAAGCCGACCCCGAGTTCAACCTTTCCCTGGACGAGGGCCTCCTGATAGGTGCGCAGCTCGAAGAGTGGGCCGAGCACGGCGTTCCCCTGGCGGAGAAGTACCTCCTCGATTCTGTCCCGTTCCTCGGTACCTATCCCTATGTGGGCTTGAGCACATACAGCGCCATGCTGGCCGGACCAGGGCCGAATTTCCTCGTTGAACCAACGGGCGAGGTGCTTGGCCTCATGTCCCACCTGGCCGGGGCGCAGCTCCTCCGGATCTCGACCGCGGACGACCCGCCCATTAGCCCCGACGTTAACGCACCGGACCTGTGGGCCATGGCCGCGGTTACTCCAAAAGGGGTTCTCGACCTGCTGGTTATCAACGCCAGCCCGATTACCTCAATCAGGGCCAACGTCTTCACTGCCGGGTTGGCCTATGGAGGCCGGGCGCGCGTCTTGGTGCTGGACGGGCCCGGCCCAACTTCCTTCAACACCCCTTCGCAGCCGGGCCTCGTGGACACACAGGCCACCACGGCCGAAATAACGAGCGGGGAGTTTTCCTGGACGTTCCCCGCTCACTCGGTGAGCCTGCTCGAGCTGCCACCGCAGTTACCAGAGTTCTTAGCCGATGGGGGTGGCCGGGGCCGGACCAGCTTCTAGTGAGCGCCACAATCCCCGTTTTCACCGTTCTGGGGCAAATATTTGCTTTCAGCGGTACGCGATCCCACTCCAGATACCCGTTTTGGGCACCCGGTGCGAGGTTTCCCCGCGGAGGTCCTAGATCTCTTCGTACAGCGCTTCGCCGCGACGTAGCCGGGCCGCAATGCGGACGACCTGGGCCAGTTCTCGGCGCGTCGGTGTATGGGCGGCGAGAAAACGGGCCGCCCCCGTCAGGATGAGCGCTTGCTGTTCCGAGCCGGCCGGCCACGCGTCCGCCTGGCGGACCGCCGCTTCGTATGTCTGGAACCAGTGGAACTCAGCGTCTTCGGCGAGCAAGGCTGAGCCGAGGGCACGGACCACCGAACTCGCGTCTCTCCCCGATCGGAGCCACCCGTAAACGATGGCCCCGGCCTCGTCGACCATCCCTTCACGATCGAAGCAGGCCTGGAGGCCGGCCAGTTCAGGCCGCTCGGCCAGTTCAGGCCGTTCGGCCCGTTCGGGCCGTTCCGCCAGTTCGGGCCCTTCGGCGGGTTCGGGCCGCCCGTCTGCGAGCCCACGCGCACCGGGGAGCCGAGCGGCCGGCACGTTCAGGAACCGGTCGAGGAATACCTTCATCGCTCCCTGGTAGATGGCCCTCTCGATCTCCGGGGTCGGGTTGCGCAGCACCATCTGGTGGACAGCGTTGGCCGTGGTAAAGCCGTGGTGCACGACGTCCCAATCCCCGTGGTCGTTCTGGGTATGAAAACGCGTCAGCCGTAGCGCGGCAGCGTAGGCCACCGCCCGGGCCAGCTCCTCGGCGTTGGCACCCAGTTGCGCGCTCCGGTCCAGCGACGAGACGATCTCGCCGGGGTCGTCCCCGAGGACCGTCCAGGCCAGAGAGCTCACGACTTCGGTGTCGTCCGTGCCACCGTTCGCTGCGCCGTGGCCACGAACGTGCCTGCCGTCGCCCGGTTCTCGCTGGCGTCGCGCGAGCAGTGCGGCGATGTCGTTGGGGTGGCGCCACTCGCCGGTTTCCTCCGCCCTGCCCGCGCCGGCCGTCTCCTGGGCGAGAGTGGGCAACACATCGCTCGCTTCCTCCCAACCCAGGTGGTCGAGGACCTCGAAGGCCTTGTTCGTGAAATCGATGGTGTGCCCTCCGTCCAGGAAGAGATGGTCCGTGGCGGCCGCCCCCATCAGGGCCGCCATCCGGGCCTCCCCGGTCCCTTGCGCGATCGCACTCGCCAGCACCCGCTCGGCCGCGTCCCCGTTGCGGGTCTCAATGAAGCGCCGGTACCACGATGCCAGCCGGCCCACGGGCACCGCCGCTTCGAGCGGCGGGAGAGGGAAGCGAGGAGGCCTACCACGGGTGTCCCGGGAAACGAAGGCCAGGCCGTGCACGAGCGCCAGGGTGCGGTCGGCGGGGTCGAGACGGGGCAGGATGTTGGCCATTGCGGTCAGCACGGTCAGGCCCGCGCCCCACCCGGCGGACCGGTTGCGTACTCCGAAGGTCACGCCGGCTCGGGTTGCGGCGACGGCGGCTTGCTCGGGGCCGAGCACGTCCGACAGGCCCAGTACCGCCTTGGCAATAACGAGAGCCAGCCCTTGCTCCAGGCCCTCGTCCAGGCGGCGCAGGTGCCGGCTGGCCGGGTCCGCCTCAGGCCGCAAGACGACAAAGACGTTGCCGTCCTCCATCTCCACGCCGTGGGCGCGCACGTCGTCGGCAAAAGGGTCGAGGGTGCCGCCTGAGACGAGGTCAAAGCGGGCGTGGTGCCAGTGGCAGGTCAGCAGCCCGTTTTCGACCGTCCCCCGGTGGAGGGGAAAGCCCATGTGGGGGCAGCGGTCATCTACCGCAAACGCCTCGCCCTCGCTCAAGAACACACAAACGGGCGTCGAGCCGACCTTGCCCGTGAGGCATCCTTTGGCCTTCAGTTCCTCGATGTCCCCGACCCGGCTGCGCAGGGCGTTGCCCGCCACCCCCGCCACCCCCGCCGCCCCCGCCACCGCCGCCACTCCCGCCACCCCCGTAACCTCTTCGTCCCGGACCTGCTCCACGGGAGCCTCCTTTCGCGAGGGGCCGCACCCGGCGCGGGCCACCCGCTTGCCACCGTAAAACATCAAGTGTGGTTGAGGTCAAGGGGCAGCCCGCGGGGTGATGCAACTTTTGGCGCAACAGCGGACTTAATGGCTCGATGGACGAACAAAACCTTCGCTCGGCCCGCTCCGCCTCGCCCACCGGTAAGCACCGTCGGTGGTCCGTTGCGTCAGTGGCTCTGGCCCTGGCCGCGGCAGTACTGCTCCAGGGGACTGGTTACCCTGCGGCCGCAGCGGTCACCGGCTCCACCGCTTCGGTCTGGCCGGGGAACGGTGAGGTAGCCGTGGCCTCGGGTGGGCAGCTGTACCTGCTCGACAATGCGGGCACGGCGTCCTCGTTAGGAGGGCCGGGCGTGGTCAGCGCTCCATCATGGTCGGCCGACGGCAAATGGGTAGCGTTCCTGCGCACGCCCGCGGCCCCGGCAGGCAAGCCGTGGACGAGCGAGAACTCGGTTTTGTGGGTGGCCCGTGCCAATGGCACCGACGCCCACCCCTTTAGTGTGGCCAACGGGGACGTAACGCAATTCGAATGGGGCCCGGCCCGAGCCGGCGAAAATTTGGCCTTTTCCGTTTCCTACCCTCCTCAGTACACTTCACGGGTCTTTCTGGCTACCCCCGTTACCACTCACGCCCGGACGTTCGCGAGTTTCGACGAGCTGATCGGTTTCAGCTGGTCGCCGGGTGGTAATTCCCTTGCCATTAGCTACAGGACGAGCCCCGGCGCGGGGTTCGAGGGGGTGCTGGAAATATCGCCGCTCAGCGGCGCCAGCCCGCGGACGATATATACGCTTTCCCAAGGCGGTTACGTCGAGCTGGCGAGCTGGTGGCCAAATGGGGATGGCATAATATTTTGGTCGGATCCGGCCGGTTCAGCGAGTATTGCCGCCGACGGCCTTTCCCTGGAGAGCCTCGACCTGGCCACGGGTAAGGCCACGAACATGGCCACGACCCTTACGTATACCAATTGGCTGGCTTGGTCTCCCGACGGCCGAACTCTGGCCGTGGTCGATGGGGGCAACCGGAGCATCTGGGCTTCCGGGAAGCATGTCGAGCTCTGTGCGGTCCCGGCGGCTGCGTGCCATGCGGCGCCTCTCCCGGCCGGGCCAGTAATCAGCCTGGAACCAGCGTGGACAGCGGGTGGCTCGCTGTTGTTCGTGGTCGCCCCCGGGACGAAGGCGGGCGCTTTCGGCCCGCCCCCGGATGTCCCCGTCGGCGCCGGCGACCCTTACAGCAGCAAGACCGTTACGGCGTGGTACGGCGCGCAGCGGGTTTATTCGCTCGGGACTGGCTCAGGGAAGGCGACGTTGCTGGCCGCTACCGGCGTGGGAGCGCACACGCCGACGGCTACTCCGCGCGGGCTGCTGTACGTCCGGGGTGAGCGCCTTTGGTACTTGCCTACCGGGGGTTCGGCCCCCCTGGCCATCGCCGGAGGGCTGCAAAGCCCCAGTCCCTACGGGAACTACTACGGTTACATCGACTGGTCCGAGGACTACGCCTGGCATAAATGAGGCCGGTGCTATTAGACAGGGAGGTTATGGTCCTTCCTGAACAGCACTCGTTGGCCCCGACTGGAGCACCATGCTCTCGGTAAAGGCAGTCATTTCTACGTATTGCTTTGTCGAGACGGGCGGCACCGAGGCTCAGGTCGTTTGGCTCGACCTCGAAAGCTCGGTCGACGACGACGTCGAAGTATGGGTCGAGGGCCCCGGGGTCGACTGCCCCGTCCGGTGGCGAGGCCGGCTGAGCCGGGGAGCCACCGAGCGGGCAGAAGTGGCTGTGCTCGTCCCCGCGGGTGCCCGAAATGGCGACGTCCTGGCGGTCGAAGCCGTCGTCCGCAGCACGGGCCTCCGCCGCGCCGGGCCGCTCGCCACTGAGGCTGGGGTCACGGAGACCCGCCACGCGGCCGAGCTCGAAGTGAGGGAGCCCGGCTGGACCATGTTCATGGTCTCGCATTTTCACTACGACCCTGTCTGGTGGAACACGCAGGCGGCGTACACCTCGGGTTGGGATGACCTCGTCTGGGCGCAAGACCGGCGGGACACTTTCCAGCACACCGGGCTCGTTCTCGTCGAGGCGCACCTCGAGCGAGCGCGGCTCGACCCTGATTACAAGTTCGTGCTCGCAGAGGTTGACTACCTCAAACCGTACTGGGACCTCTACCCGGACCGCCGGTCCGAGCTTCGCCGCCTCCTCGCCGAAGACAGGCTCGAGATCGTGGGCGGCACCTACAACGAGCCCAATACCAACCTCACTGCTTTCGAGACCGGCGTTCGTTGCGCGGTTTATGGGGTCGGGTTTCAACGGGACATCTTCGGGGCTTCGCCGGAGAGCGCCTGGCAGCTCGATGTCTTCGCTCACGACCCCTCGTTCCCCGCGCTCATGGCGAGCTGCGGGGTCACTTCGAGCGCCTGGGCCCGGGGCCCTTTCCACCAATGGGGGCCGAAGCAACACACTGGTTCGACAACCTGGATGCAGTTCCCGAGCGAGTTCGAGTGGCTGAGCCCCGACGGCACGGGCTTGCTGACGAGCTATATGCCCGACCATTACTCAGCTGGCTGGCAGCTCGACCTCGCCACCACGCTCGAAGAAGCGATGGAGCGGGCGTACGACCTATTTTGTGACCTTGCGGCCGTGTCCGCCACTAAAGCGACCTTGTTGCCAGTCGGGACGGACTATACGCCGCCCAACAAATGGGTGACGCAATTGGCCAGGACCTGGTCCGAACACTATTCGTCGCCGCGCTTTGTCAATGGCTTACCCAAAGAGTTTTTTGCCGCGGTGCGGGCTGAGCTGTCGGAGCAAGGCCGTATACCTTCGCCTCAGACCCGGGAAATGGGCCCCGTTTACACAGGCAAGGACGTTTCTTTTATCGATACCAAACAGGCCAACCGTTGGGCCGAGACCGTACTTATCGAAGCCGAGAAATGGTCCTCTTTCGCCCTTGCGCTGGGCCAGTCCTACCCGGAACGGGCCGCCGACAAGGCGTGGCGGCAGCTTGTTTTCAATGCTCACCACGACGGCATTACGGGTTCAGAATCAGACCAGGTCTACCTCGACCTGCTGGGCGGCTGGCGGGAGGCGTACGAGCTGGCTCGCAGCTTGCGCAGTTCGGCTGTGGGGGCCATCGCCTCCCACGTCGCCACGCACGAGGGCGGCGGGCCGCGTGTGGTCGTGTTCAATTCGCTCGGTTATACGCGGAGCGATGCCGTCACGGCCGTCGTCCTCGTACCGGAGCGGGGTGCCCGCAGCGTCGTCGTCCGGGACGATGACGGCCGGGCGCTCCCCTGCGTGGCGACCACTCTGGCCCGCCACCCGGACGGGACCGCTTCGGAAGTGCTGGTCGAGTTCCTGGCCACCGAAGTGCCTGCGCTCGGGTACCGCAGCTACCGCATCGAAAGGAGCGGGCACGAGCCTGCCGGGTGGGCCCCCGTCGAAGGTGTGGTCGCCTCCAACGAGCGGTTCCTCGTAGAGGCGGACCCCTCCCGCGGTGGGTGCCTCAACCACTGGGTGGACCGCCGCTCTGGTCGCGAAGTCCTGGCGGACGGCGACGTAGGCAACGAGCTGCTCGTATACCCCGAATACCCGACGCACCCGCAAATGACAGAGGGCCCGTGGCACCTCATGCCAGCCGGGCCTCCTGTCCGCTCATCCGCTGGCATGGCTCGCGCCGAAGCCCAGCGCAGCGCCCTCGGCGAGCGCCTGGTGGTCCAGGGACAGCTGGACGGCATGACCTACGTCCAGGTCGTGACCCTGTTGTCGGGCTCCGACCGGGTGCAGCTGAGTACCTACCTCGACGGGTTCTCGGGGGTGGACAGGCTCGTACGGTTGCGCTTCGCGGTGCCTATCCCCGGTGGGACCCCCTTGGCCGAGGTCGGCAACGCGGTCGTCGCCCGCGGCGTGGCTTTCGTCGACGCCGATTCAGCCGTGGCCCCCTGGACACTGGACACTCCGGTGCAGGGCTGGGCCGGGATAGGGAGCACTCTTTGTGTCGAGTTGGGTGAGAACGGCAGCCCCTTTGGTTCGCAGGCGCTCGGTGTGGCCGAAGTAGTCACGCCGTCGGGGGCGG
>Ga0187783_10002100_pt1 | contig 14829 bp, 13 predicted proteins | sample 1015_SJ02_MP02_2_FD_132471 | JGI IMG/M metagenome (GOLD analysis project Ga0187783, IMG submission 132471) | Tropical peat soil microbial communities from peatlands in Department of Meta, Colombia - 1015_SJ02_MP02_20_MG | ecosystem: Environmental > Terrestrial > Soil > Wetlands > Peat | place... | reverse complement strand
GGGCGTCTGCAGCAGGTGAAGGCAGATCTCGATTCATCGGAAAAACAGTTCAGCCAATTTGCCAGCCAAAAAGGCGCCATCGACGTGCCGACTCAAGGTAAGGCGCTGCTCGAAACTGCCGCAACCCTTCAGGGCCAGCTCATTGCCGCAGAAGCGGAATTGCAAGGCCTGCGCCAAATCTACACCGATAGCAACACGCGTGTTCGTTCACTCCAAGCCAGAGTTGACGAATTGCACAGCGCCCTTGAGAAGGTCGCCGGCAGAAACGCGAAAGAAACGAGCGGGGCGCAGGATCTCTACCCATCGCTTAGCGAGCTGCCCGTGCTGGGCGTTACCTACGCTGACCTGCTCCGTCGTGCGAAATTGGAGGAGGCGGTCTTCGCGACGCTCACTCAACAAGACGAATTGGCCAAGGTTCAAGAGGCGAAGGAGATTCCGAGCGTAAGATTGCTCGACCCACCTGAAGTGCCAGAAAAGAGTTCATTTCCATCACGTGGATGGATTATCGCACTCGCGGGAGTGCTCGCGTTGATTTTGGGCATTATGTGGATTCTCGCGAATTCAGCTTGGCACGCCGTCAATCCGGATGATCCGCGTAAGTCATTGGCGATCGAGATTTGGTCAGATCTTGGCGGCAGCCGCTTGCTCGGGTTGAAGAATGGATCGCACAACGGACCGGCTGAATCGATCTCGCGTATGCAGGATAGATTTGCAGGACGAGAAAAACAGCCTCCGCGGATGTGAGCATAATGGGATCGACGGGATTGGATTGCCGCTTAAGTGTGGAGTCATGCGAACTGACAGGGCGGAGCTACAGTCAAAATGCGCCGCCGCTTTGGGCCGAAGTAGATGCGGTCAAATACAGTGCAGACGGAGGGTTGACGTGAGAATTTTTCTGGATTCGGCGGACGTCAAGCAAGTCGAGAAGTGGCTGCAGCAAGGCGTTATCGATGGCGTCACAACCAATCCAAGCATCATGCTCAAGGACGGTGTCTATGACGTCGAGGAAGGCGCACGACAGCTTGCATCTCTATTGGGAGAGCGCCCCGTCAGTGTCGAGGTGACGACGAACGACCACAAGGAGATGATACGGCAAGCGCGCCAATTCACTTCTTGGGCGACCAATCTGGTCGTGAAGATTCCTGTTGTCAATGAATATGGTGAGTCTTGCTTGGGGGTTGTTCACACCCTGACGCAGGAGGGTATTCGCATCAACACTACCGCGATCCTATCTTTCAATCAGGCCATGCTCGCCGCCAAGGCCGGTGCTACGTACGTAAGTATTTTCGTGGGTCGTATCGCCGATGAAGGCAATGATCCCGCAGTCGTGATCCGCAATGTCCGACAGTGGCTAGACGAATGGAGGGCATCGGCCGAAATCATTGTCGGAAGTATTCGAACCGCCATGGATATACAGACCGCCGCTCTCGCTGGCGCTCACGTTGTAACGATCCCACCACAGTTTCTACCGAAGATTGTGGATCACAAATATACTCGTGAAACTGTTCGCCAATTTAATAGCGATGCCGAACGGGCCTTGGCTCAAATCGCGCATGTCCGGGCTGGCGTTGGTGGAGAGAGAAGAAAAGCGTGAACCTAGGGTGCCAGTTGGGCGTCAGCCCCCTAGGCGGCTGCGTTGGCAGTTTTCGCGAGGTTTCTTCACTGCAGTCTGGTCTTGATTCGGAAGAACATGTTCAAACTTTCAGTCACATAGGTTCTTAGAGCGAAAGATGTCTGATCCAGCTCCAGTTCTCGTAAGAAACTCGGGCGGTCCTAAGGTTGTTGCGCCCGGCCGTCGTTCCGAATTCCAGAATCGTTCTCGGCCGTTCGCACCGTCGCGAAGCTGGGCAGAATCTCGGATTGCCGCTTGTCTCGTGGACATGCTTTTGGTGTCAGCGGTTGGTCTGGTGGTCTTTTCTATGAGATATACCTCCGCGGGACACATCAGAGCAGGTGTCCCCGCGTCTCACTATCTCGGCTTCCTCATCTTGTACGCCGGCTTGGTTGGCATGTTTTGTCAAAACCAAGGCCTGTATCAAGCTTGGCGCACGACCGGTCCCTTGGACGAAAGTTTCGCTGTCCTAAAAGCTGTAACCATGGCCACGCTGCTTTTGACGACGTTCATCTATCTCTCGGGCGACAAGCTGATTTCACGGTTCGTGGTGGCATCGGTCGTGCTCCTAACGGCAATGCTGTTGCCCGCTTGGCGGTTTTGGAAACGAGAGATCATCAAGCGTCGGGTGGCGAGCGGCAGGGACGGGCGGCACATCCTAATCGTCGGCGCAGGTGAGGTGGGCCAGGCCCTAGCAGAGCACTTCGAGAAGAATCAATACTTGGGATACGTTGTGAAGGGTTTTCTCGATGAGAATGCGGTGGACGATCCGCGCGTTGTCGGCAGCGTCTCGGAGCTTCCGCGCCTAGCACTGGTCCACTTTGTCGACGAGATCTTCATCACGATGCCATCCCAACGCGAAATGGTTGACAACGTGGTATTGCAAGCCCGCGAGCACAATCTGGATGTCAAGGTTGTACCCGAGTTGTTCGATCGGCTAGGGTGGCGATGCCCGATAGGTTATATCGGAGACTTTCCGGTAATGGAGTTACTGCGGAAGCCGATCCCGGCACTAGGCCTCTTCACCAAGCGAGTCATCGACATAGTTGGCTCGGTTGCGGCGCTCGTGATTCTGTCGCCAATTCTTTGTTTGATCGCCATCGCAATTAAGCTCGATTCCGACGGGCCACCCATTTATCGTTCCTCGCGTGCAGGCTGGAGAGGGCGCAAGTTCCTTTGCTATAAGTTTCGTACGATGGTCGCAAATGCCGATGAACTGAAGGCCGGGGTTCGACACATGAATGAGCGTGAGGGACCCTTTTTCAAGATCACGAATGATCCCCGCCTGACTCGCTTTGGCAAGCTTCTCAGGCGCTATAGCCTTGACGAACTACCGCAGTTCCTCAATGTTCTTCAGGGAGACATGAGCTTGGTTGGCCCGAGGCCTCATCCCTTGGACGATTACGAGCAGTATCAGATCGAGCATTTAAGACGTCTCGATGTAAGACCGGGCATTACGGGTTTGTGGCAGGTCTATGCGCGCACGGACTCTTCTTTCGACCGCAACCTGTCTCTTGATCTCGAGTATATCGAGAACTGGAATCTATGGCTTGACGTAAAAATCCTGATCAAGACCTTGCCCGCCGCTCTTGCAGGCTCGGGACAGTGAGTCTCGAACTGTTCTTGTGCCTCTGGCGGGTCGTACGTGACGGATCTCAATCTGGTCCTCAGCGCTCGATCGGCGATTTTGTCCTCTCAGCCGGCCGTGCTGCTCAATTGCCTTGGGGTCAATTCAAATCGTAAGCGGGTGCCTTGGCGAGGACGCCTCGAGGTGACGCAACTCCATGACAGGCGCAGTTCGTAGATGGATGTCCGATGCCGGTGCCTGGTCCCTTCTGGATCAGGGCGCTGTGTCGGCAGGCAATTTTCTTACGGCCGTTTTGCTCGCCCGCGCAGTCTCGCCTGCGAACTATGGGATCTACGCTCTGGTTCTCACGACTACACTGTTCATGTTGTTCTTGACCGGTGCGCTTATTGTTTATGGCCTGTCAATTCACGGTGCCGCGGGAACGGACGCCGACGTGCGAAGTCTTGCAGGAAGGTCATTGGTTCTGGCCGCTGGGCTGGGTACGATCCTCGGGGCTGCAACCAGTTCTGTTGCGATAATCTTCCATCGTGTGTCTCTAATCCCGTGGGTCACCATGGCGGTTCTTTTCCTGCTTCTCCAAGAGACGACTCGGCGCGCGCTGATGTCGCGGCTGCGCCATCGCGAGGCGGTTTGGGGCGATGCGCTGAGCTATCTGGGGCAAGCGGCTGGCATCGCCTACTTGTTCGGCGCAGGTCGCCTCACACTGGTCTCTGCCTTCGGTGTAATGGCAGCAACCTCTGCCGCAGGGTGCCTGGTTCAGGTCGGTCAACTGAAACTAAGAACACGGGACTTCCGGGGCGCCCTGCGGCTCTTGCCGAAGCTCTCTTACACGGGTCGCTGGGTTTTATTGGCCACTGGCGCCCAAGGTCTTATCGGTCAGGCGCTCTGGTGGTTCCTCGCACTCGCCGGGACAGCACCGGTAGCGTCGTTCCAGTCGCTTCTAAATTTGCTTCGCGCAACGAACCCCGTGATGTTCGCGGTCGGCAGCGTTCTGCTCCCGACGGTTGCCAACCGGCAAAGAAATACTTCCCAGAGGCCCGGCATTGTCCGACAGTATGTTTTGTGGGGAGCACTTGTATTGATTCCGTACTTTGCGGTTCTCCTGGCATTCCCAGGTCTGGCGTTGCGGCTACTCTATGGAGCATCCTCGCCCTATGCTGCGCTGACGACAGAGTTGAGAATACTTGTCCTTGGATCCGTTTTCGTCTATGGGGACCATGTCATGGGGATGTACTTTTACGGATTGCAAAGAGGCGACATCGCAGTGCGTTGCGAGTCGCTCGCTGCCGTCGTTATCGTAGTGGGAGGTATCGTGTTGGTCAGGCGGGCTGGCTTGCTCGGTGCCGCCATTACCTACGACTTGACGTTCGCAACATCGTCGGTGGCATTCGCATGGTTTTTGTGGCACAAGGCACCCGGTACGGTCTTGGGGCGCGCCAGGCTCGGATCACAACAAGCTTCACTTGAGGATTCTTCCATTTCGCACTCGGACTGAGGAGAAGAAACACGCTGTGATCCTCGTCGCGCGAAGGATATCTAAGAGCACAGGAGGATGAGTGGCGGTTTCCACAGAAGCTAAGAAGATCATCAAAGCCGCTACTCGAAGCCTTGGTTTCGACGTTATTACGTGGAAACCTCAGTCATCGTCTGATGCGGCATTGGCGAGGATGTTGGCTCACCATGAAATCGACGTAGTTTTAGACGTTGGGGCCAACGAAGGCCAATATGCACGCTACTTAAGGGGCATAGGATTTCGCGGCCGAATTGTATCATTCGAGCCATGCTCCGCCACCCACGAGCGGTTACGAATATCGGCGAGCCGAGATGCCATGTGGACGGCCGCCCCGCGAGCCGCTTTGGGTAATCGAGAAGGCCAAATCCGACTGAACGTCGCATCCAACGGAGGCGCATCTAGCTCTGTGCTGCCAATCCTTGAGGAGCACAGGAACGCGGCTCCTTGGGTCGACTACGTCCGATCAGAGATGGTGTCTATCACTCGGCTCGACAGAGCTGCCGCCGAACTTTTATCAAAAGAGCATAGGATATTCCTTAAGGTCGATGTGCAGGGATACGAGCTTGAGGTTCTGGAGGGCGCCCCGGAGCTTCTTCCCAGGATCTTGGGGGTTCAACTGGAACTCTCTCTTGTCTCACTTTACGAGGGGCAGGCACTTTTCCCGGTGTTAATGGACTTTATGCAGCAGAGGGGGTTTCAAATTTGGGGCATCATGCCCGGTCTAATGAGCAACTCGACTGGTCGGCTATTGCAAACGGACGTCATCTTTTTTCGCGACCATCGCTTTTGTTGAGCTCTAACGCACGCGGCGAAGGATGGCAGCTGACAGAGCCAAGCCGTGCACCCGCAGACGTGCAAGGCATCGTAGCCAGCGTTCGGTTCAACCCCAGGGAGACAGTGGTCTCGCGGCGCAACCCCCTGGCGACACCTATGGTTGCTGGGAAGGCCGCGCCGAGTATCGTTCACAATCGCGAGGTTTTGCATGCCTAAACCACAAATTGGGATTGTGGTTCCTACCCTGAACAGCGCCGTTACGCTGCCTTGGACTCTGTGCTCTCTTCGAAGCCAGAGGGAAGTGAGTTACGAAATCATTGTTGCGGACAGTGGATCCGAGGACGAAACCCTAAATGTTTGCAGGAGCTGGGGAATACCTACGATTTACGTTCCTCCCGGGAATATGTATCGCGCCATTAACGAAGGACTTCGGCAGATAGACTCGGAATGGGTCACATACCTGAATTCAGACGACATGGTTTATCCATTATCCTACGCGCGGTTAGTAGCTCGAGGTGAGGAAGAAGGAGCTTTTCTCGTTTATGGGGACTGTGATTATGTCGATCATGAGGGCAGATTTTTGTTTACCGTGAAGTCCCCATCCCCTTCTCGAGTTCCGGGAATGGTTCGACTGAGTCCTCGCTTTGGCGGCCGCATAGGTTTCGCCCAATCCGCGGCTATCTTTCGGAGGAGTACCTTCGAGGAGCTGGGAGGTTTTGACGAGCGATACGCGATTATCGCAGACTACGACTTTTTCTTTCGACTCGTTGTATCCGACCGCACCATCACAAAGCTCCGGCGGCCTTCCGTAGCAGCTTTCCGTCTTCACCCATCCCAACTCAGCAGGCGTCGGGCGAGTAATCTGAATCAGGAGCTTGCTTCCTTTCGAAAGACCCTGAAGATCAGGGCTATGCCCCTGGATGTCATTAGCATTCTTTCGTGGCGTGTACGAAATTCACCGACTTATGCCTCGCGCCTTCTACGATTGAGACCTTAAGACACCTTGGCCAGCGTTGCAGCGCAAACCCGGACGTTCGTTTTGCCACCCCCTGGCCGACCGGTCATGGACAAGTGGGGGAAACTCACGCTTTTCCTGATCATCGGTTACTTGTCGGCGAGCCGGTCATTCGCTTACCTCGGAATCCCTTGGATCAACATTTACATCGGCGAGATCGCTCTGGCCACATTTCTGTTTTTTGGGCCCAGCACGAAGCAGGGTTCTTGGATCCGGTTTGTCTGGAGGATCAGGCGTTTTCGACGTTTTGAGCACTTGGTCCTTCTGCTGTTGTTCTACGGGGCCTTTGAGGCTCTACACGGCATCTGCTCAGGTTACCCTGCCTTTACGGCGGCACGAGACACAGCGTTCAACTATTATTCTTTGTTTGTCCTGCTCGGTGTATGGGCGGGCTTGCGGGATCGAGATCTCTTGCGGCGCACCGCTTTAGGACTGGCGTGGTGGAACGGATGCTATGGGCTGGCCTATGTGTTGTTCCTAAGCGCGGTGCCGTGGGCGATGCCCGGGACAACAAACCGGGCGAGCGAGATCGTCCCTCTTTTTTCCGAACCGATCGGATCGGGCATCGCAATTCTTGGGCTGTTCGCCTTCGAACCGAAACTTCGGAGGGTCTGGTACTTGCTTGTTTTGAATGCGGTCGTAATGCTCTGGGTCCAGATGCGCGCCGAATGGTTCGGTTTCATAGTCGGACTATTCGTGTTCGCTTGGCTGACGAAGCGAATCAGGCCCCTGTTGATCGCCTGCGGCATTCTGATAGCCGTGATCGGAATCATGTACCTCGGGGATGTGCACCTTCCGTCTGCGAAAGGGCGAGGCGGTCAAATTTCGGTAGATGCCATTATTGCCCGCGGTGTAGCGCCGATCGACAAAAGCATGGCGGACAATCTGGCCCCCCCTGAGGATGTTGTTGGGTACGCCGGGACGGCGAAGTGGCGCTTGGTCTGGTGGGCAAACATTTGGGAGACGATCCACTCAAACCCTCTGCGAGCGCTGATCGGTCTCGGATATGGCTACCCGATCGGTGATTTGAATCCATTTATTGAGCAGGGGAGATTCATTCAGACTCCTCACAATGATTTCTTCTACGCGTTGGGCTATTCCGGTTGGATCGGGGTGGTTATTTTCGTTCTTCTTCAGATTGAGCTTCTTCGCTTGCTTTGGCGCAGTTATAAGGTCACTGGGCAGCCGTTCGGCCTCATGTGCTGGACGGCACTGATCGTGCTGTCGATGTTCGGCGATTTCTTTGAAAGTCCGATGGGAGGGATTTCTTTTTTTCTCGTGATGGGGGTCGCGCTGGCGCCCGCCTTGTTAGGGAAGAAGAAGGAACCTTCGCGTCATATCGGTTCAGCATTTGCATCCTGAGAGCAGGGAGGCGAGTCGTTGTCTGAGTTAGTTGCACTGGGGTGTGAATGTCGAGTGTAAGAGCAACCGAGATTCTCAAATGGGTGAAAGGTCCTAAGGTACTCGATGTGGGCTGCACGTCTCATGAGGTCGAGGTCGATTCTCCGCACTGGTTGCACGGTCGGCTGCTCGAGAAGTTTCCGTATGTAGTCGGAATCGACATATCCTCGCAAAATATCGAGAGTCTGCGGAAGGCAGGGTTCACGAACCTTTATGTGCAGAGCGCTGAATCGTTCGAACTGACTGACAAGTTCGATACCATCGTTGCGGGTGAATTGATTGAGCATCTCGCGAATCCCGGTCTCTTTTTGCAACGGGCCAAGAGCCACTTGAATCAACAAGGTTCGATCGTGCTGACGACGCCGAATCCTTTTTCGATCGCATACGCTCTCTATGCATTCTTGAAATACCCAAAGACCTGCCAGAACCTGGAGCATACATGCTGGTTCTGCCCTGGGACGATGGTTGAATTGGCTCGCCGGCACGGACTCAAGGTTTCGCATTTCAAACTTATCGAGGATTACGATTCCGAGAAGTTTCCGTTTTTCTATGGGCAATTCAGCAGGATCATGAAACTATTGAAACCAGTCCTGCCGGGGCGTCTCCGGAAGACGATGCTCTTCGTGCTCGTGGCCAACGATGACGCGGTTGCTACATAGTGCTGTCGATAGGTTGAACGGCGAAAAGACCTCGATGTGAAGATGTCAGGAAAAGCGTGAGGAGAGGCCCGTCGGTCGAAGACGTGCTTTGATGGCGCAGCGATGAGTCTCAGATCCGTATTGCTCAAAATCGGGCGCGCCGTGAACGATGCTTCGTTTGTTTTGCTTGAGCCTTGCTCCGCAGCAGAGAAGCTCAAGACGTTATCGCAACTGGCGCGCATTGCATTTGTTCCGATGCCTTCTCAAGGAAAGGTTGCTTTGGGCAGTAAGAATTTCCGCGCCCGCTATTTGAATCAGTCCAGTTTCCGGCAGGCTTATCATGAAGTCTTTTTGCGACAGATGTATTTCTTCCGTTCAAACGGGGACGCGCCTCTAATTATCGATTGCGGTGCGAACATAGGTCTGGCAACCCTCTATTTCAAAACCCTGTACCCTCGGAGTGCCATCGAGGCCTTCGAGCCAGACCCCCTGACGTTCAGCGTCCTGAAGGATAATGTCGAGCGGAACCGTCTCCGGCAGGTGAGTTTGCATCAATGTGCTCTTTGGGATTCGGAAGGCGAATTGGACTTCTACACCGACGAATCGAATCCAGGGCAGCTGGCCATGAGTGCTCAAAAAGGCCGCCTAGGGGCGCATGAGGACAAAATCACTGTGCCGGCAAGACGCCTGTCCCAGTTTCTTGAAGGGAGAATGGTTGACTTCTTGAAGATTGACGTCGAGGGAGCTGAGGAGCGCTTGTTGTCCGATTTGATAAAGGAGAACAGCCTCGAAAAGGTTCGGCGCATGGCTATCGAATATCATCATCCACTCGAGGGGCAGCCCTCGCGCCTGGCGTGCGTCTTGCGTATGTTGGAGACTAAAGGTTTCGATTATGAACTCTACGCCGATCTACGCCCTCGGGTTTTGCGAGATCGACTCCATGACGTTCTGATTTGCGCGTACAAGCAATCTTAGCTGACGACTGCTCGGAAGCAGGAATTCGAAGTTTTTGTTCGGTCTTAGCGGTGTCGCAAGGCTGCAAAGCGGCGTGAGCTAGGCTCTTGTCAATTCCAATTGGGGGAGCAGAAACAATGTCCGTGACGATCGTTACCGGTTCTGCTGGCTTGATCGGTTCGGAAGCGGTCCGGTTTTTTGCGGATAAAGGAATGGATGTAGTTGGGATCGATAATGATCTGCGCGCAAGTTTCTTCGGTCCGGACGCCTCGACGGCTTGGACCGGCGAACAGCTTTGTCGCGAGGTCCCAAAGTACAAACATCTCAGCCTGGACGTACGAGACCGTGAAGGTATCGACGGGGTCTTTTCGCAATACGCCGGCGAAATCTCCCTCGTCATCCATACGGCTGCCCAGCCTTCTCACGACTGGGCCGCCAAGAACCCCCCGGTCGATTTCAGCGTAAACGCCACTGGTACCCTGAATCTACTTGAGGCAACGCGTTGTTTTTCTCCAGACGCTGTCTTCATCTTCACTTCGACAAATAAGGTGTACGGAGATCGCCCCAATCAGCTCCCGCTGATAGAGCTAGATTCCAGATGGGAGATCTCTCCGGAGCATCCATACCAGAGAGGTATCCCCGAGGAGATGTCAATTGATAACTGCCTTCACAGTGTCTTTGGTGCGTCGAAGCTGGCGGCCGATGTCTTGGTGCAGGAATATGGTCGTTATTTCGGCATGCGAACGGCTTGCTTTCGAGGGGGATGTCTGACCGGGCCGAATCATTCTGGCGCAGAACTTCACGGCTTTCTTTCTTACCTCGTGAGATGCGCTCTAACCGGAAAGACCTACACTGTATTTGGCTACAAAGGAAAGCAAGTGAGGGATAACATTCATAGCTCGGACCTTATTCGAGCCTTCGATGCTTTTTTTCAGAAGCCACGATCGGGCGAAGTATTCAATATCGGCGGCGGCAGGTTCAGCAATTGTTCAGTAGTGGAGGCGATTCACCTCTGCGAAGAGATCACCGGCAACCAACTGGACTGCCGCTATGTCGAGCAGAACCGAAAGGGCGATCACATCTGGTGGATCAGCGATCTCCATCACTTCCAGTCTTTGTATCCAGATTGGACAATTAGCTATGACGTAGCACAGATTATTGGCGAAATTTTCGAAAGAAATCGAGAGCGATGGGTTCCAGCATGATTCGTTCAGGCAAAAGAAGCGTGCTGGGCATTCAAGTCGACATGATCGACTATGACGGAGCTGTTCAATCGATTCTACAGGGTGCCCGTAATCACGAGCCGCTGTCCGTAAGCGCGCTTGCTGTGCACGGTCTCATGTTGGGCGTTTTCGATAGAGAACAGCGCTATCGGCTCAATTCCCTGAATCTCCTTGTCCCTGATGGTCAGCCCATACGCTGGGCGTTGAACTGGCTCCACGGCAGCGGCCTCACAGATAGAGTTTACGGACCAAATCTCACATTAGCTGTTTGCCGTAGAGCGGAAGAGGAACAGTTGCCAGTCTACTTCTATGGGGCGACGCCCGAAATTTTGGCCCTCTTAACAAAGAACCTACTCCGAATGTTCCCACGACTAATTCTTGCGGGAACGCGCAGCTCGAAATTTAGGAAACTCACATCGGAGGAGAAAGAGGAGATTGTGGCCGACATTCGTGGAACTGGCACGTCCATCGTTTTTGTTGGCTTAGGATGTCCGAGGCAAGAAGTCTGGGCCTACGAGTTCCGAGATGCGCTTTGTTGTCCGGTGATCGCCGTCGGTGCCGCCTTGCCTTTCATTGCAGGAACGATCGCACAGGCACCCACATGGATGCAAGATAGAGGGCTCGAGTGGTTATTTCGGCTTCGAACTGAACCACGCCGCCTATGGAGGCGTTACTTGTTACTGAACCCCGCTTTTCTAGCGCTTCTTCTCTTGCAGGCCATCGGTGTGATCCGCTTCTCCAATGCCGGCAAGATGCCGGCCCAAGAGCTGCTCTATGGGTGATCTGGGCTGGCCAACACGTCAGCTGTTTTATTCAGTCGTCTGTGCATTCAACGCGACAGACTGTGCGTTCGAATGATAATACTGTTCATACATAACTATTATCAGCAACCCGGTGGCGAGGACGCCGGTGTTCGACAGGAGCGAGATCTTCTCGCGGCTGACGGGCACAAGATCGTTGAGTACACGCGCCACAGCAGTGAAATAGCCCTTAATGGATATCGAAGTCGGTTGCGGCTCGCGGCCGAAGCTCAGTGGTCCCAACGTACTTTCAACGAGCTCCAGGCATTACTGGATAGGGAACGACCGAACGTGGCCTACATTCATAACACGGTGCCTCTCATCTCTCCCTCTGCATATTACGCGTGCTACGAGGCGTCGGTCCCGGTCGTGCAGACTCTCCACAATTACAGGCTTCTTTGCCCGGCTCACAGTTTTCTTCGGAAGGGTCAGATTTGCGAAGAGTGCGTTGACCACAGCTTGCTGCGCAGCGTTTGGCATCGCTGCTACCAGGGCTCAGCCGGAGCGAGCGCGGCCATCGCTCTCATGATCGCCACCCAGCGGGCACTGGGCACATGGAAGGAAAAAGTGAGCTGCTTCATCGCACGCACTGAATTTGCGAGAGCGAAGTTCATTGAGGGTGGACTCCCATCAGACCGAATTGTCGTAAAGCCCTGCTTCGTACATCCTGACCCTGGTCTTCGCTCCGGCTCGGGAGATAGCGTACTATTTGTTGGTCGCCTTTCCGTCGAGAAGGGAGTACGGACGTTACTCGCTGCCTGGAAACATCTGAATGCCCCGATACCGTTGCGAATCGCAGGTATCGGACCTTTGTGGGAGGAGGTTCAAACCGAGATTCGGCACAGAAATGGGTGCGGGATCGAGATGCTCGGGCAGTTACCGAACGTCGAAACTTTGGCGCAGATGAAGCAGGCGCGTTTTCTGGTGTTTCCCAGTGAGTGGTATGAAGGCCTGCCGTTGACGGTTGCGGAGGCCTTTGCTTGTGGAGTGCCCGTAATCGCGTCCCGGATTGGCTCCATGATTGATCTAATAAGGGACCGGTCAACGGGGCTTCACTTCGCGCCTGGTGACGCGCTGGAGTTGGCCGCTAAAGTCGAATGGGCGTGGACGCACCCGGAGGAAATCCAAGAGATGGGGCTTAATGCCCGCCGGGAGTACGAGGCCAATTACACGGCCGACCGGAATCGCGAATTACTAAGCGACATCCATCGCAGGGTAGCGCGGAAGCTAACCCATCGATAAGCTTTGCCGCGAACATTTTTGATCAGGGAGGTCATAGATGAAAATCCTATTGACGGGAGGCGCGGGGTTCATTGCCTCTCATGTGGGTGACGGTTACATAGCAGCCGGGCACGAATTGGCGATCATCGACGATTTGTCGCGGGGCTCAGAGAAAAACATTCCGCCTCAAGCCCGCTTCTATCGAGGAGATATTCGAGATCGCAATTTCGTTGAAAACGTCTTCAATACGGAGAAACCGGACGCCGTCAACCACCACGCCGCCCAAATGGACGTGCGGCGCGGTGTCCGAGAGCCACTTTTCGACGCTGAGGTTAACATCCTAGGATCGATTAACTTGATAGAGACGGCGGTCTCAACGGGTGTTAAGAGATTCGTCTACGCTGCGACGGCTGGTGCTGGTTATGGCGAGCCCACACAAATGCCGGTTCGAGAAGACTACCCTATCAATCCGATTACCCCATACGGAATCAGCAAGCATACAGTTGAGCACTATCTCTTCACGTTCCACTCCTTATATGGTCTGAAGTACGCTATTTTGCGATACGGAAATGTCTACGGTCCACGACAGAGCTCACAAGGGGAAGCCGGTGTGTTCGCGATTTTCTGCGAGCAGATGCTAGCTGATATTCAACCGGTGATCTACGGAGATGGAAGTAAAATCCGGGACTACGTTTACATATCTGATGTGGTTGCCGCAAACGTGGCCGCCCTCGAGCGCGGCACAAATGAGATCTTCAATATAAGTAGCGGTGTCGAAACTACGGACCTTGAGGTATTTCAAAGCGTTTGCAATCTCCTCGGTAAGAACGTCGAACCGAAATTTGTTCCGAAGCGGCCGGGAGAAATCGACAAGATTTGCCTCGATGTCTCGAAAGCGGCTCGCGACCTTTGTTGGATTCCGAAGGTATCTCTGGCAGAAGGAGCGCAAAACACTGTAGGCTACTTTATCGACCGGTCACAGCAAACGCTCCCTCTCGAAAAATCATTTGGATGAATCTCATTAAGGTTGTAGTTTTGATTTCCCATATCTGCTCACGTGACTTCTGAGTTTACTGAAAAGACTTGTCTAATCGTGGGTGCCTCGGGAGCCATCGGGATCGCGGTGGCGGAGCAATTCTACCTACACGGCGCACGCATCGCACTCACTTCTCATTCCTTGAGAAAAGCGCCGTTCTCAAAAAATTTACGACCCCGGGACCTTCGCATTGCTCGGTTCACTCTCGACGTCTGCGATCGGAAGGAAATACAGGCCCTCGTTTCTAAAGTTAGGCGAAAATTTGGCCCCATCGATATCCTTGTCAATTGCTCGGGCGTGCTGGGCCCCGTCGGTCCGACCCATACGGTGTCGGTCAAACGCTGGGTGAACACCGTTGAAGTCAATTTCATCGGCAGCTTTTATCTCGCTCAGGCCGTGCTGCCTTCCATGTTACAAAGGGGCGCCGGAAAGATTATTTACTTTTCTGGTGGTGGCGCGGCCTATGGACGTCCCTTGTTCACAGCGTATGGTGCTTCGAAGGCTGCCCTAGTTCGATTCACAGAGAGCCTTGCGCAAGAGCTTCGTGACAAGAACATACAGGTGAACGCCATTGCCCCGGGTCCTGTCAGAAGCCGGATGTGGGATGAATTACGAGCTAGTGGCTCGGCGGGAGGCCCGCAAGCGATTGAGGAGCTAAAGAGAATGGACGCAACGGGCGGCGTTTCAGCGGAATGCGCTGCTCGATTAGCCGTCTTCTTGGCGTCATGCCGCTCCGACGGTTTGACGGGTCGTCTCGTAAGCGCGATTCATGACAAATGGGAAGGCATGGAGGCACGTATTCCTAAGCTGATGTCAACGGACGCCTGGACACTTCGGCGTGTCCCGCTAGGAGAATGAATTGCTGAGAGTCGCGATTGTCGGGGCCGGGAGGATCGGACACATCCGAGCCGGTGTCATCCGTTCTTCGGCATATTCGGTCCTTACCGCTGTCATCGACAGTGATCCAACCCGATCACTCAAGCTCGCGGAAGGCACACAGGCCCTGAGCACCGCGAGTTTGAATTCGGTTCTCGGTCGCGACGACTTCGACGTT
>Ga0187783_10002099_pt1 | contig 14830 bp, 13 predicted proteins | sample 1015_SJ02_MP02_2_FD_132471 | JGI IMG/M metagenome (GOLD analysis project Ga0187783, IMG submission 132471) | Tropical peat soil microbial communities from peatlands in Department of Meta, Colombia - 1015_SJ02_MP02_20_MG | ecosystem: Environmental > Terrestrial > Soil > Wetlands > Peat | place... | reverse complement strand
GACGATGACGCCCTTTCTTCCGGCGACGAGCGAGCACCTTACGCCCGGATTTTGTTTGCATTCGTTCCAAGAAGCCGTGCACGCGTTTGCGGCGGCGATTATGCGGCTGATACGTCCGCTTCATAACGTCCCTTTAGCGAAAAAAGTAATGCCCCACACCTGGCGGCAGACAGCCCCTGATTATAGCCAGCGGCGTGGGGCGGGCGCAAGTGTCGCTCGGCGGGGATGCACCCCAGGGTCGCCGTAACTTGCTGAAGTTTTGAGCGCTTCGAGTATCCAGCCGCTCGGCCGCCGGCGGGTCGTCGTGACCGGGCTGGGCGCCGTGACCCCGGTCGGAAACACCCGCGATGAGTTTTGGAGACGTCTGGTCGCCGGCGAGTCCGGGATAGCTCCCATCACGGCATTCGATGCGGCCCGATTCGATGCTCGCATCGCCGGCGAGGTCAAAGAGTTCGACCCCGAACGGCTGATCGGGCGCAAGGAAGCGCGGCGCATGGACCGGTTCACGCAGTTTGCGTTCGTCGCCGCGCGCGAAGCAATCGAAGATGCAAAACTCCCCGAAGATCCCGAGTTCAAGCAACGCGTCGGCGGGGTGATCGGAACCGGAATCGGCGGCATCATTACGTTCTGGCTCAACTCCGACAAGGCCAACGAAAACGGAACGTGGGCGAAAGTGACGCCGTTCTTCATACCAATGCTGATGGCAAACGCGGCGCCTGCGCACATTTCGATGGCCTATGGATATCGCGGACCGTTTTTTGCCGCAGCGAGCGCATGCGCGAGCGCAAATGACGCGATCGCCACGGCCTACAACGCCATCGTGCACGGCGATGCGATCGCGATGATCACCGGGGGCAGCGAGGCGACGGTCTCTCCGCTGGCAATCGGAGGCTTCTGCTCGATGCGCGCGCTCTCAACGCGGAACGACGAACCCTCGCGCGCAAGCCGTCCGTTCGATCGCGAGCGCGACGGCTTCGTTTTGGGGGAAGGCGCGGGCATCCTGGTCCTCGAGGAGTACGAGCACGCCCGCGCGCGCGGAGCTACGATCTATTGCGAGCTGCTGGGTTACGGACAGTCGAGCGATGCCTACGACCTGGTCGCGCCGGACCCCGACGGAAGCGGCGTTCTGCTCGCTTTCGCGCGCGCCTTTAGCAGCGCCGGCATCACGCCCGACGACGTAGACTACATCAACGCGCACGGGACCTCGACGCCCGTTGGCGACCCCGCGGAATCCAAGGCGATCGAAAAAACCTTCGGCGAGCACGCGTACGAAATCGGGGTCAGCTCGACGAAATCGATGCACGGTCACGCGCTTGGTGCGGCGGGTGGGATCGAAGGCGTCGCGACCGCGCTAGCCGTGGCCCACGACATTATGCCGCCGACCACCAACTACGAGTTTCCCGACCCGGAGTGCAGGCTCGACTATGTGCCCAACGTCGCGCGTCACGCGCCGATCCGGACCGCGCTTTCAAACTCCTTCGGATTCGGTGGACATAACAGCGTGATCGTCTTCGGCAAGGTCCGGACGACGGAGTAGCGACGGGCGACTGCGGTGAGCGGCGAAACGTATCGGAGGCGCTTGCGCGCCCTGCTTCGGATTGCAAGTGCGGCCAGAAACAGCGACTTGACGCTGTTCGAGGCGGCGTTTGCCCATCAGAGTTATGCGAGAGAGCACGGCGGCGGCTCGAACGACCGGATGGAGTTTCTCGGAGATTCCGTGCTCGGATGCATCGCGGCCGAGTGGGTCTTCGAACGATTCAGCGACGAGCCCGAAGGATTGCTCACGTTACGCCGGGCAGCCATCGTTAATGATGCCCGGCTTGCAATCACGGCCAAGCGGCTCGGTTTCGGCGCGCTGACGCGGCTGGGCGCGGGTATGCGTGCGGCGGGCGGCGCCGAGAACACTTCGGTGCTGGCTGATGCCTTCGAGGCATTCGTGGCTGCGCTCTACTTGCGTTTCGGCCTCGAGAAGGCGCGGAAGTTCGTGCTCGAGCAGCACATCGAGCAGATCGATCATTCCGCCGACGCGCTGCTCGATGCTAAGACGAGACTCCAGCACTATTCGCAGTCGCATTTGGCGGCGACCCCCGTCTACCGCGAAACGAGCCGCGGCACGCCGCAGCGACCCGCCTTCCGCTCGCGCGTCAGCGTGAACGGCAAGATTCTTGGCCGCGGCGAGGGATCGTCGAAAAAAGCCGCACAGCAAGCCGCCGCGCAAGCAGCGTTAGAGATCATTGGGGACCCGCGCGGCGATAGTGAGCGCGGGGGCGTGGAGCCGAGTCTTCGGAGCGAGGTTCCGAAGGCGAAGGCGAAACGCCCAAGCGTTGCGCGGAGTGCAACGCACTCAAAATGAAGCTTAGGCGTATTCGGGCGTTTGGGTTCAAAACGTTCGCCGAGCCGACGGTTCTCGAGTTTGGCGAGGGCGTTTCGGCGATCGTCGGCCCGAACGGATCGGGAAAGTCGAATTTAGTCGACGCATTTCGCTGGGCGCTCGGCGAGACGTCGACCAAGAGCCTACGTTCGCGCGCTCTTGAAGACGTCATTTTTTCCGGCAACGATCTGCGCAAGCCACTGGGCTTGGCCGAAGTCTCGGTTCTTTTCGACAACGCCGACCGGTCGTTGCCGATCGGCTTCAACGAGGTCGAGATCACGCGTCGCGCGTATCGCGTCGGCGAAAGCGAATACTTCATCAATCGCGCCCAGGTGCGATTGCGGGACATCGTGGATCTGTTGATGGGAACTGGTTTGGGCCCGGGATCGTATGCGATCGTTTCGCAAGGACAGATCGACGCGATTCTCACCAGCAAGCCGGTCGACCGGCGAGCTCTTTTCGAAGAGACGGCCGGCATCGGCAAGTTCCTCTCCCGCAAAGCGGAATCGATGCGCCGCCTCGAGCGTACCGAGCAGAATGCGATCCGAATCAGCGACCTGATATCCGAGCTCGAGCGGCGGATCCCGGAACTGGAAACGCAGATGCGCCGCGCCCGCCGATATCGTCGCGTGAGCGCGCGCGTCCGCGATCTCGAAATTCTGAGTTATCTGCGCGCCACGCAAACGCGCCGCGCGGAGTCCGCGTCGCTGCGCGAGGAGATCGGCAAGAACGAGGAACTCCGCGTTGCCGCCGCCGGCAGGTCCGAGTCGCTGGCCGGCGACGTCGCGCAGCTACGCACGCAACTGTACCGGCGCGAATTGGAGCTCGAAGAACTTCGCTCGCAGGCGCAGAGCAAACGCGCGGACCTCGCGCGCCTGGAGGCACAATACGCCGCTGCGCTGGCGCGGCGCGAGGCACTCGAACGGCAATCCACGCAGACTTCGCAAGACGCGGAGCGTGTCGCACAGGAACGCGCATCCTTGATCGAAGCGATTGCCGGGCTGGAGCAACGGCTCGAACCGGTCGCCGGCGAGATCGAAACCGCCAAGGTGGGCGAGTCAGAAGCCGCAGCCGCGCTTGGAACCGCTCGCGCCAGCCTCGAAACGCTCTTCGAACGGCTGCGCGAGGTCGAGACGGCGAATGCCGAGTTGACCGCGCGGCAGGCCGAGCGTCGCGTTCACGCGACGACCCTGCGCGCTGAGGCCGAACGGCTCGACGACGAACACCGAGTCGCTCGCGAGCGTGCGGAGCAGCTCGAGATAGCAGCCGGCGCGGCGCTGCACCGTCACAGCGAACGCAGCCGCGCGCTCCAGAAAGCCGAGGAAGATCTGCTCGATGGGCGAGGGCGCGCGGAAGATGCCGGGCGAGAAGCATCCGTCGCCCAGCAGGAGGTCACAGGGGCGGTGGCCCTGCATCGCGATCGGTCCGGGGAAGTGAAGGCCGCGGAGTCGCGGCTGCACACGATCGAAGAGCTCGAGAACTCGCTCGAAGGGCACGTTCCCGGCACGCGCGCGATCGTAGATGCCTGGCAGCGCGGCGAGTTGCGCGGCATCGAGGGGATCGTCTCAAATCTCATTACGACCGACGAGCGGTACGCGCGCGCACTCGACGTGGCATTCGGCGCCAGGCTCTCCAATGTCGTCACCTCGACTTCCGAGGATGCGGAACGCTGCGTCGAGTTTCTCAACCGCAAGGAGGCCGGACGCGCGACCTTTCTTCCGCTCGATACGCTTGCAAACCGCGAGGGGCGCCGCCTCGACGACAACCTCACTGGGCTTTCCGGCGTCATCGGCTACGCGCACACGCTCGTGCGCACCGCGCCGCGGTTTACGGGAATCGTCAACTTCCTCGTCGGGAACGTGTTGATCGTAGACCGGCTCGAGACGGGAATCGAGCTGGTGCGAGGGCGCGGCCTGCGCGATACGATCGTCACCCTCGGCGGCGAACAAATCACTGGCGGCGGCGCGATCACCGGAGGACGCTTCGTGCGCGAGCGCTCGATCCTGTCGCGACGCTTTCAGGCGGCCAGCCTTCGCGAGTCGCTGGTCGAGTTGCGTGCAAAGCTCGAGGAGGCCGAGCAGGCCTTGCGCGCGGCTCACCTTCGTGCCGACGGCACAATCGGCGCTCGCGATGCGGCGCGAGAACGCCAGTCGCAGCTGGAATCGCAGCTCGTCGGTCTGCGAGCGGAAATCGCGGCGCTCGTTGCCGAGGTCGAGCGCACGCGCGCCGATCTCGAGGCGGCGCGCGTGGCGGCTGAGGACTTTCACGCGCGAGCCGCGCGCGCGAGAGAGCAGCAACGCGAATACGAGCATGGCGAACCGGATGCGCAGCGCGGTGACGACCGGCGGGGACAGCTTGAAAATCAGCTCGCGCTGGTTCGCGAAGAGATCGGGCGCGCTGAAGGCGCGCAGACGTCAATCGGCCGGCGCGTGGCCGAGCTGCGCGAACGGGCGGCCGGGCTTTCGGCCGAACGCGATGCGGCTCGCGCACGCCTCGCGATGCTCGACCAAGATCGGGAACGCGGCGGATTGGCGCGCGAGGAGATGCTGTCCCAAATTACGTCGCTGGTTGCAGAGACGCGCACGCTTCACGCTCACGTCGAGGGTCTCAAGCACGGGGTTGCTACACTTGACGAGCGGCTCGAAACGTCGCGAGCCGATCGCGAAGCGTCGTCGGCGCGGCAAACTGCGCTGGAAGCGGAGCTGCACGCGGCTCAGCAGGCGGAGCGGGAGACGGCTGCGGGCGGAGAGCGAGATCGCACGCGTCTCGCGCAGATCGAGGCCGAGCTCGGATTACTCGTTTCGCAGTTCGCCCAGAACCCGGCAACTCAAGACGAGTGCGGCGACGTGGAAACCCGCTATGTCTCGGAGGCCGACAGCGTCGTCGACGAGCTGCCGCGCCTGCGCGACGAGCTGGCGCGGCTGCAGGCCAATGTAAATCTCAACGCGGAGTCCGAGCGCGCAGAGGTCGCCGAGCGCGAAGCATTCTTGAGCGCGCAGCTCGCCGACCTCGCGCAAGCGCGTGAAACGCTGCTCGAATCGATCCGAGAAATCGAACGCGAAACGCAGGCACAGTTTAACGAAACCTTTGCGCGCGTTGCCGATGCGTTTGCCCAGATGTACGGGCGGCTCTTTGCCGGCGGCGAGGCCAAGATGTGGCAGACGCAGCCGGAAAACTTGGCCGAGACGGGCATCGAAATCGCGGTCCGGCCACCGGGCAAAAAAGAAATGCCGTTGGCGGCGCTCTCAGGCGGCGAACGCGCGATGACCGCGGCGGCTTTGATCTTCGCATTAATTGCGACCAAACCGGCGCCGTTTTATTTGCTCGACGAGGTCGATGCGGCGCTCGACGACGCCAACATCGACCGGTTCTGCGCGATGGTACGCGAGTTCGCGGAGCACTCCCAGATGATCATCGTCACGCATAACAAGAAAACGATGGAGATGGCCGATCGGATTTACGGCGTAACGACGCGCGAGCCGGGGGTGAGCGCGATCGTCTCCGCCGAACTCGCGCACCAAGCCGAGGCGCTGCTTGCCTAACGCGCCGGCAACGCAGCGCGCCGCACTTCTCTCGCTTTCCGACAAGACTGGTGCCGCGGAGCTGGGCCGCAGCCTTGCCGAACGCGGCGTCGCAATTTACGCGACCGGAGGAACGCGAGCGTTCTTAGCCGAGCGCGGCGTGCCGGCCCGCGACGTCGAGGAGCTGACGGGTTTCCCGGCGCTTTTCGGGGGGCGCGTCAAGACGCTGCATCCGAAAGTCTTCGGCGCGATCCTTTACGATCGCGGCGATTCCGCTCACGTTTCGCAGGCCGGTAAGTACGCGATCCCGGAAATCGTCGTGGTTGCCGTCAATCTGTACCCGTTCGAAGCGACGGTGGCACGGGACGGCACGACGCTGCAAGAGGCGATCGAGCAGATAGACATCGGAGGAGTCGCGTTGCTGCGGGCTGCCGCGAAGAATTTCGAGCACGTCGCCGTTTTGACGCATCCCTCGCAATACGAGGAGTATCGCCGCGCGTTTGAAGCGGACAACGTTTCTGCGGGGCTGTTGCGCAAGCTCGCAATCGCGGCATTCGAGCGCACTGCCGAATACGACGTCGCAATCTCGCATTATCTCGCGGCCGCCGGCGAAGTGCTTCCCAGCCAGTTGCCCGGTGCGCTCGCGCTCACGCTGCCGCTTGCCAAGCGGCTGCGCTACGGAACCAATCCCCAAGAACGCGCGGCCTTCTATCTCGATCGGGTCGAACGATTACCCGAGCAGCTGCACGGAAAGGCGCTTTCGTATAATAACTTGCTCGATCTGGACGCCGCGCTGCGGTTGCTTTCTCGCGCCCCGCTTGGAGCGCAGTTCGGCAGCGAGCACGCCCGGTTCGTGCGCGCGGGAGTGGTCAAGCATGCGGTGCCGTGCGGCGTCGCGCAGCGCTCGAGCGCGGCGATCGCCGTACGCGAGGCGCTCTATGCTGATGCCATTTCGGCCTACGGCGGCATCGTCGCGGCCGACACGGCGATCGACCGCGAGGCCGCGCTTTGCTTGAGCGAGTTCTTCCTGGAAATCGTCGCCGCGCCGGATTTTGACGACGACGCGCTGGGCGTCTTGGAACGACGCAAGAATCTGCGGATCATGCGGTTCCCGCCGGGTTTGCCCGACGAGTTGGCGCACGAGTTGCGCTTGCGTAGCGCACTGGGCGGAGTACTCGCCGAAAACGACGATCCGGATGCGCCCGCGGAGGCATGGCGAATCGTGAGCCGGCGCGAGCCGTCAGCCGCGCAATGGCACGATTTGGCCTTCGCATGGGACGTCGTGCGCCACGTCAAGAGCAACGGCATCGTGATCGTGAAAGGCGGCACGACGCGCGGCATCTGCGCTGGTCAGACTAATCGCGTCAGCGCGGTGCAGATCGCGGCGCAGCGCGCGGGCGAGAACGCGCGCGAGGCAGCCTGCGCCAGCGACGGCTTCTTTCCGTTCGCCGACGGCGTAGAGGCCGCGGTCGACGGTGGCTGCACCGCCATCATCGCGCCGGGCGGATCGATCCGCGACGACGAAGTCATTGCCGCCGCCGACCGCCGCGGCGTCGCGCTGGTTTTTTCGTCCTACCGCTATTTCTTACACTGATGAAAACGAGAGTCATCGATGCCTAAGTTTTTGCACACCTCGATCTTCGTTAACGACATGAAGGAGTCGATCGATTTCTACACCGAGAAGTTAGGGTTGAAGTTGCTCGACGGCCCGTATCATTATCCGGGTAACGCCGACATGGCGTTCGTGGGCCGCGATTGGAACGCGTATATCGAGCTAGTTTACGACCTGGAGGAGCACCCGCCGTATCAGCTCGGGAATCGCTACGAGCACCTGGCGCTCGAAGCCGACGGCGACCTGCGCCGATACGTCGACGGGCTGCGCGCAAAAGGCGTTAAGATTCTCAAGGACGTCTACAGATCGCCCAGCGGGACGCGCGCCATCGCCTTCGTCGAAGATCCCAACGGCATTCCGATCGAACTGCTGGAGCCTCGAAGCAAAGCAAACCTTTCGTGATCGCCGCCGTTATTGCGGCGTTGCTGGTTTCCGCGACGCCGCCCGCGGCGCCGAACTCCCCGAGCGCCACGGTCAGCAGCTTCTACGTTTGGTACTCGAAGCACGGACAGGGCTCGGCTGAGCCTTGGTCGCAGCCCGCAGGCCTGGTGGGGGCCAAACCGTACTTGACGGACGGATTTTATCGCGAACTAACGGCGGTGCTAGCCGAGCAAACGCGCACGCATCAAGCGATCCTCGACTGGGACCCGTTCGTTGACGCGCAGCTGACGGCGTCAAAGATCCAAATCGGCGCCGCGAGCGTGCGCAACGGAGTCGCGGAGGTTCCCGTTGCGATCTGGTACGTGCACGGCGCCCCACCCGAGCGTATCAAGGCGATCGTGCGGCAAGACGGCGCGTGGCGAATCGACGACATCACCATGCACGACGGCCACTCGCTGCGCGCTGTGCTTCGGGTGGATCTGCCCTAGGTTGGGACCCCGTAAGCGCGTCCTTCGACTTCGCTCCCTACGGTCGCTTCGCTCAGGATGACACACCTAAGTTCCTTTGTGCCTGCGCGAAGCGCAGCCCTGAGCGAGCGCGCGAGTCGAAGGGGGCACATGGAGCTGCCGCGACGAGCGCTCGCGCGGCGGGGTCCCAATCTTGGGGAGGTAGTCCGAAGCGTCGTTTCGGCAAAAGTTCATCATAAGTAGATAAACGGATCCGCGGGCGGCGCAACGCGCTCGATCCGCCGTGGAACGAGGCGAAAGTCGCCGCCCGCGTCTTCGATGGAACCTTCGACCCGCAGCCACGTGCCGATCGGGTATCGCGGCGCCTCGACGAGGCGCACCGCGACCGGTGCCGCGTCCGCCCGGCAGCACGTAATCGCGTAGCGAACGATGGCGCTCGCGTTTCCGTTGCGCGCGAGCGCGCCGGTAAACGTTAGTCGCTCGCCCGCGAACAAGTCGCGCAGGGTTGTCTCCGTTGCCCGGTATTGCGGCGCCGGTGCCGCGAGCAGCGCTCCGGTCAACATGAGCGCGGGCGCAAGCCGAGCGGCAGACGATCGCTGCCTTCGATACGTCAGCGAAGCGCCTACCGCTGCAATCGCGCAGCCCCACAGCGCCGGCGTGAAGGCCGGATTGACGAGCGCGTCACCGCGGTGCCACGCCACGATCGCAAGCGCCGCTGCGAGCAGCAGGTACGCAAAAGCGTCTTCGTCGGCCGGTCGGCTCGACCGCGGCGAGAGCGTGCGCAGATCGAGGATGCCGGCAACGCAAAGAAACGCAGCCGCCGCGGCCGGAGCGTGCACGCGCAGCACGCCCGCAAGCGCGATCGCCCCGAGCGCGCACGGCGCGGCGAGCAATCCCAGCAACGTTCCGAACAATGCGCCGGCAACCGGCGAAAGCCGCGACGGATCGAATGTGCCCAAGAGTTGCATCGTCACCCCCGCCGCAATCGCGTACGGAAGTACCGCGCGCAGCTCGGCGAGCACGCGCGAGCCGGCGCCGGCGCAACTGTCGCCGTTGCGCCGGCATAGCACGCGCGCGACCAGCTCCGCGCAAAGACAGCGGCCTACCGCAACGAACGGTCCGAAGAGCAGCCACGTCGCTCCCGCCGCCGGCAGCGAACGCGCCGACGGGCCGCGCGTGCAACCGCACCCGAGATACGCTGCCAGCCAATCGTATCGACGAAGTAGACGCGAAAGAACGGCGCCGGCAAACAAGAACGGCGTCGCCTCGATGAGCGCGCTCGCCGCGGCTGCGAGCGCCGATCGCAGCGAGTCCGGCGACGAAATTACCGCAAGCGCGAGCGCGGCGGCTCCGTACAGAAGAACGCGCACCAAACGCAATCACTCGCGCGCGCGCAATGGCTAGTGCGCCGTTGCAGCGAACGGTGGTGCACGTCATGCCGGAGAAGTTGAGCGCGCCGCGCGGCGCCCCCGATATTCTGCCTCCCGAATCGGGCCGCTGGAGCGCCTTGGAGGCGCGGATGCGCGCGATCGCCGAGCGCAGCGGTTATCAGGAGATACGCACGCCGCTCTTCGAGTCGACCGAGCTGTTCGTTCGGGGAGTCGGCGAAGAGACCGACATCGTCAGCAAGGAGATGTATACGTTCGCCGATCGCGCTGGGCGCTCGCTGACACTGCGTCCCGAATGGACGGCGCCGGTAGTGCGGGCCGCGCTCGAGCACCATCTTTTCTCGGCGGGCCCGCTACGTCTGTACTACATCGGCCCGATTTTTCGTTACGAGCGCCCCCAGAAGGGGCGTTACCGCCAGTCACATCAGTTCGGCGTGGAATGCTTTGGATTCGCGGGTCCGGAAGCCGACGTCGAAGTGATCTCGATTGCTTGGGAGCTCGTGACGGGCTACGGAATCGCCGACGCGACGCTTTCCTTGAACTCTCTGGGCGACGAACGCTGTCGCCCGCGCTATCGGCAGGCGTTGCTCGAGCATTTCGATCGTCATCTGGGCGCGATGAGCGAGGACGCGCGCGTGCGAGCGCGGCGTAATCCGTTGCGCCTTCTCGACAGCAAGGATCCGGCAGATGCGCCGTTCATCGCGGCAGCGCCGGCGCTGGAGTCGTTTCTGTGCGATGCCTGCCGCGAGCACTTCGATGCGGTTAAGGTTTATCTTGAGTTGGCGAAGATTCCGTACGTCGTCGATCCGCGCATCGTGCGTGGCTTGGATTATTACGATCGCACCGTCTTCGAGATCACGTCGCGCGTGCTCGGCGCGCAAAGCAGCGTCTGCGGCGGCGGCCGCTACGACGGTCTGGTGCGCTCGCTCGGCGGCCCCGACGTCCCGGGCGTCGGTTTCGCCATGGGCATCGAACGCTTGCTGATGATGCTGCGGTCGCGCGGCGAACCTGAGGTCCCTGCGCGCCGCGGAATTCAAGCGATTGCCTTGGGCGCGCAGGCGCGAACCGTCTTGGTGCCGATCGTTGCAGAGCTCCGCCGCCGCCGCGAGGCGCCGACCTTTTTTGATTACGACGAACGAAAGCTGCTCGCGCATCTGAAAATCGCCGATCGCAATCGCGCTCGTTACGCGCTCATTTTGGGCACCGCGGAACTGGCGGCCGGCGAAATCGTGCTGCGCGACCTCGAGCTGCGAAGCGACCGGCGCCTGCCGCTCGACGCCGCAAGAGTCCTTGCAGCGCTTCCCGTAGAAGGCGCGTCGTAATGGACGCCTACCCCGACGAGACGCAGACGCTGCGCGAGCTTTTAGCGATCATGCACGAGCACGACCTCGAAACGATCAAGGTTAGGCTGGGCGACGCGATCTACGAGCTTTCCCGCAGCCGGTTCGATGGCGAGCCTGCCGCGGCGTTGCATGCCGGCGCGCCGGCTACGGAAGAATCGTCGGCGCCGTCAAGTGCGAACGTCACCAAAGTGCTAGCGCCGCTCACCGGCGTGTTCTACCGCTCGCCGTCGCCCGACGCACCGGCATACGTCGAGCTCGGCGATCGCGTCGAGCCCGGCGACGTGCTCTGCGTGCTCGAAGCAATGAAGCTTTTCAACGAAATTCAATCCGACGACGCGGGCAGAATCGCGCGCATCGTACCGGGTAACGGCGAGCTCGTTTCGCAGGGCGAGGAGCTGTTTTGGATCGAGCCGTGAACTACCAGGGCCGTCGCGATTTCGACGAGCTGCTCGCCGATCGCCAAGGCCTGCTCGACGCGCCTCACTATCGCGCTCAGGTCGGCGCCATCGCCGACGCAATTGCCACGGCGCTGAGGGACGGCAAGAAAGTCTTGTGGTGCGGTAACGGCGGCAGCGCCGCCGAGGCGCAGCACATGGCCGCCGAGTTATCCGGGCGATTTTTACGCGAGCGGCCGGGACTGCACAGCGAGGCGCTCTCGGTGAATTCGTCGACGCTGACGTGCATCGGCAACGATTATGGCTACGATCACGTTTTCGCGCGGCAAGTCGAGGCTTTCGCGCGGCCCGGCGACGTGGTAATCGGAATGACGACCAGCGGAAGCTCCCGCAACGTCGTTCTCGCACTTGAAGCCGCAAAGCGGCGCGGCGCGGTCACCGTCGCGTTCACCGGCAACGGCGGCGGCAGGGTCGCCGAGATCGCCGATCATTCGCTGATCGGTCCAAACGGCTATGCGGCAATCGTTCAAGAGGTCCACCAAGTGATGGCGCACATCGTTTGCGATCTCGTGGAGCAGCGGCTGATCTTCGACGGCGGAATCCGATGACGCCGAAGCCCGCACTGATGGTGCCCGACGCGCGCACGCTGTTCGAGCGCGCGCGCGGTCGTCGAATTCTCGTCGTCGGCGACCTCATGATCGACGAATGGATCTGGGGCACGGTCGCCCGAATCTCGCCCGAGGCGCCCGTACCGGTCGTGGCGGTTGCGGATCACTCGTTCACGCTGGGCGGCGCCGGCAACGTCGCCAACAACCTGCGCGCGCTGGGTGCCAGCGTTGTCTTTGCCGGTACGGTGGGAGACGACGCCTTCGCCGCGCAGGTCCGCGAGCTGCTGCGCGGCGAGCAGGTCGATGATTCGGGGGTGTTCACTGCTCCCGATCGGCCCACCACGCGCAAGACGCGCATCGTCGCGCATAGTCAGCAAGTAGTGCGAGCCGATTGGGAATCAACGCAGTCGCTCCACGCAAGCGATCGACAGCGTCTCGCGCAGTTCGTGCGCGAACGGGCCGCGCAGTGCGATGCGGTGATCTTGAGCGATTACGCTAAAGGCTTGCTTTGCCGCGAGATCGTCGAGGCGGCCTGTGCCGCACCGCTGGTGCTCGCGGATCCCAAGCCGCAGAACATTGCGCTCTTTGCCGGAATCACGTGCGTCGCGCCCAATGCCGCCGAAGCTTCCACGATTACCGGCATTGAGATCCTCGACGACGCCGGGTTGGAAAAGGCCGGCCTGCGCCTACTGGAAATGCTCGGCTGCCGCTACGCCGTCATTACTCGCGGGGAACACGGCATGGCGCTATTTGGAAGTGCCGGCGAGCGCCTCCAGATTCCGTCGGTCGCCCGCACCGTGTATGACGTGAGCGGCGCGGGCGACACGGTCATCGCCGTTCTCTCACTGGCGCTTGCAGCCGGCGCGCCGATCGAACAGGCGATGCAGCTGGCCAACTTCGCGGCCGGTGCGGTCGTTGCGAAACTCGGCACCGCGACCGCATCGCCCGAGGAAATTCTGGCGCTCGTCGATTGGTCGCCGTGACCGGTGCACGGTTCTTTGGGCAGCTTCTCGATGCCGGCGCGGCGGCGGCGTGGCGAGAAGAACTGCGTCAAGAAGGCCGGACCGTCGTCTTCACCAACGGCTGCTTCGACTTGCTCCACTCAGGGCACGTCGAGTACCTCGCGTGGGCGCGCGCCCAAGGCGATGCCTTGATCGTCGGGCTCAACGACGACGATTCGGTGCGACGGATCAAAGGCGAGGCGCGCCCGATTATCACGTTTGCGCAGCGCGCTACGGTCCTGCTCGCGCTACGCAGCGTCGACGTCGTCGTGGCCTTCGGCGAACGAACGCCCGAGGTTCTGCTCGACCGGATTCGACCCGACGTGCACGTCAAGAGCGACCAGTATCGCGAGGAGGAGTTGCCCGAACGCACCGTCGTGCTCCAACACGGCGGACGCATCGTGCTTGCCCCCCACGCACCGCGGATCAGCACGACCGATTTGATTGCGCGCATCCTACATGCGTATAGCGCTGACCGCTAATGGGCCGGGTGAAGTCGCCGGCTGGCTGCGCCCGCTGCTTCGCTCGTTGTACCGGCGCGAACCGAATCTGGAAGCGTTCGTATTTCTGGTGCCCGACGACTATGCGACGGGGTTCGAGGCGCAGATGGTGCGCGAGGCTTTCCCAAGGGCGGCCGTCTTCGAGCCAAAGAGCTATCTAAAGCTCGCGCTGGGCGGCCGTCTCGGCGAAGTGCCGCCGAAGGTGGATCTGGTGCAGTATATCGGCGGCGATCTGCTCCATGCCGCGCGCGTGCATGCCCGCCTGAAGGGTCGAGCGGCGACTTATAAATTTTCGCGTCGCCGGTATAGCAAGCTTTTCGATCGAGCTTTCGCAGTCGATTTGCGCAACGTCGAGCAGCTCGCAGCCTGGGGTATCGCGCGGGATCGAATCGAGCTCGTCGGAAACCTTGCCGTCGACGGGGCGCTCTACGAGGCTGCGACTGCGGCCGAGCCTCACGCGCCTACGGACGGAGTTCTCGTGATGCCGGGGTCGCGGCCGTACGAGATCGCAAACTTGATCCCGTTCTATTTCGCAGTGGCGTTGCGGATGCTGCGGGAACGCCCCGAGCTTCCGATTGCATTTGCGATCTCTCCGTTCACGCCGCGCGAGCAAGTGCGCGCAGCAATCGAGCGGGGTGGACATCCGCGTATGTTTGGACGGACCGGGCACCTCGTGAGCGACGGCGGGCGAGACTATCTGACGACCGCTGCGCAAGACGTGCGTATTCCGGTGCTGCGCAACGCGCTCGCGGGCGCAACCCGTGCGCGGCTGGTTCTCACGATTCCCGGCACCAAAACCATCGAGCTCGCAATCCTCGGCAAGCCTGCCATCACGATCACGCCACTCAATGCGCCCGAGCTGGTTGCGATCAACGGTCCGCTCACCTACCTCAACCGCGTTCCGCTGGTTGGAATCCCGCTCAAACGGGCGGCTGCGGTGGCAGTTTCGCGCCGTTTTCAATATCACACGCAGCCGAACATCGACGCGGGCGCCGCGCTGATCGCCGAAGTCCACGGAACGGCCATGCCGGGCCGAATCGCTCGAGTTGCCCTCGAAGCCTACGACGACTCGGCGTGGCTTACGTCGCGCGCCCAAGCGCTTGCGGCGCTCTATCGCGACCAGGTCGGCGCATCGGACGCTATGGCGCAATCGCTGCTCGCGTTGGCCGCCTAAGAGGTTCCACATGGAATGCTCGGTTGTGATCGCGACGAAGGATCGCGCGCAGTACCTCGAACGCGCGCT
>Ga0187783_10002098_pt1 | contig 14832 bp, 18 predicted proteins | sample 1015_SJ02_MP02_2_FD_132471 | JGI IMG/M metagenome (GOLD analysis project Ga0187783, IMG submission 132471) | Tropical peat soil microbial communities from peatlands in Department of Meta, Colombia - 1015_SJ02_MP02_20_MG | ecosystem: Environmental > Terrestrial > Soil > Wetlands > Peat | place... | reverse complement strand
GCAGGCGCGTGCTGACCACCTCGATCGAGCACCACGCGGTCCTTGACTCGGTGCGCTGGCTGGAAGAGGCCCAGGGCGCCGAGGCCGTCTGGCTGGGCGTCGGCCCCGAAGGGACGCTGGACCCCGGGCTGCTCCGCGCGGTCATCTCGCAGGCGCCCGGCCGGGTGGCCATGGTCAGCGTGATGTGGGCGAACAACGAGGTCGGGACCGTGCAGCCGATCGGCGAGCTCGCCGCGGTGGCCCACGAGTACGGCATCCCGTTCCACACCGACGCGGTGCAGGCCGCCGCGCAGCTGCCCGTGGACTTCGCCGCGAGCGGGGCGGACGCGCTCAGCCTCTCCGGCCACAAGCTCGGCGGCCCGGTCGGCGTCGGCGCGCTGATCCTGGCCCGCGGCGCGGAGCCCGTTCCCGTGCTGCACGGCGGCGGGCAGGAGCGCGACGTCCGCTCGGGCACCCTGGATACCCCGGCGATCAGGGCGTTCGCGGTGGCCGCCGCCGTGTGCGCGAAGCACCGGGCGGATGAGTCCGTCCGGCTGGCCGTCCTGCGCGACGACCTGGTCCGGCAGGTCCTCGCCGCCGTTCCCGATGCTGTGCTCAACGGGGCGCCGCCCGGGGAGGGCAGGCTGCCGGGGAACGCCCACTTCTCCTTTCCCGGCTGCGAGGGCGACGCCCTGCTCATGCTCCTCGACGCGCAGGCCATCGCCTGCTCCACCGGCTCGGCGTGCACCGCGGGCGTGGCGGAGGCGAGTCACGTCCTGCTCGCCATGGGCGCCGACGACCTGCGGGCCCGCGGCTCGCTGCGCTTCTCGCTCGGTCACACCTCCACCCAGCAGGATGTGGACGCCCTCGGCGCCGTCATCGGCGAGGTCGTCGACCGCGCCCGCCGCGCCGCCGCCCGCTGACCGATTGAATCCCCGCACAGTACGATGCACTCCCAATTGTCCTGACTGCTACGTGCAGAGAATTCAATATGACGGCTGGAGAATCCGGACAAATTTGGAGATGCTGCCCTGGAATCGATGCCAACCGGGCGCAATCCGGTCGGCATCGAGCTTGATAATTTCCTGCCGGTTGCTGCGAGTGGCTATAACCCTACGGCTGGCGCGGAACGCCGCCTGGAGGGCGAGCGCTGCCAGGCTTCGGGGGTAGTACGAGGTCTGCAGTGACCATGGCAGGCCGTCGACGTAGCCGTTCTGGTGCCGGACGATGACTTCCGTCTCCTCCGGGATTTGCAAGGACTGGGCGATTGCGGATGCAGCTCTCCTGATTCCCACCTCAGGATCCTCCATTACTGGCGAGCGGCCACTCGCCGTCACCTCGGCAGTATAGACAAGCCTTTCACCACCACCGCGGCCTGTTTTCGGATCGCTCGTCAACGTGATGACCATGGGAGTTACGCGTTCGGACACGAACGTGCCCTTGCCGTGTAGCGTGTACACCAGACCTCGGGTAGTCAGCTCTTTGAGGGCACCGCGGACGGTGTTACGGCACGCATGGTATTGCTCCATGAGCAGATCTTCGGTCGGGAGGCTGGCGGCGGCACTGACCCCGCGCACGTAACGTGGGAGCATGAGCGGTCTTCGGGTGCTGGCGGCGATGTCGGGCGGGGTGGACTCCGCGACCGCCGCCGCGCGTGCGGTCGACGCGGGTCACCAGGTGACCGGCGTCCACTTGGCGCTGTCCTCGAACCCGTCGTCCTACCGGACCGGCGCCCGCGGGTGCTGCACACTCGAGGACGCACGGGACGCGCGGCGGGCCGCCGACGTGATCGGCATCCCGTTCTACGTCTGGGACATGGCCGAGCGCTTCCGGCGCGACGTGGTAGAGGACTTCGTCGCGGAGTACGCCGCGGGCCGGACCCCGAACCCGTGCCTGCGCTGCAACGAGAAGATCAAGTTCGCGGCGGTGCTCGACCGCGCGCTGGCGCTCGGTTTCGACGCGGTGTGCACCGGGCACTACGCCCGGATCCGCGACGGGATCCTGTACCGGGCCGTGGACCAGGCCAAGGACCAGTCGTACGTGCTGGCCGTCTTGACCTCGGCCCAGATCGCGCACGCGATGTTCCCGCTCGGCGACACGCCCAAGGATCAGGTGCGCGCCGAGGCGTCACGGCGCGGGCTGGCCGTAGCGGACAAGCCGGATAGCCACGACGTGTGCTTCATCGCCGACGGCGACACGAAGGCCTTCCTGACCAGGCAGCTCGGCCCGGCTCCCGGCCAGATCGTCGATGCCTCGGGCGCCGTCCTGGGCCAGCACGACGGCGCGTATGCCTTCACTGTCGGCCAGCGCCGGGGACTGCGGATCGGGACGCCGGCGGCTGACGCCCGCCCCCGGTATGTGCTGGACATCGAGCCGACCACCGGGACGGTCACCGTCGGGCCCGCCGACGGTCTGGACATTACCGAGATCACCGCGGGCCGCCCGGTCTGGACCGGCTGCACACCGCCGACTGAGAGGCTGGATTGTTCCGTCCAGCTACGAGCCCACGGCGAGGTGCACCCGTGTACGGCCCGGCTGGACGGTGATGCGGTGCGCATCCGCCTGCACTACCCGGCCCGCGGTGTGGCCAAGGGACAGGCCGCCGTCCTGTACCAGGGCGACGCAGTACTGGGGTCGGCCACCATCTATGCTACGTCGGCCCCAACGCTCTCGCCCGCCTCGGTTGAGGCGCCACTGCCGCTCAGCCCTTCGGATCAGCCGGATCAACGCCAACCGGCATGCCCCGGCCGTTAAAGACGGGCGTTCGTCCGGAGGCTCGTGGCAAGGCTGCCGTTGGTGCTGCCGGTCTAATGCCCCAGCAGCACCACGGCAGCTGTCAACGGTGATCAAGCCCGGCCGCGGCGTCATCCACCGTCTCCCGTTCTACCAGCAGGGCCTCAGATTCGCGGGTCGTAATGCTCATACCGGTACTGGTTGGACGGCCGGCAGTGACGCTTGGCCATGGGACCTCCTCAGTAAGCTCGGACGGCTCGGTCACGTGCACCCTCCCTAGATGCCCGATCTAGGACGTAGCCGGGGTGGGGTGCGCCGTCCTCTTCTCGTGTCGAGTATCCGATACAACGGCTCGGTCGTCACGTTTCAAGTTTTTCGTCTGGAATGATGATTAGAGGCCTATTTGATCTTTCTTGGCGGGGCCACCAGCGTGGTTATGGTCTAGACCGGCTGAAGCCACTTAGTTGCGGTGAGGAAACAGTATCTTTTAGGTAACAGCAGGTCCCAGCGCCCGGTTGGCAGTAGCTCCAGGTTGACCACTCTCAGTGATCAAAGCCCCATCTCAGCGACCCATCCTGGGCTGCCCGCGTGGACACGCCCATCAAAACCACCGCGGCGCGGTGCAGCAGCGGTCACCTGCCGGACAACGAGACCGCGCGTCACACCGCCATGGGCCCGGGTTCCCATGACCCCACGTGCTGCTCCGACCGGTCGACGCGGAGCTAGTCGGGGCCCTGGCACCACACCGCTGGGCGTGACCTCCGTCTGTCCGGCATAGCCGGCCAAGAGAGTCAGTTAGTCCGGGCTTGAGTGTCCGACACCGTACGGATCCGCACTCGCAGGCCATCGGCCATGCCAACCTGCTGATCCGGCAACCTCTTGACGACCTGCGGGAAACCTGCTATTTCACGAGTTGGGGAGGGCAGATTATGCGCAAAGCTAACAGAAAGTAACCCTAGGCTAGGGTGCGTTCTGCATCCCCGTTGCGGCAGCCTCGATCGCGGCCACGAAACCGATCGGGCCCAGACGTGGTAATTAGCAGGGGCTGCATCGTCTAGCATTCAGATCTGCGCGGTATAAGAGCCTTTGCATGCTGAATGGTACCGATGTAACTGTCGTCATGATTGAGATAAGCATGCGATACCTTTATTAACCTATCATTACCATGCCGTCTAGGAGATGGACGCCATGACTGACATTCGAGCAAGCGCAGAGGTCCAGCAGCTAATCGGGACCGAGGCTTTACAAAAGCTGTCGACAGGCCCCTACTCTATTTATCGCTGCGTAGAGTGCGGCCAGGTTGGTCGAACTACCGATCCGACTTCAGTTGTAGTTTACCTCTACCGAGGACATAAGGCCGTTGTCGAGTTGGCGCATGCCGGGTGTGCCAACTCCCAGATCATCGAGGTCGATACCGACCCGCCGGCCGGCATCGGCCTAGACTCTGGTCGGGCTGACATGCGTGCGATGACGCTAATCCTGGAGTATCAAGGTGAGCCCGAATTGCGTCCGCTCCTCCTGCTCGAGCGTCGGGTGGAAACTGCAACGTCCACCCAGGGCGGGGAGACGATCAGCCTGACCATGGCAGCCCTCTTGAGTCATGGCTTGGCCTTGATGGTCTCCGGTACTCAACTGCCCGAGTTGGCCGAGGGATGGCGCCTCGATCGCCCGGACCGACGGAGCGCTCACCTGGTCGGGTCCGGAGGTGTCATCGTATATAGCGGGGACTGTGCTCAGCCGGGAGACTGGGTCCGGCTCGTCGACTCGGTCGGAGCCTGTGTCGTCATGGTCGGGACCATCGGCTTGTACGCGGTGCCCGAGGAGGAACTCACCGACGGCCGGGTCCACCAGATGCTTGAGGAGGCGGCACATGCTGGCATGCTCGCTGGTGGCCTCGTGATCTGTACGGGCAGCTACGTCTCCGGTCTCAACCGCGCCGACCGATTGGTCGAGTTGAGCCGTGGGATTGCGTCTTCCTGGCGCCGACAGACTTAAGTAGTGCATCTCAACCAACCTCCTTCCCGCGATTCGGCGTTCGGGCATGGCATCTTCTACGACAGGTCACCCCTCCGGGTTCCGGTAGTAGAGAGCGTCGTCTACGGTTACCTTGTGCAAGGCAACCGTCAGTATTGCCTGCGGAGTCGGCAGCTCTAGGTCGCTGGGCTCGCGCTCGAGTTCATCGTCACCCCTGAACGCGGGGGTAGCCCTAACGTCGATTTCCTCGGCCTGGTCAGAACCGGCGTCGCTACTGCCGGGGTCGGGTGTCTGCACTGTCTCACCTCCGTCCTCGCCATCCGGTGATGACGGGAGCCGCATCCGGATCGGGTGGTCCTGATGGGCGGCTCACATGCGTTCATCTGCTGCTGCCCGGCATGGCTTGATACATAAATCAAGCGGTCTGGATATGTACCTATGCTGTAATAAGAACATACACTACCCAGGTCGACAGCGCCGGGGCGTCTCCGCACTGGTTGGGGGGATCGGCCGCAGGCGACCGAAGATGCTCCGAGGGAGGTGCAGATGGAACCGTCAACCACACGGACCGAACACAAGATCACCGTGGTTCTAGTTTCTAAGGCGGCAGCGGACTTGGCTAGGGCGCACCGTCGTTCAAAGCTCAGTGAGACAGACCTAGTGAACAGGGCGATCTCGCTCTACGAGTTCCTCGACGAGGAGCTAAGCAGCGGTACAGAGTTGATGCTTCGCCGTCGTGACGGGTCAACTTACCTGGTCCAACTGCAGTGATCTCAGCGTCGGGGCAGTTGCGGGACGTCGCCGGGCCCGGTGCCACCGGGGGAACCCAGTGTTGGCGTCAGACGCTCTCGCGCCCGACGCCATCAGGATGTAGTTCCTTAGGAGTTAACGCAGGGAAGGCAGGCGCAGTCCATGGGGAGGAAGAAAGCTGTATAAATAATGCTACTCTCATGGTAAAGGGGCAGTCAGCTAGCTTGTCGAGACTGTAGCCGAAACGGCACGCCTGTTCCGGCTGGATGGCCCGGCCCTAGGCCAGGGTCGGGCTGCAGCGCCGCCTGGACGGGACCAGCCTGATGGCCAGTGATGGCCGCGGACCTGGGTCCATGGCGGATGGTGAAGCAGTGGCTTACGGACTCCACCGGAGCTTGTGTTCCTGCTCGTCCTCCGCGGTCTGCACGCAGCCGAGCCGCTCGTAGAGCCGCCGCGCCCGCGGGTTGTCCTTCTCCACGCCAATGTCGAGGGGAATGCCAGCCTCCGCCGCCTCCGCCTTGAGGTCCTCGATGATCGCAGTGCCGATCCCGCGACCCTGAACGCGGGGCAGCAGCTGAATGCCGGACAGCTCGATGCGATCCGTGCTGCGGGTGATCCGCAGCCTGCCAACCCGGCCGCCGCCGGACTCGATGACGCTGGTCGTGCTGTCAGGGACCTCGCCGCAGATCTGCCTGGTAGTCCACGCGGTGAACACGCTGCGCCACGCCGGTTCATCGAAACCGTCGGGCAGCCGGCCCTGTGCTCTGGTCGCCGTCAGGACGACGTCGGCGAGGAAACCGGTGTCCTCCAGGGCCGCCGGCCGGATACGGTACGCGGGCTCAGTGCCGCCGAGACGGCTTGTCATCGGGTCTCACCGATCGGCTGCTCACCTCGCCATTATCCCATCACGCGCCCGCTCAGCGACCCCTTGCGGGCAGTGTCCGCACCGCCCATTGAGGCTCACGCCCTCCGGTAACCCCCCAGAATTGAAGATCGTTAGTCCGGGTGGCCAGGTCAGCTGAGGTACGGAGTGAGCGGTCTCATTATGGCCGAACGAGAGATCGCTCGTCGCGAGGCGTTACGGCGGCTATCGGCACTTGGTCTTGGCCCGAGGCTGGAGAGAGGCCAGGGTAACTTTCACCCTCCACGAACATGGGGCTGGTTGGCTCGGTCACGCCCTTAAGGGACTTCTGAAGCAGCGCACCCGATGGATAGTCAGGATCCGGACACCAGCCACAGGGTTCGAATCCGTTTCTCTTGTAGTAGTTCTGAAGGCCCTTGTTGGTTGACCAGACATCGATCCTGATCCACTCGGCGCTATATTCACGCTGGGCGCGCAGGCCAGCCCAGTCGATCAATTCTGCACCGAGTCCAAAGCCCGCGAAATCTCTGGCCACGATAAGCCGGTGGGCGTAGACAGCTGGGTCGGTCACATCGCATTGCGCCTCCGACCAGACCTTAAGGTTGGGGCTGCTCGCGGTGGTAACCGTAGCCACCGCCCGCTTCCATGCCCATACGATCCACGTTGCTCCGAGCTCCAGGCCCCGGAGGATCCTTGCATTCCGCTCATCCTCAGTCGGCCAAGGAATCGACCATTGGTCCGTACCTTTGGACGGCAGCCAATACTGGGCTTCGTCGATGAGTTCGAGGATGGCTCCGAAGTGCTCGGCTTTCGCTTGGGCGATACGCAGCGCGGATGTCATGTTGATATGTATTCCCTCTATAGCTTGCCGTCTCCCGATCCACATAAAATCGCAGATCGGGAGACCGTGGCGATCTTTTGGGAAGACGCCGTGTTTGTCGTTGTACGCTTAGGTTACGGCATATTCATGCTGACAAGGCTGACGGGATGAGAGGCGGATAAGCGCTGTCCTGTCAAGCCAGGAGTGTAAGGCGAGTTCGTCGCTGTTCGTTCGATTCTATTCATCTGCCTGCTTCGAAGTTACCTCCGACCCTGGAGGGTCCGGAGGTAACGGAGGAATCTCGCCACGATCGTCTCCTGGTATTCGGCGGGAATTCCTTGCTCACTATTCCAGACGACGGTCGGACGCAGCCCAGCAGGATCGACCAGGAAGATCCGGAGCTCCGCTTTTTTGGTCGGCCTTTCAAGGTCGGCCGATACGGACGAATGCGTAAAGTTATCATCCGACATTAGCGCTCTCCTTCGGGTCGTTGCCCGTGGTTTATCGCGGCCCCACAGGCACCAGGGAGGTTTTGAAGGTTTGTCAACTTTTCAGCCTCCTCTAGGAGTAGATTCCATGGGACGGGATAAGCTAAGCGTAGCTGAGCGGATCCTCGCTCATAATGCCCGTTCGCCCGTGCCCTCATGGGCCTTGAAGTCTGGTACGCTTCCGACATTAATAATGAATTGATTACGATCAGCCGGATAGACGGTGATCGTAAGCCGCATAGGTTGTAGGTTTCCGTCGAAGGCGGTCCTAAGGATTTCGTAAATCGGAATCCGGCCGTCGGGGGGGATCTTGAAGAAGTCGGCTTCAGTGGCATTCGGTGCACGTACGGTGATCCAGTCACGATAGCCGGTCTGACGTATATGGAGTGCGTCCGCCAGGTACTTAACGGTCCCCTCAGCGATATTACGGGCACTCCTGAGGCGTTCCGCGCCGCGGTCCGCGAATTCCGTTGGGTAGAACGACGTCTGCATCGACCACGGATGACCGTCGATGAAGCGGCGCTCGTGGCGGCTGACGACTTCATGCCCCAGGGGGATCGCCAGTCCCTTGGCGACGGACTCGTTGGCCTCCTGAATCTCGACTTGGACCGGGCTGGTCGCAAATGTCCTGTTATCCGCCTGGACCTCGGATCTATAGACATCGCCCTCGCCGCCGCCGAAGCCGGTGACACTGCCCGTCAGCGTGGTCACGAACGGATCGATTTCTTCCACGACGAACGTCCCCTGGCCCGGCTTCGTTTCAACGAGGCCGAGGGAGATTAGCCACTTGATCGCGTCCCGCACGGTGTTCCGGGACGCGCTGTAGCGTTCGCGAAGATCAAGCTCGGTAGGCAGCTGACTGCCGGCCGCTAGGTCGCCCGACTCGATCTGATACCGCAGGTCCTCAGCGATCTGCCGGTACATAGGATTCGCCATCAATCCTCCTCAGCGATCACGCGTCCGGCGGGTCACGTGATCTTACCCATTCAGACCATCCGTCCTGCTGGGCTTGTTGGAACGTCTACTCCTTGATCGGCTTATACCCGAAGAAGCGGTATTGATCCCTCTTGCAGGTACCAAAGGTTGGGATGGCTCAGTTCACAGGCTCCATCCTAGCAGTCCGACTACTTGGTTACACCAGGACCTGTCGGATGGCTCCAGACAGTAAAACAGTTAGTCTCGACCGGACGTATCGGACAGTAAGCATGAATCATGGCCAAACGTCATGTCGTGGCCCGGCGAACACCCTGGCCAGGGGCGCGGCTCGCCGGGCCAAGATGGCTGACTTCCTTGGCTGACGCAGGCGCGCCAGGTGACAGTTGAGGGCAGGCTTCACCGGCTGCCGTTACGCACGTTCTGGCCTACCCGCCAGGTGCGTCGGCCATCAACGCCATCTGGTGACTCTCAGAAGTCCGAATCAGTGGGCTCGCCGAGCCAAGCGTGAGGGGTGTCGAACTCGGCAGCCCGATCTTGGACAAGCCAAAATCCGCGTGCGCCGTTCTGGGACCGCGCGTCGTCCGCGAGGAGCAACGCACCAGCTCATCCCAAGCCCAAGGCAACGGTTGACGCCAGAGATGCTAGCGGGGATCGCCGCCGGGCACCCACGTGGCCCGGTGGCCTCCCGAACGCCGCGCAGGTTGCCGCGCCATACCCGGCCCGGGGCGGTCATCAGATGGGTGCATGGTCAGCTTTCGCGTGGCATCGGCACCCTGATGCGGACCGCTCACCGTAGGTCAAGGTATGGCTACACTCACATCAGCCTGACGAAAAAATCCTGACCATCCCGCCGGATGATCAACTCGGCTCCCGCTCTGAGTTCCGCGTCGACGAACTCGTAAAGGGACACAGCGCGGTTGAGGATATCGGTCTTTGACATGCGAGTTCGTTCATGGGTTATCCGCAGGTCAGCTGCGGCCTTGGCCACCAGCACGACGGTGATCGGATCAGTCAGCGACATTGGCGGACTGGAGCTGGCAGGATCTGGTTCGACCGAGTCGGCGGGACCGGCAGGCAGCTGGGGCCCATCATGGCGTGCGCTCATCGTGGCTGACCGTCTAGACAGGCCGCCGTGGCAGGTGCGGCGTCTCCGCGATTAAAGGCCGTGATGACACCTTTGCGGCGAACATGCATGGTTGGAAACCCCTTTTCCTCGCCGGGCGGCCGCTGTGGCGCCACCCCTGCTTGCCCGGCGGCGATGCAGTGCCGCCTTCTGCTGGCCACGACGACGCCCACGCGCCATAGCATGGTCTCATGTCAGCCCCGGATGGGTTGCGCTGCCTCGTGAGCGGGGGCGGCGTCATGACCAGCGCCCCGATCCTGAGCCTAGGCGGCGATCCCGACCCGTCACGCTGCCGGTAGTTTCTGTCGCGCAAGCAGCGGCGCACGCCATGCCCCATCCTCCCTGCTGGATAGGACCCTTGCGCTTCAATTGGACCTCCTCAGCCTCGCAGGGTTAGAGGGACAGGCCTCAACCCTACGCCATCGGATAGCTGGTGCACAGCTGTATATATAATGTCCGATTCGCTGGTGCCCAACACCTGTCAGGTGTAGAAATTCCTCATGAGATGGGGAGGTGATCGCCCCGAGACGCGCAAGCCAGGCGCACTTCCTCGCTTCCGGCGCAGGACTTACATGGCAACAGCGCTATGTCGGAGCGAACCCAGTCAACAGGTTCCTGGCTACCTCTTCGTCAGCTGAAAACAGCGGAATCCGCCTGCGAGATCGATAAACTACATATTTGTAATTATGCAGCGCGCCGGGCTCGCGGCAGCGCGATGAATCACGTCTCCAGCAAGAGGTACGCCCGGCGTGTGCTATCGAGCACACCCCCAATCACGGCATCTAAGCGATCAGCGCCGCCGCACAATATGCTGGCCGCTGTTAGGCCTGTGAAGAGTGGCGGTGTATCGCTATCTTCGGGCTGCCCTGACACTAGCGAAGCTGACGTGGTGGCTGGTGCTCGGCATCTCGCTCGGCCGCGGCGCCACGTGAGCTGGTCGTAGCCGCGGGCTAGCCGTAGCCGGAGAGCCCGGCTATCCGCAGGACTCCAGCAGAGCCATCACACCAGGCGCACTGTGACGGGCATGCCCGGGCGCGGCCAGGGCCACAAACCACTCACTGTATCACAGGCAGGTAGTTACTGCTGATCTGCTGTTGCAATCATGCAGGAAATCCGCTACGATCAGGAGAACCGATCGCTAACGACGAGATGTCTGCCGGGCAAACAGGTCGGCTCCGTATTACACCGGAGTACCCTGTTCCGTGAGGGGTAGCGACCGGCGAGGTGGCGCGGGAAGCCCGGAGATCCCGGGACGCCTTCCCCGTCAGGGGAGGGGATCGCAATATGGCACCTAGATTGAACAAACAAGTCAGCGAAGTCGAGAGCCAACGACAAGAAGACGAGAGCCAACGACAATCTGCCGACCGCGCAAGCGACCGGATAACCGTTGCGCTCATCCCCAAAGCAGTCGGGGATCTTCGGCGTCTTCAGCGCGCCACCGGGCTGTCCAAGACAGATATCGTGAACCGCGCGATCTCGCTTTACGAGTTCTTCCAGTCTCAGGTAGACGACGACGGCGAATTCTTCGTCCGGGACCGGAAGTCAGGGGAGACTCAGCTAGTCAGGTTCTTCTGAGTGACGCCCGCGACGGCCCGACCTGGCAGGCAAGATCAGGCTCACGTCCTCGGCCAGGCCCGGAAATGGGCCGTGGGCCCTTCAGGTTAAACAGCCGATTGCCGCAGGTGGGCGAGAGGTCTCACCTTTCACAAACAGCAGTACTGCATCCCTGGATCGCCCGCTGGGGCGTTAGGGTTCCCCACGCGGCCACTCCCCAAGGAAGAGTACCCGGGCTTCGGCCAGAGTCCGGATTCAGCCTCAAACTGCCGAACCGAGATTATGGCTGGCTCTGCGGTGAGGTGCCTGTGGCGCCTCCTTCCCGGCCATCTACCTGGGCTACCCCCTGGCGGTAGATCGTCCTAGGCCTGGCCAGTTCGCGGACTATGCCGCAGACTGCGATGATGAGTGCTGTGATGAGCGCCAGCGCCAGCTCGGCTAGGGCCGCTACGGTAAGTCCGGGGGCGACGCGCAGGGTGAGAACTGAACCCGCTACCCCCGTGACCACGCAGCCCAACGCACCAAACGTCATGACGAAATAGCTTGCTTGATCAGGTGGAAGCTTGCCCTTCGCGGTTCCCCACGGCGTGGCAGGCCCGACTTGGATTTCCAGCTCTGCGAATGAGGTAGGTCGCTCGACGGGGACCGGCTCGCGAGCGAACGGACTGTTCGGTGCCATCAATCGTTGACTCCTTGAGCGTCGGTATCGGCCAGTTCCCCGCGTCTAGGTCGCAGGTGCCGGAGGTTTGGTGCGAGGGCGGGACGGGCTGTGGTGTAGCCGTGGTCCTGGAACGTCCGGTGATCTCGTATCGATCAGTCATTCAGGGGTCCTTGCTCTGTGTAGAGGTCCTTGACCTGCGGAATCGTCTCCGATCAACCATGATACAGCAAAAAGCTGTCTAGAACATGGTTAAAAATCTGCTATCAAATGTTGCATCGCTGCAGCCTCGTGTGTACAGTAGCCAGCGAAGGGAGGAAGACAGCAATAAGCTGTTAACAGAGCAGCTTTCTGACTGTCCAAAGAACATGAGTACAGCAGCGACGACTAGCGGCGCGAGTATCGACGATGTCCCGATGACCGTCCAGCACTCCGAGCCAGGGACGCCGCCTTTGGGTCCAGGCGAATGCATCACCATCGCTTTGATCCCGACGGCGGTGGGCGGTATGCGGCGTCTTCAGGAGCGCACGAACTTGTCGAAGACGGACATCGCCAACCGAGCCATCGCGTACTACGACTTCATCGACGCCCACCTGCAAGCCGGCCACGAGCTGATCGTCCGAGACACGAGGACCGGTGACACGCAAGTCGTCTGGTTTCTCTAAGGCTCCCCGGGCGTCCACCAGAACAGGCCTAGCGGACGAAAGAGCCGCCGTGTGCTTCCCGCCGCTCGACCACCGGCCAGCCAGAAAGGGCACCAACGTGAACACGATGAACGTGAATTCAGGACAGCGATCCCGTCGTCTGCCAGGTAGGCGAACCGTCCCCCGCCGGGCACAGTTGGCGGCGGCGATTGGCTGCGGTAATCGGAGAGGCCGCGCCGTCGCGAGGAGCCGCCTCGGCGGTCGTCAAAAGCAGGCGAGCGGTCCCGTACCAGGCCGCGGGCACAAGAAGCCCACGACGTTCGCCGGTAAGCGGAGGAGGGCGATCCAGGTGTACGTACCAGACGCACTGGTGGCTGGGCGTGAACGGCGGGTTGCCGTGGTAAGTAACCGCAGCCTGGCCGGCTGCTAGGACGGCCAGCTATGGACACCGCCGCGGCCGACCTCACTCGTCTCACCAGCGCGCCGCCTGAGTCCGACGTCCTTGACGATATGCGCGTTGCCGTGGGCTCCTACACCGGTTACGGTGCGGCGAGTCCGCTCACCGCGGAGATCGTGGACGGCATCCTCTCGGCCGTGGCGGTGGCCGTAGCTGCCCTGGTGATCGACCGTGCCTCGACCGGCGGGACCCTATCGCACCAACGCACGCAGGTCCCTGGGCACGACACGTCGGCAGCGGCACAGGCCCGGCAGTCGATCACCGGCGGTCGGCGCCCACTGTATGCGGTAGCGGACGGTAGCCACGATGTCGACCGCCAAGGCCGCCGATCCGTGCTGCCGAAAGACGGCCAGATGTGCGCCTTGTTCGCTGTAGACATCGTTGGCTTCACCAGGCCGGACCGCGACGATGAGATCCGTTTGCACCTGCACCAGAAGCTCTATGACTACCTTCGAGAGGCCTTCGACGATTCCGGCGTCCCGTGGGCGGCAATCTTCTGTGAGGACCGCGGCGATGGCGCGCTGATCGTGATACCACCCGAAATCTCGGCCAGGGGCCTCATCGGCCCGCTTGCGGAGCGGCTGCGCATCCTCGTCCGCCGCCACAACCATTTGTCCTGCACAGCGGCGGACATGCAGCTCAGGGTGGCGGCGCACGTTGGTCCGGTGGATCACGACGGTCACGGCTTCGTCGGCAGCGACGTAAACTTCGCCTTCCGGATGCTGGAAGCTCGGCCGCTCAAGCGCTTGCTCGCCGAGTCTGGCGCGGAGTTGGGCCTGGTCGTCTCCGACTTCGTCTACGAAAGCCTCATCTGCCGCTGCCCCAGCCTGGTGCACCCGGACGCCTTCCGCGTCCTGAGGTTCCAGTCCAAGAACACTAAGGCCCTGGCCTGGACATATTTGCCGGGTGCGCCATCGTGATCTTCGACGGCACCTCTCCCGGCGTACGCGCGGCCCGCCATCGGCGTATCCCGCCGGTCCAGATCATCCTTGCTGCCCAACGGACTGAAATATTTTTCCGCCTGCGCGTTTATGCGCAGTCCAGACCTGGGTAACACCCTGCTAGGTACCAAAGGTTGGGATGACAGGATCTATAGGCTCCATCCTAGCAGTCCGACTGCTTGGATGGAGCAGGATATATCAGACAAGCCAGAACAGCAGGACTGTCGGACTTGACTGAACGTAATCGAACGGTGCGGATCGTGGACAGTCGGGACACCGTCGCCCCACGAAAGCATCAAGCCGGCGGAACCAACCTCGCCAGGCCGGTTCGCAGGAAGGCGTGGCCTGCGGAAGGAAGTCCGCAGGACGGAAGTGCTGGAGGCCATCATGGCCGGAGCTGTAGTCACAATCGCAATCGTCGTGTTCATCGGCGGGGTGATGATCGGGATGCTGGCGGTCATGGCCATAGCCATCCGCCGAGAGGACCGTGGTCACACGCTTGTCGGTGAGGCACCCGACCGGATGTCAAGGAACACACGCTCGCTGACCGGCTTGAGCCGCGTTGGCATGGACGATGAGTTTCTGCGGGTCCGCCGGCCGCTGGTCCGCTAGTCGTCGGTAGCGCGTGACCCAGATCACGGCCCTTGCTACACCGGGGCAGCAAGGGCCTGCGGGCTCGGGGCCTGCGAGCCCGCCATCGTACAAGGCCGCACGTTGCCGGGGCCAGTCCAGAAGACCAGGCACCGGATCAACTGGCGCTGGTCGCGGGCTCGTGGCCGGGCAGTTCTAAGCTCGTCATGTGCGCGATGACCATGACGGCGCGGGGTACCCCTGGGAGCCGGGTACCGCCACGGGGATCGGGTCGATGCCGGGGACGGACCCGGCCGAGGCGATGCGGGTCATCGCCGGGGAG
>Ga0187783_10002097_pt1 | contig 14837 bp, 8 predicted proteins | sample 1015_SJ02_MP02_2_FD_132471 | JGI IMG/M metagenome (GOLD analysis project Ga0187783, IMG submission 132471) | Tropical peat soil microbial communities from peatlands in Department of Meta, Colombia - 1015_SJ02_MP02_20_MG | ecosystem: Environmental > Terrestrial > Soil > Wetlands > Peat | place... | reverse complement strand
CCGCGGAACATGTACTCCTCGTTGAGACCGACGAGCACCATCGCCACAAGCCAAAGAAGCGCATCGGTCACAAGGGCGACTCCATGCAAGGCAAGACCGCTTACGGCCATCGCGCCGGTCGTCAGCATCGCGACCGCGACCGCCCCCGCGGCGAGGACGCCGAGCGCTACGCCTTCCCAAAAGCGTCGCCCGAATGCCAGCCGGACCGGAAGGCCGTATGCGTCGATTCGCCGGCGCTCAAAGAACGCGGCGGCACCGGTGGCAAGCAATACGGCGATCGCCTCGGCAATTTCCTCGAGCACCAACGCTTGAGCGGTTAGACCCGGCCCGAGATGCAGCGCGTTCGCCGCCGGCGGCAGGGCAAAGGCCTCCAACGCGAGCATGGCCCCCACCAAAATCGCTGCGTATCCTAAGAAACGCCAACCCGCGCGCAGCCCGTTGGGCCCAATGAAGATGCTCTTCACCGACATCGGTACGGGGCTGCGCAGCGGAAGGTTTCGGGTCCGCGAGCCGTCTTAGCCGAAACTTGAAACAGAGGAACCGCTCCGGGCGTAGAGCAAGGCGAAGATGGAAGCACGGCTATGTGGTTGACCCGATTCGCGATTAGCCGGCCGGTGATCACTGCGATGGTGTTCATCGCGCTGGCCATCTTTGGGACGGTGGCGTTCTATAAGATTGGGCGCAGCTCCAATCCGCCGGGAACGGATTTTCCGATCGTCGTGGTTTACTCGGCCTATCCCGGCGCTTCGCCGCAGGAGATGGAACGGCTAATCGTCAAGCCGATCGAAGATCAGCTCGACGGCATCGACAACCTCGATCAGCTCAATGCGACAGCGCAAGAGGGTGTCGCGACGATCATCGTTCAGTTCAAGCTCGGAACGAACCTCGACATCGCGGCGATCAACGTGCAAAGCGCGGTGGATGCGGCTCGCGTCTATCTGCCCACCGATCTCAATCCGCCCAGCGTCATTAAGAGCGGCGCATCGCAGCCACTGCTCGATTTTGCGGTCAGCTCCAAGTCGCTCAGCCCCACGCAGCTAGCGGACTTTGTGAACAACCGCCTCCAGCCGATCCTCAAGGCGATCCCGAACATCCAAGAGGTCGACATCTACGGTGCGAGCGACCGCGAGTTCCACGTCGAGCCGATTCCCGAACGGTTGGTCGGCGCCAATGCGACGCTGGGCGACGTCTTCAACTCGGTCGCGGTAAACAATGCCAACCTGCCCGGCGGCATTATGCGCCAACCGACTTCGGAAACCAGCGTTTCCGTCCACGCGGAAATCAACACGGCTCAAGATCTGCTCGGAATCCCGCTGATGATTCCGGGCAGCGCAAACAAGAACATGAAGATCGGCGACGTCGCCTACGCCTACGACAGTCACGTCGAGCCCACGTCGATCTCGCACTTCAACGGCCAGCCTCGCATTTACGTCGAGCTCGGCCGCAGTATCAATGCCGACGAGATCACTTCGACCAAGATTGCGCGAGAGCACCTCAAGCAAATCGCTGCGCAGTATCCCGAGCTAACCTTCAACGAGATCGACGCGCCGGCCGATTACACGCAGAAATCGCTCAACGGCGTCTGGCAATCGCTGATCGAAGGCATAATCCTCACGATGCTCGTGATGCTGCTCTTCCTTCACGCGTGGCGTAACGCGATCGTCATCATGATCGCCATTCCCACCTCTATTCTCTCGACCTTCGTTCTGATGAAAATCTTCGGGTTTCATCTCGACATCATGTCGCTGATGGGGCTCTCGCTGATCATCGGAATCCTGGTGGACGATTCGATCGTCGTTTTGGAAAACATCACGCGTCACCGCGACTTGGGAGAAGAACCAATCGACGCCGCGATCAACGGCCGCAGCGAAATCGGCGGCGCGGCAGTCGCGATTACGATGGTGGACGTGGTCGTCTTTCTGCCGATCGCCTTCTTACCCGGAATAGTCGGCGCGTATCTTCGAGAGTTTGCCGCGGTGATCGTCATGGCAACGCTCTTTTCGCTGCTCGTATCCTTCACGCTGACTCCGCTGCTGGCGGCGAAATGGAGCGTTTTGAAACGTTCGAAAGCGCGTCCGCGATGGATGGAAGTGCTCGGAACGCTCAAGGCCAACCTGGTCCTCTGCGCCGCAGCCCTGGCCGCCTACTTCGTCCCATGGCCCCTGCCCGAGTTGCGGGAGATAATCCCGATCATGGTCGTCGCCGTCCTCGTGCTCAACGCTTTCGTGCAGCGCTACGACCACATTCTCACTTGGTATCGCACCAAAGCGCTGCCGTACGCGCTCGCGCACGGCCTTTTTGTGGTTTTCGTTTGTACCGTGCTGGTACTCAACGCGCTGACGCTGGCGATGGGCGCGGGGACGACCACCATCGCTTTGAACGTGTTCATCTTGATTCTAGCCGCGGTTTGGCACGGCGTTGGCTTCTTGCTGCGGCGCGGGATCCCCGAAGCGAAGCTCGCTTACCGCTGGTCGCCGTCGCTCAACGGGCGTGGTCGCGGCGCGATGATGGTGCGACGCGGCATCGATCTCGTCAGGAACGCCCCACGCGTTTTCGTGCGCTGGTTTTACGCAATCGGGCGTGGCCGCCGGCTGACGATGGCGACGTTTGCGCTTCCGGTCGCGCTCGCCGTCGTTCTGCCGTTGCTCGGCCCAATCAATTTCGATTTCGTTCCGCAAGTGCAGAGCGGCGAGATCGACATGACGGTGACGTATCCGCCGGGAACGCCGCTGCAGGTGACCTCGAAGCACGTCACCGCTTTAGAAGAAGCCATCATGAAAATCGATGGGATTCAGTCGGTAAGCTCCACCGTGGGGCGCAAACCCGAGGGCTGGAGCTCGGCGATCGGCGATAACTACGCTCGTCTCAACGCCCAAACGTTACCCGACCGTCGCCACGACACGTACAAGCTGGTCGATGAAATCCGCAAACTCGGCTATTTGGCGCCCGGCGGCGTCTTCGAGGTCTCGGGCGAGACCGGGAACGGCTCCGGTGCCGAGATCTTTTACTCGATCTCCGGACCGCAAGACGATATCGGCCCGGCGGCTGACAAAATCGCGCAGCTTCTTCGCAACACGCCGGGCAGCGTTAACGTCGAGACCAGCAACGAAGCTGCGGCACCCCGTCTCAACGTAAACATCGACGCGCAAAAAGCCGAAGTCCTCGGCGTGACACCCTCCGATGCGGCCACAGCAGCGCGACTGGCAATCGACGGTGCGGTGGCAACCCGCGTTCGCGCCGAGAACAGCCTGGTGGACGTCCGGGTGCAGTTTCCGCTGGCCGATCGCAAGACCGTAGACCAGCTTGCCGACGTGCGAGTGCGGGCGGCGGACGGCACCCTCGTGCCGCTGGCCGACATTGCAGACTTCGAATGGACGAAGGCGCCGCTGCAGATCAAGCGGCTCAATCGTCAGCGCGTAGTGGACGTGTATGGGGCAACGTTACCGGGCTACTCGTTGGGTTCGGTTACCGGGCCGCTCGACAAAGCGCTGGGTACGCCGGGGTTCCTGCCCAAAGGCGTTCAGCTTACCGCCCAAGGCGACACGCAATACATGATCGAGACGATGGCCAACATGGGCATCGCCCTGCTCACCTCCTTTATGCTGGTCTACATGCTGATGGTCATCTTGTACGGCTCGTTCATCGAACCGCTGATTGTCATGTTCTGCGTACCGCTGGCGGCGATCGGTGCGCTCGTCGGTTTGTCGGTCATGCACCTGATCGAACCTAACGCCGGGCAATCGCTGAACCTGATCTCGATGATCGGCATCGTGATGCTGTTTGGTTTGGTTGCGAAGAACGGGATATTACTCGTAGACTACTCGAACACGCTCTGCCGCCGCGGCATGCGAGTACACGATGCCGTACTGCAAGCCGCGAGTACGCGGTTCCGCCCGATATTGATGACGACTTGCGCGATGATCTTCGGCATGCTGCCGCTCGCGCTTGGATTCGCAGAGGGTGGGGAGTGGCGTCAAGCAATGGGCACGGTCATCATCGGCGGCCTGTTCAGCTCGCTGATTCTGACGCTTTTCCTCGTACCGATGATTTACGAAACGTGGATGGGCTTCTTCGAGCGGGCGGCGGATCGGCGCGCAATCGCCGCCGAGATGTCTCGCCCGGCTGAAGTCGCTCGCGCTTAGCGACGGCCCCCAGAGTCCCTCCGTCGAGCCCGTACGCGCCGCTGCGTCTTTTTCGCAGCGCCTCGGCGGTGCACTCAACACGCCGGGTGCTGCTTGCGGGAAGGGGGCAGGGGCGAGGGCCTGGCAACTAGCCTGAGGCGGGGACCCCGACAGTTCTCGGGCGCCGCTTACTTGGATGAGGAGGTTCGCGAGAAGTGCGTCGTACTGGCAAAAAAAAGTCTGGTAGAGCGCTCCTGGGATCGGCCCTTGGCTCCGTGCTTGCGCTGAGCGTTCCGTTCGCAGCCGGCGGGCAGACGGTCCCGACCCCAAGCAGCGGCCTCGGGGGCAATCACAACTACGTGATCGCTACCGACTGCAGGCCGCTGAGAGACCTCACGGTTACGATCAGAATCACGCAAGACATCGTCGCGGGGACCGCGTCCGTCCCGATCAACTTTCAATTGAACGCGTGGTCGCTGGTGACGAAATCTGAAGAACCCATAATCAACTGGCAGCAGTACATGCTCGGAGTCAGCTTAAACGGGAACTACGGAAACACGCCAGGCCATCCATACATCAACCCGTCCTTGCAGAACTGGTCCAAGAGCGGCCTACAACTCAACAGCGGCAACAAGATTGTTTCCGTGCCCGTTACCGGGGCTAGATTACCTCGAGGGTACGAGCTTACAATCGCGCTGCATAACGACCGCAGGGGGAAAATTACCGGCGCAACTTACAGCGTCGTCGACCGTTCGGGAAAGCGGCGAAGCTGGAAGATCGATTTAAAAGACATCTCTACATTTAAGCCGGAGTATCTAGCGCCCATCGTAGCCTTCGAGCTCAATCTCGTAGGGAGCGGGTTTACATCCGGCGCGGGAACGATTAGCTACGCCGCGTCGACCCCGATGACGGTCTCGACAGCCGAGCCCTCATGCGTCGAGACGCACGTTCGAACGGCGGAAACCACCAACAGCGTCTACAGCGCGCTGCCTCCGGGGCCGAGCACGAGCTTCACTCAGACGTTCGGAGTGAGTAAACCCAGCCTAATAAATCCCTACCGGCATCTCCCGAATTTCCCAGGTGCGACGATGAGCCCGCCAAACGTGGAAAAAAAGGGGACGCTGTGAAACGCTCTAGATTCGCGGCCATGGTTGCGGCTGCGCCGGTGGCCGTTAGCACCGTAGCGTCGGGACGCGTTGACGCGCAGCCGGCTGCATCGAACCGCTCGCAGCTGGCAGAAGCGGAATTCCCGGATTTCCCAGTCCCCCAGCAGGTCCCCGGCGCTTCCACCGACGTTGGTCCCGCCTGGACGCAATTCGGATCGGATCTAACCAAGACGCTAATTGTCTGGAAAGGAGCGGGAACCGACACCGGGATCTATTGGTCGACGTCGTCGGAGCTGAACCCAGATCCACGCACCAACCAGTACTCGTGGTCAGCTCCGCAACGTGTGCCGGATGCCGAAACGTCGGTAACTCCGGCAGTCGTCCATTTCAAAGGCGAAATCTATCTCGCTTGGCGGGGCGCGGGTGAAGACGCGATCATTTATCTCTCGACACTCGATTCAAACGGCGTCTGGGCTCCGAAGAGGGCGTTGCTCGCGCTCGGCGGGACCAGCGACCCGCCGGCTCTGGCCGCGACCGGCGATAAACTCTATCTCGCTTGGAAAGCAAGATATCCGGGCGAGGAGATCTTCTTTTCAACGACTGACGGCACTACGTGGTCGCCGAAGGCGACCGTGCCCGACGCCGCAACAATGAACGCCCCGACACTCGCCTCGGACGGCTACGGCGCCGTATACATCGCTTGGAAGGGCGCGACCGACAACCGAATCTGGTGGTCCAAATGCTCCGATGGCGAGCACTGGTCGCAGCAGCAGAAGGGGCCGGGCCCCATTCCTCGTCCGCTGGAAGGCCCATGCCTAATCGTCGACCAGAATGCTCGGAAGTGGCTGGCGTGGAGTGCGCTAGGGCTGTGGACGATGACTCCGACCGGGCAGTTGCCCGCGGGGATGGTGTTCTTCAGCCAACTCATCGACGAGACGGCAAATAGCTGGAGCGCGGCTACCGGCCACGCCTTACTTGGGTCTTACCAACGTCCGGTGCTGCTGGCCACCGGTGGAACGGAGCCGATGCTGGCCTGCACCAGCAGGCTTAGTGCCTATAACCTCAGCACGGGTATCCGCTACTCGCCGCTCACCTTTCCGCCGTTAACTCTGGACTTTGGAATCCCGGACATCATCGTGAGGAACATGCGGACCGGACATGACGGTAGAAAGGACGGGACGGATACCGTTCATCTCGCCATGGCTCTCAAGGTAAACACCAAGCCTCGCGTGTTCGCAGCCGGATTCCTGGGTAACCTCACGGGCGGCGAGTACGGAAACGCACATATTGCTCTGCCGCAGATTCAAGTCGGAGATACCGACACGGTGTATTTTGCCTATTTCGCCCTCAACTATGGAGGCAGCGCCACCGACGCATACCTTTCGGTTTCAAACGCGGCGAGCACGCTCGTCGAGTCGTTGGAGAAAGCCGACGAGGCCGCAATCAGAGAGTTCACCGGTATAGATCTCAGCGTGCTTCCTCCTCAGGCAGCGGGTGCGCTTATGGGAGCGCAACTTGGAAACTACGCCGGAAACTTCGTCATTCCGGGCTTGGGGGCATATCTCGGCGCCATCGCCGGATGGTTTGCCGACAACGTCTTCAGTCTCACCTTTCCAAATTGCAATGGGCCGGTTGCGGGTGCATTCTATGCTTTCCGCGGCTCGATGCTTCGGAGAACGTTGTCCGCGTTCCAAGAGGTTCCCGGCCATGGCCTTTACATTCAGACCGACGACCACCCGGGGGTGACGTCCGCTTCGGGATGCGGCTCCAACTCACACTATCAGGTGATCTGGAACGTCCAGGGAGGCTAATCTAATTTCGCACAATCGGTGACCGTGCGACGAGCACCGTCGTCGTCAGATGGTTTATGAGACATGGATGAGTTTCTTCGAGCGGATGGCGGCTTGGTGCGGTTTGAGGGCAGGGGAGCGCGGGTAGAGAGCCCGCATGAACAGACTCCTTGTGATTCTTCTGGCGCTCGGAATCACCGCAACGCCGTTCTCGGGTGCCGCGCAATCGGTGACTGTCAACGTAAACGGACAGACGATGAACTTCGCGCAGCCGCCGATCGAACGAGCCGGACGCGTGTTCGTTCCGCTGCGCGGCGTGTTCGAGCAGCTCGGTGCAAGCGTCGTTTACGCCAACGGACAGATCAACGCCACCGGCCGCGGCCGCCGCACGATTTCGCTCACCATCGGTTCGACCCAAGCGATAGTCGCCGGACAGCCGGCAGTGCTCGACGTGGCGCCCTTTATCGTCGGTGCGACGACCTACGTTCCATTGCGCTTTATTTCACAGGCGCTCGGCGCGTCGGTGAATTGGGACAATTCGACCAGCACCGTTACGATCAACAGCTTGGCTCAAGGTCCGCCTCCGATGCCGCCCGCGCAACCGCCGCCGCGTCCGGTGCGTTTTGTGAGCGTCTCGCCGACGGGAACCGTATACAATGCGTTTCCGACGATTCGCTTTCAGTTCGACCGGCCGATTCACCTCGACCAGCTTCGAGTCTGGGTCGATGGGCAGCGCGTGGCGGCGTCCAACGTCGAGTTGACGGGCCAGAGTTTCTCCGTCCCTTCGCCGTGGCGGCTCGCTCCGGGTCCGCATCCCGTGCGCGTTGCCGGTACGACGCCCTCGGGAGTGACCTTCGACCTGTCGTGGAGTTTCGTCCGCGGATGACGCAATCGGCGCCGGCGTGAACCGGCGCGCGCTGGTGACGGGAGCAGCCGGCGGACTCGCTGCCGGAATTGCTCCCGCGTTGGCGCGCGACGGCTTTGAGTCCATAGCAATTACTTACCGCTCGACGCCGCCCGACGCAACGCTGGCAGCCATCAACGCCGCCGGCGTGTCTGCGGCGGCCGCGCAGATCGATTTTCTAGGCGATTCGGCCGCAGTCGAAACCGCGCTGGCCAACGTGGTCGCTCAGCACGGCCCGTTCGATACGCTGGTGCACGCAGTTGGTCCGCTGGTCGTCAAACGGTTCGAGCGGGCAACGCTCCGGGACTATCGCGAGATCTTCGAGGGCAACGTGCGCAGTGCGGTTCTCGCGGCGCGCGCGACGCTGCCCGCGATGCGCGCCGCAGGCTTCGGCCGGATCGTCTTCTTCGGGATGGTTGGATCGAGCGAAACGCGGCCGTTTCGGGGCTTCACGTTGTATCAGGCGGCCAAGAGCGCGCTGGTTGCATTTGCACGCTGTCTCGCGCTTGAAGAGGCCGGGCACGGCATCACGGTCAACGTCGTGTCGCCCGGAGACATTCGAGATAAGGCGCTCGATCGCGCACGCGCCCTGCAGCGCGAAGCGCGCAATCCCCGCGGCCGGCCCGGCACATACGAAGACGTTGCCGATGCCGTGCTATTTCTCATCGCGCCGCAGCGCGATTTCATCACCGGCACGGTGATCGAGGTTACCGGAGGGCTGCAAGCCGCACAGGACTGACCTGCATCAGGCTCGTAAGCTCGGCGAGATACGATGCGCGACGAAAGCAGCGAGCCCCAGGCGTTTACACTGCCCGGCGCGCGTCCACAGTACGGCCCCGACAAAGTCGTCTTAGTCGAGCACATCGACCTTCACTTGACGCCCGACCTCCAGGCCGAGACGCTGGACGGTCTGTGCACGACCACGGTACGCGCGCTGGATGAATCCGTGCCCCGGTTGACGCTCGACGCGGTGGACCTCGAGATTATCAACGTCGAGGGCGCAGCCGGATTTACCGTGCGCGATAATAAGCTCGAGATCGAACTCGATCCGGCAATTGCACCGGAAGAGCTGAGGACGTTCGCCGTGCGCTACCGCGTCTCCAAGCCGCGAGCCGGTCTTTTTTTCATCAAACCATCTCAGGCGCATCCCGAGAAGATCTCGCATGCCTGGACCCAGAGCCAGGACGAGTACGCGCGCTACTGGTTTCCGTGCATCGACTACCCGCAAGACAAGCAGCGAACCTCGCAAACGATCGTCGTCCCTAAGGGAATGTTTGGGCTCGGAAACGGCGAGCTGGTGGACCGCAGGGACGACGGTGATCGCACGATTTTTTGCTATCGCCAGGACGTGCCTCATAGCAGCTATCTGGTGACCATGGTGATCGGACCGTTCGTCGAGGTCTCGCAAGGGACGACGGGGCGAAATGCCGTTCCGGTTTTTTATTACGTCCTTCCGGGCCGTGAGAGCGACGGCCGGCGCGCGTTCGGCAAGACGCCGCAAATGATCGAGCTCTTGGAAGATCGGACCGGCACGGCGTATCCCTACGCGCGCTATTCTCAAATCGCCGTTTCCGACTTCATCTTCGGCGGAATGGAGAATACGACCGCGACCACGCAAACCGAGCGAACGCTCCACGACGAGACGGCGCATCTCGATTTCTCCAGCGACCCGCTGGTCGTGCACGAGCTGGCGCATCAATGGTTCGGGAATTTGCTGACCTGTCGCGATTGGTCGCATGCTTGGCTGAACGAAGGTTTCGCGACGTTCATGGAAGCGGTCTGGCGCGATGCCGACTTGGGCTACGACGAATATCTCTACGAAATCTTTCAATCCCACGCCGCGTATATGAAGGAGGATGCCGATCGCTATCGCCGCCCGATCGTTTGCAACACGTACATCGATCCGATCGAAATCTTCGACCGGCACCTCTATCAGAAAGGGGCCGCGGTGCTGCACATGCTGCGCGGCGAACTTGGCGAAGGGCGGTTTTGGCGCGCGATCGCGCGTTACGTGCGCGACAACGCTCAGAAGTCGGTGGAGACCATCGATTTCGTGCGCGCGATCGAAGCGGCGACCGGACGAAACGTGCGCGGATTCTTTGCCCAATGGGTTTTTCGCGAAGGACATCCGAAGATCGAGGTCCGCATCGCCTGGGATGAGGGCCGGCACGTCGCGACGGTTACGATCGACCAAAAACAAAGCATCGATCCCGCCCACCCACCGTACGAGTTCGACGTGGATCTCGGTTTTGCGCCGGGGGCGGACGTTCGGCCGGCGGAGCGGAACGAACCGGTTCCAAACGAGCGCCGCGTGCGCGCGCGCGTCGAGCGAGCGCACGAAACGATTGCAGTGCCGCTCGATTTCGAACCGCGGCTGGTGCGCTTCGATCCAGGGTCTTTTTTGCTGGCCGACGTGACCTACGAGCTTGGCGCCGGCTTTGCCGCGGCGGCATTGAGAAGCGACCCCGATGCGGTCGCGCGCATTCGCGCCGCGCGCGAGTTAGCTAAAGACGGGAGCCGCACCGCGCGCGAAGCCGTCGACCAGGCCTTCCGAAACGAACCGTTCTGGGGCGTGCTGGCCGAGACCGCGGACGCGATTGGTGCGACGCGCGCTCCGTGGGCTGCGGACGTGCTGATTCGTGCGCTTTCGCACGCTCATCCGAAGGTGGTGCGGGCGGCCGCGGCTGCGCTGGGGAATTACCGGGACGCCGGCGTTGCCGAGGCCCTGATCGAAACGGCGCGCCGTCACCGCTCCTACTTCGTGCGCGCCGAAGCGCTGACCGCATTGGGAAAGACGCGCGACCCGCGCGCGTTCGAGTTGCTCGTTGCAGCGGTAAACGAACAAACCTGGAACGGCACGGTCGAAAGCGGCGCCGTTGCCGGGCTAGCCGAGCTGGCCGATGCCCGCGCAATGACGCCGATTCTCAATGCTTGCCGGCCCGAATGCAGCGAGGGGCTGCGCCGCGCGGCAACCGCAGCATTAGGCCGGATCGCGATGCTGGTCGAGAGCGAGCGGGTTCGCGCCGTCGACGCGATCGAGCGACTCCTCGACGATCCGACGTTCCCGGTGGCGATGAACGCCGTCGCTGCCGCCGAAGCGGTAAGCGACGTGCGTCTGCTGCCCGCTCTCGAGCGCGTCGCGGAACAGGCCTTCGACGGACGACTGCGCCGCGATGCGATGGAAGCGGCATTGCGCGTTCGAAAGAGTTCGCGGGTTCCGGCCCAGCTGAAGATCCTCCGAGAGGACGTTGATGTATTACGCGAAGAGCAGCGTAGGCTTCAGGAGCAGATCGAGGCGATTGCGCGCGCGTAGGAGACGCGCGTTTGCGATCGTCACGCTGCTGGTTGCGCTGGCTTTGACTTGGCTCGTCGTGCAGCTACGTTCGGCTTCGGCGCCGCTCGCTTCGGACGTCGTGTCTTCGGCTCGGTCAGCTCGATTTTCCGGGAAGCAAGCTTTGCAGAACGGATCCTGTGTTGCCGGAAAGTCGAGAAGCCCCGCAGCCGAAAATAGGTGTTCGACTGCTCTGTCTGCGTCGCTTACTTGGAGCAGCGACGATCGCAGGCGTCTTTGGGACGATTTGCATGGGGCTTTCGCGCCGGCGATTGCTGGAGCGACGGGTTGGAGTTTCGCGACTGTCACGCTGGACGGCGACACAATTTTCGACGAGCGCGCCGCTCGCGCCGTGGCGCCCGCCTCGGTTCAGAAGCTGATCGTCGCCGCGACCGCACTCGACGCGCTCGGACCGGCATATCGATACCACACGCTTTTTGCCGGCAGCGACGGAGTTGCGGACGACGGCACGCTGCAGGGCAACCTCTGGCTGATCGGTTCGGGAGACCCGTCGTTGGAATCGTCCGATCTTCGCAACGGCGTGGCGGTGCTCGCGCGCTCGGGCCTTCGCCACATCGCCGGCAGAATTGTGGTGGACGATACCGCCATCGGGGGGCCGGAGCTCAACCCGCATTGGGCATCCGACGATAGCGGACAAGATTACGCGCCGCCGACCAGCGCGATCTCGCTCGACGGCGATACAATCGCGTCCGTGCAGGACGTCGGCGGCGTCGAGGAAACCGTCTGGACTCCGATGCAGAACGTTGCGCGCTACGTAGCAGCCCGCACCTCCGCGATGTTTGCCAGCCGGGGTATCGCATCGGCGGCGATGCCTTCCCGGGGCAGCGCGCCGCTGGAGAGCGTCATACTGTGGGACCATCGCTCGGCGCCGCTGCGGGCTCTGGAGTCTCATATGCTTTTTGTGTCGGACAATCATTACGCCGAGCAACTACTCAGAACGGTCGGCGAAGCGGCCGCCGGCGCGCCCGACGACGCCGGCGGCATAGGCGCCGAACGCGCGTTTTTGGCGCGGAACGGCGTTCCCACGCCGGGGCTGCGGTTGCTGGACGGCAGCGGGCTATCTGAAGGAAACCGGGTTGCCGCGCTTACGTTTGCCCGGGTCTTGGCCCGCGAGGAACCCTCGCTCTATCGGCTCTTGCCCTTGGGAGGCCGTCAGGGGACGCTCGAGGACTACGATTTCACGACCGCCCTAGGACGCGTGCGAGCCAAGAGCGGACATCTTTCGGACGTTTCCGCTTTGGCGGGCTACGTTACGACCATGCATCACGGTCGGGTAGCCTTTGCCTTCCTGATCGACGGCTCGCCCGGAAATCCCGACGATGCAATCGTTCGTGCCGTCGACCGTTTGGCGGAGTTTTAGCGGCACGCATGTTCGACGACGCATTGCTCTCGCGGTTGCTGAACCGGGCGCTCCGACACGGAGGCGAATTTGCCGACGTGTTCTGCGAGCGGCGCACCGCGCTTTCCTATCGGCTGCAAGACGGGCGGATCTACGACGCGTCGTATGGCGTAACGCTTGGCGTCGGCATTCGAGTCGTTTCCGGCGAGTCTGCCGGTTACGCCTACTCCGACGATCTGAGCGAGAGCGCGCTGATCGGCGCCGCCGACGCCGCATCGCTCATCGCTCGAACCTCCAGCGGCGGAGATCGGCGCTCGGCAGACTTGTGCCTGGCAACGGCACCGTCGTTTTACGACGGGGCTGGGGCCGGCAGCGTGGACCCCGCACGCTACGTTGCGATGTTGGAAGCGGCCGACGTAACCGCGCGGGGCTACGATCCGCGCATAGTCGCAGTCAACGCGCACCTCAGCGATGAAGTCCAAGAGATCTGGATCGCGACCAGCGAAGGACGACTCGTGCGCGATTGCCGGCCGCTGATCACGTTCGGCGTGCAAGTAGTGGCGACAGACAACAAAGAGCGCGGATCGGGCTACGTCGGTGACGGTGGGAGAACCTCAATCGCCTATTTCGATCGCGAATCGCCGCAGGCGCTTGCGGCCGAGGCAGCGCGAATCGCTACCGTCAACTTGGCGGCTGCGCCCGCGCCTGCCGGCGAAATGGAGATGATCGTGGGAGCCGGCGGCGGCGGAGTCTTGCTTCACGAAGCGGTCGGACACGGCCTCGAAAGCGATTTCAACCGGCGCGGAACGTCGTTGTACAGCGGACGGGTCGGCGAGCGCGTCGCAAGCGAGCTGGTGACGATTTACGACGATGGCAATTTGCCCGAAGAGCGCGGCAGCCTCAACGTCGACGACGAGGGTGTGCCGGGCCAGCACAAAGTGTTGGTAGAGAACGGCGTGCTGCTCGGCTACATGCAAGACCGGCTCAATGCCCGCCTGATGGGCGTCGAGTCAACCGGGAGCGGACGCCGCCAATCCTTTCGATTTGCTCCGCAACCGCGCATGTGCAATACGTACATGCCCCCCGGCACGACCAGCGTTGAAGAGATCGTTTCATCCACCAAACGCGGGATCTATGCCAAATCCTTTGCCGGTGGGCAGGTCGAGATCGCTAAAGGCGATTTTGTATTCATGGTCGGTGAGGGTTACTTGGTCGAGAATGGCCGAGTCACGGCGCCGGTCCGCAACGCAACGATCATCGGCAACGGGCCCGACGCGATGATGAAGGTCGTGGCGGTCGGCAACGACGCTCGCCTCGCTCGCCGGCACTACACCTGCGGCAAGGGCGGTCAGTACGTACCGGTCGGAGTTGGAATGCCGACCGTAAAGATTTCGTCAATTACGGTGGGCGGCACGCAACATGGATGAATCGGCGGCGATCGAGCTTGCGCGCCGGGCGCTCGCGCTGGCGGCCGCACACGGCGCGCCGTGCGCCGAAGCCTCCGTCTCGATCGCGCGAAGGTTTCACGCCGAAGCACGGGAGAGCGTTATCGCCCGACTCGAACGGTCGACCGGCAAAAGCCTCTCGTTGCGCGTCTTCTGCGACGGGCGCAAAGCCACGCTTGCAACCTCGGACCTTTCGGATGAGGGTCTGAGTGCGGCCGTGGCTCGAACGGTGGCGCAAGCCGGCCTCGTCGCGTCGGACGCGTACGCCGGTCTGCCCGAGAGAGTCGGCAGCGATGGCGATGCGCTGGAACTGCTCGACCCGCAGGTCGCGAACCGCGCCGACTCCGACAAGGTCGAGGAGGCGCTCCGGCTCGAACGCTTGATCCGCGAAGCCGACGCCCGCGTCGTCAATTCGAGCGGATCGCATTACACCGATGCAATCGGCGTTACCGCCATTGCGAACTCGACCGGTTTCGCCGGCAGCTACGGCTGGACGCGCGCCGGCCGTTCGACCGGACCGGTCGCGCTCGACGGCGAGGTGAAGCGCATCGCGCAGTACGGAACGGCGGCGCGTCATCTGGCCGCGCTGGAAGGCGCTCCAACGGTAGCGGCCACTGCGGTGCGCCGGGCCGTCGATCTTTTCGGCGCGCGCAAGCCGCCTACAATGCGCGTCCCGGTGATCTTCGAGCGCGACGTTGCGGCCTCGTTGCTGGACGATGTTTTTGCCGCCGTCTCGGGCGCGAACGTTGCAGCCGGCAATACTTGGCTCAGCGGAAAGCT
>Ga0187783_10002096_pt1 | contig 14839 bp, 16 predicted proteins | sample 1015_SJ02_MP02_2_FD_132471 | JGI IMG/M metagenome (GOLD analysis project Ga0187783, IMG submission 132471) | Tropical peat soil microbial communities from peatlands in Department of Meta, Colombia - 1015_SJ02_MP02_20_MG | ecosystem: Environmental > Terrestrial > Soil > Wetlands > Peat | place... | reverse complement strand
CCGCCTTAATCCGGATCAGTTGCGAGGTATCTCCGTCGCGCTCGGGCCCGGTTTAGGTCCGTGCCTTAGGATCGGAGCCACAGTGGCAAGAACGTTGTCAAGTTACTTGAACGTTCCACTGGTGCCGATAAACCATGCCATCGGACATATTGAGATTGGAGCATTATTGACAGGAGCGACAGACCCGTTGGTAGTGCTCGTTTCTGGAGGCCACACCGCCATAGTCGCTTTCTCAGGTGGCCGATGGCGTATTTTTGGAGAAACGGAAGATATTACGATCGGTAATCTCTTCGACATGTTCGGCCGGGAGATTAATTTGGCCTCGCCGGCGGGGACACAGATTGAGAGTCTAGCCGAAAAAGCCTCAAGTTTTATTTCATTACCCTACGTTGTTAAGGGAAACGACGTTTCTTACTCCGGATTATTGACTGCATCGTTGGCAAAGCTGAAGGCTGGGAAGTGTCTGGAGGATGTTTGCTATTCTATGCAGGAGGTATCGTGTTCGATGCTCGCTGAAGCCGTCGAAAGAAGTTTGGCGTACACAGGTAAGAAGGAACTACTTTTGACTGGTGGAGTGGCCGCAAACAAGGTCCTTCAGTCCAAACTCGAAAAGGTTGCAAGGCTGCATGACGCGGCCGCATACTTCGTTAAGCCGCCGTTCACCGGAGATAATGGGGCTCAAATTGCGTGGACTGGTGTTCTGGCACTCCGTGCAGGAGTTGTCCTCGGCATAGCGGATTCTTACGTCAAACCAAAATGGAGGCTTGAAGACGTTGATATCCCCTGGAGAACTACTTCACCCAAAACTAATCTACAAGGGCGCTGAAGCAGAAATTTATCTGCAAGAATGGTTCGACGAGCCCGCAATCAGGAAGGCTCGCATTTCAAAGCCATACCGAGTGGAACAACTTGATGACGTGATACGCCGAACTCGAACCTCGCACGAAGCAATCATGATGCATGAAGCCAAGAAACTTGGAGTGTCGGTCCCAACCATATTCCACGTAGATCCTTCGATTTCCACAATTGTAATGGAATATGTCGAAGCTCCCACGCTGAAGGAAGAGCTGAATTCACTCCAAAAATCAATGAAGTCGACTCTATGCGAGACCTTGGGTAAAAATTTAGGACAAATGCATGCCGGGGGGATAGTGCACGGGGATATGACTCTGTCGAATGTCCTATGCGGTGGTAAATCGGTGTGCATAATTGACTTCGGTCTCGCAAACTATTCAGAAGAAGAAGAGGACAGAGGAGTGGATCTTCTGCTCTTTAGCAGAGTGCTGAAGAGCAGCCACTTCGAATCACACAATTCACTCTTTAAGGCGTTCATGAACGGATATTCGGCTTGTTCAGGCAAGTCAAGCAAAGCATTGCTGAAGAAGATGCATGAAATCGAACGGCGTGGGAGGTACTTTGACAGAACGTGAGTCAATAATCCATTTTGCAACAACCAATCGTCACAAGTTCAGAGAAGCATCAAACGCTGTTGCTCCGTTCGGTATACGATTGAAACGTTTGAATGTGGAAAAACTTGAGATACAAGCAAACAGTCTAACAGCTATCGTAACAACGGCTGCAAACGAATTCATAAAAAACAGAGTGGCTCGAGCTGTCATTACTGATGACTCTGGCATCTTCATTCACTCGCTGAACGGATTCCCTGGCCCATACTCATCATTCGTTTTCGAAACTCTAGGGTCTAAAGGAATTCTGAGGCTACTAGAGCACACAACGAATAGGGAAGCCTATTTCCAAGCGGCGGTCGCTTATTGTGCAATAAGATGCACGCCGGTTTCCTTCACTGGCATAGTGAAAGGAAGTGTCTCACGAGAACCGAAGGGGAACTTTGGATTTGGTTACGACCCCATCTTCATTCCGAAGTCCGGAGATGGACGGACGTTCGGCGAGATGAGCATTGCTCAGAAAAATAGGTTATCTCATAGGGCTAAGGCCTTCAGTAATTTCTGTAAGTGGTACACGACTCATAAATTCGGAGACGAAGGTAAGTTAAATAATCGAACCCTACGACGCAGGGAGCAGTCACTAAGCGGACTATGAACAACGATGGCGAGATTGTACACAAGCAAACGAGGGAAATCAGGCTCCACTCGTCCAATTGGGAAAAAGACTCCTTCATGGTGCAAGTATACTCCGGAGGAAGTGGAAGCGCTTGTTCTAAAACTCGCCCGAGAAGGTAATTCTCCCAGCGCCATTGGGATGCTACTTCGCGACCGCTATGCGGTGCCCTTGGCAAAATCGGTGACAGGGAAAACCGTGGAACAGATACTCAAGGGCGGGCAGCAGCAAGTAGCCCTGCCTGAAGATTTAGCTTCGCTCGTGAAGAAAGCAGAGGATATGAGGAAGCATCTTGAAAAGAATCGAAAGGATTATGTCAACAAACGGTCTTTGGCTATGCTTGAATCAAAAATTCACAGACTGGAGAAATATTATCATGATAGCGGACAACTGGGAGCCGGCTGGCATTACAAACATGTAGTCGCGTCAGTGGCTTAGTGAATGGCTGCCGACACAAGCAAGCATGATTTCTTAAACCGCGCTCAAGAACTCGCTGATATCATAAAAGAGCATCTGAGCGCCTGCTCATCTTTCATGGTAATCTCACACCACGACGCAGACGGCCTATCGTCAGGCGCAATAATTGGTTCAACACTGGCACGCGCGGAAGCTAAGTTCACGGTAAGGATCGTTGAAGAACTTAGAGAAGATATTATCTCTGAAATAGCAAAAAATCAGTCGGATGTGCTCGTTTTTTCAGATATTGGAAGCGGATACTTAGACCAACTAACTAATCATCATCTTGCGAAACAAATATTGATAATGGATCACCACCCCCCTAGCGGAACGATACCGAAAAATGTGATTCAGCTGAATCCGCACGAATTCGGTATCGATGGTGCCAGAATGATCAGTGCCTCCGGTGTATGCTACCTTGTTTCACGTCAATTAACCTCCACAAACAGAGATCTCAGCGCTCTTGCGATAGTAGGAGCCCTCGGAGATATGCAGGACAAGAACGAGAAGCGATCTCTCCAGGGCCTGAACGACCTTCTCGTCGAAGACGGAATATCTGTGGGCAGCGTCCGTGTTGACTCAGATCTCGTCCTGTATGGTAGAGAGACGCGCCCGATACATCGGGCCCTAGCCTATACTACAACTCCGTATTTGCCTAACTTAAGTGGAAGAGAGGACAACTGCCTGACATTACTCTCCTCCAATGGTATCAGTGTAAAGGAAGGAGAGAAATTCCGTACATTAGCCGATCTTTCACAAGAAGAAAAGCAGAAGTTACTGAACGCCATAATCGGGTACCTAACCTCGATCGGCTTTCAATCGAACATCGTGCTCGACCTCGTAGGCACCGTATACACTCTGAGGGAAGAAGCACCAGGAAGTCCAACTCATGACGGCCGCGAATACTCAGCGCTTCTCAATGCCTGTGGACGAACGGGGAACTCTTCAATCGGAGTCGGCGTGGGGATGGGTGATCGCGAGCGCGCTCTCCAAGAGGCAAACGAAATTGTCGCGAATTACCGGAAGACACTAGCAAATTATATGGAGTGGTTAACGAACACGCCAACAGCCGTGCAGAAATTCTCTTCAATCTGGGTGATTAGGGGTGAAAATCAAATACAACCGAGTATGACGGGGGCTTTCTCTTCAGTCATATCTGCAGGCAATCTTTTCCCCGATCATGCGATCGTGGTGGTGACTCGCGCTGAGGAGGGGGGGTTAAAGTTGTCTGCCAGAGCCCCGCCTAAACTCCTTGGGATGGGGGTCAATCTCGGTGCAGCGTTGAATGCTACAAGTAAGAAATACTCGGGCTTCGGTGGCGGACATGACGTAGCGGCTGGCGCGCACGTCCGTGTTGAGGATCCAAATCCCTTCCTAAAGGAACTCGACCAAGCAATAATCTCTCAGATGAAGACTCATGCTGGAAGCTGAGATTTGCATTCGATATGGCTCGTCAAAACTTGCAAGCGCTGTCACCTCAGCCATTCTCCCTGACAATGAACCGATGAGCGAAAAATTACTGATATCGACCTTTCTCACTGGATCAGAGTTGAAAATTCATATCCAAGGGTGTACAAGAGTAGAGACGCTACAAACCACGATTCATGACTTATTTCGGTGCATGCATGCAGCAGAGGAATCATTTTTCGTTACCAAAAGGCGACGAAAATTATGAACGATTTAAATATCGCACGCCGATAGCTTGCTGAAATCCGAGGTTAGGTGCAACTTCCTTGTCTAAAGCAACTAGAAAGGTGAGAGACAAGTGGCGCATGAAGGAATGGTACGATGTCTACAGCCCTTCCTACTTCGGCGAGCGTGTAGTTGCTGGTGTTCCATGTGAAGATCCGACGGCGTTGATCGGACGAGTGGTGGAAACAACTCTTTATGATATTACCGATGACTTTGCGCACCAATCCATCAAGTTATACTTCCTAATAGCCAACACAAAAGATCACCGAGCCGAAACCATTCTGAAATCACATGAGTACGCGACCGACTACTTGAGAAGTCTAGTAAGACGTGGCAGTACGCGAATGGACGGAATTTTCAACGCTACGACGAAAGATCAATTCTCCACACGTGTTTCAGTCGTCGCGTTTACACGCGATCGAATCAAAGCATCACAGGAGCATGGTATCCGACAGTTGATGAGACAAGTCGTTGAGGAAAAAGCTTCAGAATTGACGTACGAGCAGCTTTCGCAGGAGATTGTCCTCGGAAAGCTCGGATCCGATATCTACAATTTGGCAAAGAAGATTGCGCCGTTAAGGCACGTTGGCGTGAGAAAATCAAAACTAACGTCGATTCCATCAGGAGTTGTCGCAACCCCCGCACAGGTGATTGAGCAGACTAAAGCTGCAATTGTAGCTTCGACCGGCGCCACAACGGCTAGCTAATCACTGCGACCGTCGATACATTCGACGAATTTCTTCATGTATTTCTTCCAAGTCGTGATGCAGGTCCTCGATTTCGGTGTCTATGCTTGGATCGATTTCCTGTGACTTGTGTGTTGAAAGGAAATCTCTCATCCTTTCGACCTCCTTCGTAACCGATCTAAGTTTCTCCTGTAAATCTGCTGTTCTCTCCAAACCTCGAAGCGTGCCAGTAAGGACTCCGGCGGTGACTCCAGCCACGACTCCAACTATGAATGAGATAAGATCGAATACCATTGGGTTCAACACTTACCTCGCTCATCAAGGGTTTCAAGTATTACCTTTACGGCAACAGGTCATGTTAACAACAGGGCGGTGATTTGTTACAGACCAGAAATGAGCTACCCGTAAAATAGTAAATACCCAGTCAATAGTAATTGGTAAATATTAGGCCTGCACGTACCCGTCGAGTAAGAAATCATGGTAGTGACGGCACGATTTGGTAGCGGTTTAGGTGACGCGTTGAGCAGTTTGAGGAGTGGGGGATTTGTGCTTCTCCACGATGCCACTTCACGCGAGAACGAGACCGATATGGTGGTTGCGGCTGAATTCGTATCTCCAGAACATGTAAGAATCATGCGGACTGAAGCAGGAGGGCTTGTCTGTGTGGCATTGGGAAGCGAGGTAGGTAGGAAATTTGGCTTGGTGAGAATGCACGACATATTTCTTTCGGCTGCGAGACAATATCCAGTTCTTAGATTTCTCAACGAAGAAGAAGCCCCCTACGGAGGAAAGCCCGCATTCTCGATAACTGTCAATCATCGACGTACATTCACAGGGGTAACTGACATCGATCGTTCGTTAACGATTTCTGAACTGGCTCGCCTGGCCAAGAAGACAATCGAAAATGGACGAGATTGGGAAAAAGAATTTGCAAAGGATTTCAAGGCCCCAGGACACGTTCACTTGCTCCTTGAATCGGAGGGTTCTCTTGTGAATCGGCGAGGACACACGGAACTCTCAGTTCATCTATGTGAATTGGCCGGATTAACGCCGGCGGTCGCCCTTTGCGAAATGCTGGATGGAAATACCCACAAGGCGTTGTCGATCGAGTCAGCGAGGACCTTCGCTGGAAAGAACCTGATCCCAATTATCGAAGCTGACCAAGTGCTGTCGGACTTCTTCGGAGGCAACCGCACGTTCTGCACACAGCAAAGTGTCAACCAATGGCAGCACAGATCAAGCTAGGGATCGTGGTTGCCGAGTTCAATTGGGCAATAACCGCCAAGATGCTTGACCAAGCCCTTAAACAAGCTAACGAGCTCGATGCCAAACCTACCTACGTTTGCAAGGTTCCGGGAGCGTACGACATGCCCCTTATAATTCAAATGTTGCTGGAGAAAGCCGACGTTGACGCCGTAGTTACATTGGGGGCGATCATAAAGGGTGAAACCGCCCACGACTTGGTCATCGCTAACGCCTTAGCTTCGAAGGCATCAGACCTTGCATTACGGTACAAGAAACCTGTAACGCTAGGCGTCTCAGGTCCGTCCATGTCATGGGAACAAGCTGCAGAAAGAGCGGAAGAATATGCTAACCGTAGCGTAAAATCTGCTATAAATATGGCTCGACTCTTTCAAGAAAGTCTGAAGACTAAAAGTTTCTACGAAGTGGGGTTGCAATAAATTGCGCGCGGAGTCGATACAAATGACTGTCATACAGATCGACAACTACGGACCATGGACGGACACACTGGGTGATGATAGAGAATACCGTCTCCAAGTATTGCAAGCGAGACTTTACTCATCACTCCAAGAAGAATTTGCTGAAAGAGGGGGAGTGGTCTTCTTCAATAGATTCGACGAAATGCTCGCGGTAACCAACGGAATAAGCAAAGAACAACATCGCGCAATTCAGATCGAGGTCAACAAGCACTTTCCTTTTACTGTAAGCATGGGAGTTGGTGTCGGATGGACTCCATTCGAGGCCCAAGTAAACGCATCGATACTCCTGCAGAAAACGGGCAGCGCTCAGTCTGAAATAAGAAAAGCAAAACTTGCCTGCACCGCCACGCTCGAAGAATCCAAGTCTTGCGTTCAAATAATCCATATTGACATTGATCGAATTACTGAAAGCTCCACAGACCGTGTATCTGCGTTTGAAACGTCGATTAAGGTCATGAAAGTTTATGCAGACTTGATGAGATCGCTAAAGGAGCATGAAGCGCTTCTCTTTTACATCGGAGGCGATAACTTCATGGGAGTCGCCAACGGTGTCAGTGTTGACGCAATTACGTCACTTCTCAAGGACTACCACGATTCCAACGTCGAGTTGAAATGTGGTATCGGCATAGCGAAAACTGGACGAAAAGCAGTTGAACTTTCAACTATGAACCTTCACAAGATCAGGCAAGATCGCAACAACTTCATACTGGCGTCTACTCGCCTGTGACCACCGGAATGAGTTTAACTATAGAAAGCCTTGCGCTCCTACGCGGAAAAGACTTCGAAATACTAAAAAACGGATGGTTACGCATCGAAAAAGATACGATAAGCGATCTGGGAGAAGGCAAGTCACCACATCGATCATCGAAAACAATTAACGGAAGGAACCTCCTGGCAATTCCTGGCCTAATTAACGCCCACATACATCTGAGTGATTCAGTTGCAAGAGACATCGGCACCGGATTTACGCTCAGGCAACTCGTTCATCCTATCTACGGATTAAAGAATCGGATTATTCAAGAGACAGCCGGATCTGCGCTACGGCAAGCTATCCGTTACACGATCCGCTCAATGCTAGCCTCTGGAATAACTGCTTTCGCCGACTTCAGAGAAGGGGGGTCCAGTGGGGTAGAGCTGATAAAAAAAACCTTGACAAACTGTCAACGCGGATTAATCCTGGGTCGACCGAACTATTCTTTTTCCGAAGACAAAATCGAGTCAGACGATAATCTTCCGCACAGTGTCGTGAAAGACTTGAGAAAGACACTCAAATTATCGGACGGTCTCGGAATAAGCGGACCAAACGAATATACCAACTCTGCGTTGCAAACCATTGCAAAACTATCAACAATTTACAACAAACCAATCGCAATTCACGCAGCCGAAAGCATGACCTCAAAGAAATTCTCCTTAACCCATTTCGGAGAAACCGAAGTCAAGCGAACCCTGAGTCTCATGAATCCCAGATTCATGGTCCACCTTACAAGCGCCACGAACACTGATCTTGATCTGATCGCTAGAAAAAACATACCAATAGTGTGTTGCCCACAAGCAAACGCAATGCTCGGATTAGGAATTCCTCCAATCGTTGAACTATTAGAACGAAATGTCAAAGTCGCTTTAGGAACGGATAACGTCATGCTAAACGAACCGGACATGTTTCGTGAAATGAATTATACGTCAAAAATGTTAAGAGCAAAGCATCGGAACCCTGCTGTAGTAACGCCGACGGATATTCTTAGGATGGCGACACAGAACGCAGCGGAGGCCCTGGGCCTTCGAAAGACAGGATATTTAGAAGTAGGAATGAAGGCAGACATTCTATTTCTAAATTTAGTTCATCCAAATCTGAGATTTACCAAGGATCTAGTCGCATCCGTAATCCACCGAGCCCGAAGAGATGACGTTGCATGTGTTTTAGCTGAGGGGGAAATCCTACACGGCTCACTCAAAGCCGAAATCTGACTCAAGGCCTGAGGTTACTCTCGTCGCCGCAATGAGTTTGGACGGAAAAATTGCTACAAGGTCAGGAGATTCACGAATCTCATCAGAAACCGATCTAATGGCGCTGCATAAACTTCGGAGCCAGAGCGATGCCGTTATGATAGGCATTGGGACAGAGCTAATCGACGATCCATTGTTAACTGTAAGATTCGTCAAAGGGAAGAACCCCATACGCGTAGTCGTCGACAGCTCAGCTAGGATTCCTCTCAGCTCGAAGATCCTCAAAACGGATCCTTCCAGCGTATTAATAGCATCATCAAGAAAGGCGGCTGCGTACAGACTTGCCGAGCTCGAGAACGTCGGGGCCACGGTAATCCGGTGCGGTCGTACGAAGGTCGACCTGAACCGGTTACTACGAATACTCTACCAACGGGGCATCGACAGCATACTGCTTGAAGGAGGAGGAACTCTGAACTGGTCTATGCTCCGGGACAGACTAGTTGACAAGGTGCACGTAACAATCTCGCCAATGCTTATCGGAGGGGATCGAGCGACAACACTCGTCGAAGGGTTTGGTGTGCCGACCATCAAAAAATCGTTTCGCTTGCGGCTTTCGCGAATGCATAGGCACGCAAATGAAATCATTCTCGAGTATAAAGTGAATCGCAATGATTAGCGACGTTTCAACTCTGAGTTGGACTCAACTTAACGAACGAGTCAAAACTGCTAAGAACCCGAAGGTTCTGCTACCTATCGGAAGTTTTGAACAGCATGGCCCTCACTTACCGCTTGCCACGGATACGATAATTGCGAATCATATCTCACAAGCCGTTCTGCGAAAAACAGAGAACTGTTTCCTTATGCCCCCTCTTATTCTAGGCTGCTCGGTGGAGCACATGGGATTTCCAGGTACCATATCATTACAGACGGAGACTCTGACAAACATAATTCTGGATATTATGATCAGCCTGCGAAATAGCAGACTGACCAAAGTCTTCATAATCAATGGACATGGGGGAAACAGAGCGACGATAGATTCGACGCTAATCAAACTCAAGCACGAGTATTCGGACATGGAAGTATATTCCTTTACAATCATCGACCTAGTCAAGAAGAAATATGGAGAGATTCGAAAATCGGCTAAGAGATTCGTTGGACACGCCGATGAGATAGAGACTTCGATGATGATGACGATCATACCGGAGCTAGTTAACATGCAAAAAGCGATTGCGGAAGAACCGGCATCACCCCGAGTCATTTCATTCGAGGAAGACGACCTGGCTAAAGTATCGTTCGGTTGGAAAGCCACTGACTTAACGAAATCAGGAACACTTGGTGATCCTCAAACGGCTAGTTCTCAGAAAGGTAGAATTCTGATCGACTACGCAGTTGAGACAATCTCAAACGTAGTAAATTCACTGTGATGGTCAGTGCTATGTTTACCGGAATAATAGAAGGACTTGGTCGAATCATGGATATCCGAAGCGCCAAGGACGGAGTATCTTCGCTATCCGTGAGAGTAAATCGTCTAAGCCAAGGAGTGAAACTCGGGGACAGCTTCGCTATAAACGGCGTATGCCTCACTGTTATTGCCAAGCACAAAACTATCTTGTCATTCGAAGTGATCGAAGAGACACTCCGTCGCACGAGCCTACGGGAATTAGTCAAAGGGTCGACAGTAAATGTTGAACGTAGCCTTCGACTTTCTGACCGCATCAATGGACACCTAATCATGGGTCATGTAGATGGCGTTAGCAAAATCGCCGCCATAGAAAACGAAAGTGATCGATCAATTAAGATGTGGTTTACGGCCCAAAATGATTTGACGTCATGGATGATACCCAAAGGCGCAGTCGCATTAGACGGTATCAGCCTGACACTCGTAGAAGTACTAGAAAACAAATTTTCAGTATCGCTAATTCCACATACTTTGGCAGCAACGAACTTCATAGACAAGAAGGTAGGAGACCTAGTTAATGTAGAAGTGGACTTTTTTGGAAAATTCGCAAAAAAGTTCCTAAACGAATTAGATAGACGAAAAACTCGATTGAGGAGTAATTCGTGAAAGCTGTCGTCCTGGCCGCCGGACAAGGTTCACGCATGTGGCCTCTCGCTGAAACGCGACCGAAACATCTACTGCCGATCGCAGGGAAGCCATTGGTCGGACACGTTTTAAGTGCGCTCGCAGCGAATTCGATAACTGACATCCTACTCGTAGTCGGATTTCGTAAGGAGATGATTCGCGCCGCGTTGGGATCTGGCGCAGCGTTTGGTGTCCATTTGAAGTATCTGGATCAAACCAAATTGACGGGAACCGCATCTGCGGTCAACGTAGCCCGTGGAGACTTGGACGAAGAACAGTTTCTCGTCCTAAACGGAGATCTGATAGTAGAGCCGCGAGCAATTAAGACTGTCATCGACAAAGCGCGCGAATACTCTGTGGTGCTTGGACTCGTCAAAATGGATGCCCCGTCAGAATACGGAATCGCCGACTTAGACGGAGATCGCGTCATGAGAATTTTAGAAAAACAGTTAGGACTGAGAGAGGGTTGGGTAAACAGTGGTATCTACATGCTAACTGATAGAGTCTTCAAAGCAATAGATAAAACAAAACCTTCCAAGCGGGACGAATATGAAATAACGTCAACACTACAACTTATGGTTAAACAAGGGGTCGACGTGCGATCCGCTACGATTAACGCGGCTGATTGGATGGACATCGGCAGACCTTGGGAGTTGTTGTGCGCAAATGAACGAGTGCTTCTGAAATTACCCCATAACATAAAGGGACTAGTGGAGCCTGGAGCGGTTGTGAAGGAACCGGTTTGGTTGGAAGAAAGTGCAACCGTTAGGTCAGGCTCGAGAATTGAAGGTCCAGTTTACGTGGGTAGAGAGAGCATTGTTGGTCCGAATGCTCGAATTCGCGCATTTACGTCGATAGAGGATGGTGTTCACGTTGGCGCGAACTGCGATGTCAAGAACTCAATAATTATGCGGCATACAAAAGTCCCTCACCTTTCGTATATTGGTGACAGTATCATAGGTGAAGAATGCAATCTGGGTGCGTGTACGATCACAGCTAATTTGCGGTTCGATGAGAAAACGATCAGAATTATGATAAAGGGTAAGAGAGTCGAAACGAAGAGAACGAAGTTAGGCGCCATAATTGGCGATCGCGTGAAAACTGGGATTCACACAAGTATAATGCCGGGAGTTAGGATCGGGTCCGAAGCAATCATCGGTCCTGGCGCGGTTATAGATAATGATGTGCACTCAAGAGAAAAAATCGTGGTAAAACAAAGCTTCTTGCGTCGTCCAGTCTCGAACGCCGACCACCGACTTAAGTCCAGTAGAGTCTAGTTCAAGCGTAACGCTTGGCGCTCACAATAGAAATAACATCGCGGTCCTTCAAAACATGATCCTCGCCCATACGCATTTTGGTTCTAGCTTCCGTTGCATAAAGGAAACCTGATGCCAAGTCAGAGTGAATTATCTCCGCGAATTGTTTTGCAGTTGTCCCCTCGGAGACAAGATAAGCATCAGGTAGAATTCGACCTTTGTGGTCTGTTAGCCTCTCATGATCCTCGACAGGGTATACTGTTATCATTTTCAGCAGTTTGAAGAACGCCAGATTCAGCGCTTCTTGTACTCCCGTCGAACCTAACGGCGTAAGGATTTCTTCTCTAATACGGTCCAACGCATCATTCTGGCCTTGGGTGAGTTTAGATTCTTGGAAAGTAGTAAAGTTCCCGTCACCGGGCATGTACGAAATAATTCCTTTCTCAGAAGCTCGTCGAAGCGCGAGCTCTGCTTCCGCGCAGCATGGAACGGTGGGATAGCTACCTGCCTTGAGTATTTTCAAATTGCTCTTAGCGGGAGGCATATCCATTTTGTTTGCCGCGATAAGCATCGGTTTGGATAATTTTCGAAGTTCGGCGACTAGTCTCAACATGCTCGAATTTGTCCACATTGTCGGTTTTTCGAAATTTAGCCCTATGGTACGGCGAACCTTCAAGATATGATCTCGGAGTACTCCTAATCCACTCAATTTTTCTTCAAGAAGGACGGTGAGCTCTGCTTTTGTACTTTCCACCATTCTGCCAATCTTATCCCAATCCTTTTTTAGGATTTGGAACATCCACATGTCCAGTTCATGTTCGAGAAACTGTAGATCCTCTTCTGGATTATGCGATCCCGGATCGCAGGGTTTTCCTTCCAAGTCAGTTGATCCAGAAGCGTCAACTATGTGGATCAACGCGTCGGCTTGACGAATTTCATCCAAGAACTGGTTTCCGAGTCCACGCCCTTCCCAGGCACCTGGAACTAGTCCTGCGCAATCCACTAATTTGATAGGAATCAGCCGTACGCCATTCATACAAGCGGAGTTCCCCGGTGAATCTTCCACGTTAAACTCTGTGCATACACAGGGAGTGCGAACGTAACCCACTCCAACATTCGGTTTTATAGTTGTGAAGGGATAATTTGCAATTGCAACATTCGCTAAAGTCGCCGCACTAAAAAAAGTGCTTTTGCCAACATTGGGTTTGCCAACTATTCCTACCGTTCGCGGCAATTTGATCCAAATACCGTTTAGATACGTTTCGGTAAGATTCCAGTAATGCGCATACCGGAATGTTTCACTTTGTAGCGTATATTAATGCCTATTAGTAGAGCTGTCAAATGTTCCACTATTCGGGAATTTTCCAGTCTACCGCCATCGATGGCCCTGACCCCCGGAATTACGTTGGCGAGATCCATTACCAAGCTACGGGTTCGTTGCGAATCGCTACAAACGATGACGTCGCAGTCAACTTCATTATCTAAGTCTTGAAGCGATTCGGCGACGACATTGTGAAATGCCGAAGCTACATTCGTCTTAATGGGGAGTATTCTTGCCGCTTGCTGGGCAACTGAACCTTCCCAAACGCCAAGGGCAGTGGTTGAGTTCCCTCCAACCGCCGTGGAGAGTGGCACTACGACATCAATGAAAATCGTGTTGGCTTTGATGCTTCGTTGAATTGATTCTATCATATCGATGTGAGCAGCGAAAGGGACCGACATTATAATGATGTTCGCCTGGTCAGCAGCCCTAGCGTTATCCATTCCCACAACCGACACATTTTCGCCCAAAATTCTATGAGCTTTTTTCGCCGCTTCCTCGGCTTTGGATTGCGATCGTGATCCGATTATGATTTGCTCTCCAGCCTTGGCGAATCGCAGTACCAGTCCGAAGCCTTGGTCCCCTGTTCCACCTATCACCGCTATTATTCGCTTTTCCATTAGTTATGCCTCTTCTAAGTCGGGAAGTCTTGGATGAACCCACCGCGCATTAGGTATCGCGATTCCTCGCGCGCCCGTTTGATTATCGCTCGAGCACTAGAGTATACTTCATCTCTCGTACGTTTTATCCGCGTCACATTTTGCGCCATTGCTTTTTCAGCAACAGCAGCAGCTTCACGCGGAAATACTTCCCAATCATCCATCGTAGGAATTATGTTCTTAGCTGATAAACCGCGTTCTTCAGCTAGTTTGGCGAGCTCATGTGCAGCTGCGAGACACATTTCGTCAGTAATCGTTTTCGCTCGTACGTCGATGGTGCCACGAAAGATGCCTGGAAAACCTAACGAATTGTTCAACTGATTAGGAAAATCTGATCGACCAGTGGCTACAACAGCAGCCCCTGCTTCCGCAGCTTCCCACGGCCATATTTCCGGTATAGGATTGGCGCACGCAAACAATATTGCTTGATTGCTCATCATGGCAACATCGTCCTTTCTGATTACCCCTGGACCAGGCTGTGAGAGGGCAATACATGCATCAGCAGAATCTAGCGAGGCATCAATGCCCCCTTCTATATCGTCCGCGTTAGTTATTTGACACAACGCCCACTTTTTGGGAGAAGCGCGTTCTAGGTCTCGCCGATTTCGGTGAAGCGTGCCTTTACTATCAACAAGAATAATGTTGCCTGGTTTGGCACCCTCTGAAATCAATAACCGCGCCAACGCAACATTCGCAGCACCTGCTCCAATCATCGAAATCTTTACTTCATCTATTTTTTTCCCGACAAATTTGACTGCATTGATAAACCCGGCAAGAACGACGGTTGCTGTCCCTTGCTGATCATCGTGCCACACTGGAATGTCCAACTGCTTTTGAAGCGCATCGAGAATTTCGAAGCATTTCGGTTGGGCTATATCTTCTAGGTTTATCCCGCCAAAGGAAGGCTGGATCCACTTGACTGTAGAAACGATATCCTCAGCT
>Ga0187783_10002095_pt1 | contig 14844 bp, 10 predicted proteins | sample 1015_SJ02_MP02_2_FD_132471 | JGI IMG/M metagenome (GOLD analysis project Ga0187783, IMG submission 132471) | Tropical peat soil microbial communities from peatlands in Department of Meta, Colombia - 1015_SJ02_MP02_20_MG | ecosystem: Environmental > Terrestrial > Soil > Wetlands > Peat | place... | reverse complement strand
CGGCTGTGGGCGAACGATCGCGTCCTCGAGCTGATGCGGTCCGATCCGGTCGCCAACCGTGCCGCCGCCCTCGAACTCGACCAGGTACCGGCTTGTGACGCCGGTCAGTGGCGCGGTGGTTCTTGAAACCAACCAACAATACCAAGAGAACCGGATCGCGCCGATGAGCCAAGTCACGGTGCCGACCGTGCCCGAGCCGCGCGAATGGGCACTGATCCTGATGGCGGGTGCATCGCTAGCATGGCTCATTCACCGGAGCCGCCAGCGGTTGGTGAGGGTTTGATGCGCCCGCGGATCATTGCGACGCTGGTCATGGCCGCGACTTGGGGGGCGTGGCGTTGGTACGTCGAACGAGTATCGTCGGCCCCCGAAGAGGCGGCTTCGCTCGCCCTGACGATCGCTTTTCTTGTTGTTCTCGGATTCCTCCGCAGGGCCACCCCGGCAGAGTCGCGTTCGATCCCAATGATGCGGATCGCGCTGCAACTCATCGCCTACGCTGCCGGCCATGCGTTTCTGCCCCCAATCGGACGAGCTGCCTTGGCGGTGACCGCGACCGTGTTCACCTTGCATCTGGCAGCATTCAGGGAACGGCCGCCGGTCGCCTTCTGGGGCCTCGTGGCCCTCGCGCTACCGGTCGTGCCGTCGTTGCAGTTCACTCTCGGGTATCCGATGCGACTCGTGTCGGCAGCTCTAACGATCGTCTTGCTGCGTGCGCAGGGGCTCGAAGTAGCGCGGCAGGGAACATTCCTGGTTTGGCGTGACGAGATGATCCAGTTCGACGCACCTTGTAGCGGCGTGAACATGCTGTGGGCCGGACTCTTGCTGACTCTGATGGGATGCGTGCTGTATCGGCTGGCCGCGCTCCGGGTGATGCTCGCGGTCGGGCTCTCCGTGGCCCTCTCAATTCCCTGCAACGTGCTGCGTGCGTCGAGCCTTTTCTATGTCGAAGCTGGGCTCGCGCCACAGGGCCCCGCATGGCTACACGAAGGCATCGGGATCGCGGCGTTCGCCCTCTCGGCTTTGGCGATGCTTTGGGTTCTCGTCCGACTGCGGGACCTGGAGGTGACTCGGTGCACGATGTGAAAGCGAGGGCCGAGCGCATGACCTTTCTTGCAGCAGTCGTCGCAGCAGCCGTTGCGCCCCTTCTCCACCGCTCAGACGGATCGTCGATCGCCGCGCGCGACGCTTTTCCGGGCTGGCCCACGTCGTACGAGGGCCGCCTCTTGACGGAGATGACGCTCACGCCACGCGAACTGGCCTTCGTGCGCGACTTCCCTGGTCGCATCGGGCGCTTCTGGGACGGTCGTCGGGAAATCATCATCCGTTGGGTTGACGCACCAACGCGCCGTCTGCACTCGGCGGCTGACTGTCTTCGCGGCGTCGGCTACAGCATTACACCGATGCCGGCCCGCAAAGACGCAACTGGAGCCGCGATGAGCTGTTTTCACGCAAGCCGCCGTGCTGACGACATTGCGGTCTGCGAGGTAATTCGCGACGAGGCGGGTGACAGCTGGCCGGACGTCTCGGCGTGGTACTGGAACGTGATGCTCGGCAGTAGTCGGCCGCCTTGGTGGTCGTTCGTCGTGGCTGAGAACGCCGCCGCCGAAGACGAAGCCGCATCATTTCCCTCCCCGCGGTGAGACCGCCCCGCCCCACTTCGACGTCACGGCCAATCGAGTCGATCAGGACCTACAGCAGGAGTCGGGTGGATAGGCCGCTCGGCGGGAAGCCGAGCGGCGCTGATCTGGTGCACGCGAGCGATGTCCTGACAAAACCCGGCCAGACACGCCCATGCTGCTTAGACGGCGTTCTTGGCCATTTGGTCAGCGATATACTCTGCCTGGCGGATCGCCAGCGTTACGATGGTGAGTGTCGGATTCTCGGCGCCTCCAGTGGTGAATTGGCTTCCGTCGGAAATGAAGAGGTTCTTGATGTCGTGGGTCTGGCCGAATTTGTTGCAGACCCCATCGCGAGGATTCTCCGACATCCGGCAGGTACCGAGGTTGTGGGTCGACGGATACGGAGGGGTAGGAAAGGTTCGCGTCGCGCCGACAGCCTCATAGAGAGCAGCACCCGCTTTATGGGCGTGCCGGCGCATCGCGATGTCATTGGGATGGTCATCGAAATGCACGCTGGCAACGGGAAGGCCGAATGCATCCTTCGCGGTGCCATCAAGGGTGACGCGGTTGCTTTCCTGCGGCATGTCCTCACCCACCAGCCACATGCCGGCCATGTTCTCGTAGCCATCGAGAGCGGTGGTGAACTCGCGACCCCAGGCTCCGGGATCGAGGAACGCCGCGATGAAAGGCAGGCCCAGAGATAACGTCTCCATTTCGTAGCCACCAACGAACCCCCGTTTGATGTCGTGCCGCGCCTCGTCGGCCACGACGCCGGCCATTGTCGTGCCACGCCACATCCGAACCGGCCGGTCGAATACCGCGTAGACCGACCCGGTCATGTGGCGCATGTAGTTACGGCCGACCTGTCCAGACGAGTTGGCGAGCCCGTCGGGATAACGGCTTGATTCAGACAATAGCAGCAATCGCGGCGTTTCGATCGAGTTGCCGGCGACGCAGACAACACGCGCCTTCTGCCGTTGTTGCTGGCCCGCTTGATCGAAATAGACCACCTCAGTAACTTTGCCGGCGGCGTCGTGCTCGATTCTTGCAGCATGCGATTGGGGCCGTACTTCCAGCTTGTTGGTGTCCTCGCCCTTGGGGATTTCGGTATAGAGCGTTGACCATTTGGCGCCTGATTTGCAGCCCTCGAAGCAGAAACCGATTTGCTGACAAGAACCGCGGTCGGCGCGAGGTTGTGAGTTAATCGCCATGCGGCCAGTATTAAACTCCTTATAGCCGACTCGGGCTGCGCCGGCAGCGAGCACCTTGTAGTTGTTGTTGCCTGGCAGCCCGGGGATGCCATTGGTGCGCGTCACCCCCATCTTGTCTTCAGCTCTCGCGTAGTAGGGCTCAAGTTCCTTCAGGCTGACAGGCCAGTCCAGAAGGTGCGCACCCTGCAGCCCGCCATACGTGGTCTTGGTCTTGAACTCGTGCTCCTGCAGTCGCAAGGACGCTCCGGCCCAGTGCACCGTTGATCCACCGACCGCCTTGACGATCCAAGCCGGTAGGTTGGGGAAGTCATGATGGACGCGCCACGTGCCTGAGGTTGTGCGCATGTCCTTCCAGGCGAGCTGAGCGAAGCTTGCCCATTCGTCGTTGACGAAGTCCTCGATCTCGATGCGCTTGCCCGCCTCGAGCAACACGACTTTGACCCCCTTCTGCGCGAGCTCGTTGGCCAGCGTACCTCCGCCCGCCCCCGAACCTATGATGACGACCACCGAGTCATCGTTTTGATCGAATTTCGCAGCCATGGGTTCCTCCTGATATGTTTGTGTGCGCTCACAGCCATGCGATGTCGTCGAAGCCACGGTTGATATAGCCGCCCTTCGCAGCAGACTCGCCTTCATAGCCGAACAGCGGCCACACCTCCTTCTGATTATAGAGCGACACGATCAGGTCGCTGCGTATCTTCTGAAAAAATGCTTCGTCCTCCAACTGACGCAGCAGATTGACGCGCTCAGATTCCCAGCCGACCTCGGCGTAGGGAACGCCATATTTGCTCTTCGCGAGCTCATCGAGCGTGGCGATCCCTTGCTCGATCAACTGTCTGGTGGCAGGATCTGAGCCAGACTTTTCATCCCAACTCTTCATCGCAATCGCGTAGTATCGATCGGCCAGCCGGTCGTGAGGATAGATATCGCGAGAAACCTTGATCAGCGTCAACATGGTTTCTGGCCTGAGGTTCTTGACTTCGAGGCCCCACGCTTCTACCGGATGCAAAATAGCCGCCCCGGAAATGACCAGGGCCGCCGTTCCAACACCAGCGATGAACCGGCGTCGATCGAGCTGTCGTTGACTGATTTCAAGTGTCATGGCGTTTCCTCCTTCTGTTCCAGGAGCAGCGGCTCCTTTTTTTTGCGGTGTCAATGCCCGCGCTCAGTGATAGCGCCCGTGCTTCTGCAAGACTTCGATCTTGTAACCGTCAGGATCCTGCAGGAAGAAAAACCGCGCCATAAGAGCTCCATCGCGATGAAACTCTTTGATCGGTGTTGGCGACAGATTTTCATTTGTGAGTCGCGCATGCTCGGCCATAACATCGTCGACCGCGACGGCCACGTGGCCGTAGCCATCGCCTAAATTATAGGGTTGCTCGCGACCGTGATTGATAGTGAGCTCGATCTCAAAATCGGTCTCGGTATTGCGCAGGTAGACCAGCGTAAAGCTGTCGAATATGTAGCGGTCCGCGACGCCAAGTCCAAAAGCACGCTGGTAAAAATCAACCGAACGCGCTTCGTCAAGAACGCGGATCATAAGGTGGATCACCTTTGCCATAGTGTCCTCCTGCTCATTGCTTCGCGAGGCCCCGGGCCATCGCCCCCCTCGCAGAATTCGTACCGGACAGCCGGCCTTGCTCGGCGCTGCTCAGGCGGTGGTTCATGATGCTGCAAGGATCAGCATTCTGTGCGTCACGGATCCGTACGCGACGGGTTGGCCGACCAGAGATCCAGCGACAATTCGTGCGCCGATCCCGACCGGCGAGTTCCTTGCCGGGCGTGTTCCGAGTGAGCCAGCTGTATCCGTCCGCCGGCAAACGGCACCTCAAGCCTCGGCTGAACAGAGGATGCGACGGCCTAGCCTGATCTACCCCCGCCTGAACGCCAGGACGACGGGCGGTAACTCGCCCAGGGCGAAAAGCCCTGATGCTGCGAAGCCGGTCGGAAGGTCCAGTCTGCGGAGGACTTGTCCTCTTGTCCGTGAACCTACGCTCTTGGCCATGTGCCACGTTTGGGCGGCGCGAACCCCGCGATGGTCGAGGCGTATCGCTCTCAGCCTTGCGAGCGCATCTTCCCGCCCGTCTCATGCCCCGATCGCCTCCGCCAGGCACCGGCCTATGGTCAAGAACGACGTTATGCCTCCCAGTGGGGTCGCAGGTAGTATTTCGTTACTACACGGGACTTTGCAGCGATCGGCCGGACGCTTCGGAGGCAAAGAGCGATGGACTCGCAACTAGCTCATCGCGGCCGCGTCGCTGTGCGACGTACGTGAGACAGGCACAGCGCAGCAGGGAGGTAAAATTCATCGCTTCGCCGCGAAGTTCCAGCACCTCGTCGTGCAAAGTCGTCAGGAACTTGGCGAGGCTGATATTCTCGGCGGCGGCAATCTCCTCGAGAATGCCCCAGAATGCGGCTTCCAACCGGATCGAAGTGGAGTGACCGCCGAGCCTGACCGACCGTGTCTGGCTCGAATAAACTTCCGGCGACTGGCCGGCAAAAATGCGGCACATGGAAACTTCCTCCCTACACTGTCCGCCTCACCCCTATTTTCTGGCCCGGGTGATGCCCTGTCTCGCGCGAAGCAACCGGAGGGCGCCGTACGCGATTTTGCTGTGTTTCTTGGCGGCGACCATGACGGCGGCGGGCGGCACCAGAAAGGCTTGCTGCCGTCAGTGCGATCGCTGCGATCCCATCCAACAAAGAGGCAGTTGGCGGGATCAATCCCGAAAATTCAATCCGACGGAAATTGCGCGGTCAAGCAGATTCGAGCCGTAAGATAGATTAAGTCAGCCGCAGTTCATCTGGCTGATGACGCGCCTTCGGCATGATCAACGTTGTGCCATCTCGACCATCGCCCGGGCTCGACAACGGCCTTTCTCGGAAGGACTGCGACAGCGCACTCGATCTTCGGGGCCTGGTGCTTCCGCCGGCCGATTGTCCGTGTCATGCAGCGCTAACGGTTCGGTATTGCCGTGTCGTCCACACCATCTATCGCACGCCCAACGCTGTAGCATGTCCGCACTTCATCGCCCCCGGGCGGCTACTGACCTTGTGACAACCACAGAGTCCTCCTGGCCCGTTCGTCAAAGCCCGCATACCTGCTGCATCGGACACGCTACCAGACACACGATTCTAAGATGTGATACCCATCGGACAAAGTATTCGTTCACCCAGCGCTCGAATCAGTGCGAACTCCAGCAACTACCTCTCTGAAATCATCCCCAATATTTTCCACCACTACATCTTGACATGCCGATTTACCAAACTTACTAAAATCACAATCAATACCTCACGCCTCAATCACCCTCAAGATGGCGACGGCCGATGACCATCTGGATCAACGACGAATTTCAACTGTCCATTTGCGGACTTCACGAGTTGCATGAGTTTAGATCTGCAAACATTACTCACCTTCTTTCCATTCTTAATCCAGATTTCGCGCCACCGCCGGTTTTAGATTTCTTTCGACCGCGTCGTCGCCTAGATCTACGATTCAACGACACCATTGAAGACTCTTCAGACACCATCCAGCCCGGCCTATCAGATATTGAACTCTTGCACGAGTTTGGCAAGAGCATTCGACTCGGCGCGGGGACTCCTGTTCATCTTCTGGCGCACTGTCACGCGGGATTGTCACGCTCAACTGCCGCCGCAATTTTTCTGCTCGCACAAATTCAACCATACTGTACCGCCGAGCAAATTGTAAGTTGCGTTATGCGCGCCCGTCCGAGCGCATGGCCAAACTTTCGAATGATTGAGCTTGGGGATGGATTTCTCCGGCGTCAAGGGGCCCTTGTCGCCGCAGTGCTTCATCAATACCGACTGGCTCTCGCCAGGCAACCCAAACTTAGACAGATGAAGATGGACGAGGGACGCTTTCGTGAGATCATTGAAGCCGAACGGATCTATTCACCAGCTAATTCAAGATGAATTCTAACGATAGGCTATCGGCTAACGTGGCCACATTGCGCACGCGCCTGAACATCTCCTTCCAGTATCAGGGCTAGCATACGACCGGACACAAGGTATCGGCCTCTGGTTTCCAGCTCAAAGGCATATGTCTTACTCGGCTAGCCACCGCTATTTGCTACGCCCTCACAGGCAGGATACGATTCGCCCGATACCCCGCACAGTCCGTCGTGAGAGTAACCCGAATCATTGCACGCCGTGAGAGCTGAATCCGCTCATGATGCCCCTACCCGCGCGCTCAATCGGCAACATCGACCCTTGATCCCGCGCACTTTCGATACGCTCCACTGTAAGATTATAACCTACGTGCCGTGCCGCTCGAACTATCCGGGCGTCAAGTCGGGCAGCGCCCACATAATTCCCTCGATATTGCTCTATGCGGGCTAGCAGCTCGAGATGAGCGATCTTTCGCAATGTCAATCCATTAAGCGTCGCGATCCGTATGGCACGAGTAGCAAACTGCGCGGCCACCGCACTTTGCCCTTGCGCAATCAAAAGTTCCGCGCGTGCTCTTAGGACCTCGCAAAGCAGTCTTCCAAGATCCATTCTTTCGGCATAGTTTTGCGCGGCATCAAGTATCTCCGTCAGTCGTGCTGGCTCAGAACCTCGCAAATTGATCGCATTGCGCACCCGCGACACTTGAGCTTCGTGAACAAACTCTATATATCCTCCTGCCTCTGCGATCTGAACTGCCTTTACCAAATCAGTTTCAGCAGCCTCGTACATGCCCATATGTCGTTTGAGCTCCCCAAGACACTTCTGAAACAACGAAAGTGGTTTCAAGCGGTTCAGCGGCTCCAAATCTCTGATCGTCTCCTCATATTGCGACTTAGCCATATCGGTTCGGCCACGAATGTGGTTGACCAGCGCCAAGCCACCGCGTGCGACCAGGCGCAGCAGATGCTCCTCGCTGTGAGAGCCGATTACCTCATTATATTTTGCTTCGGCGTCGTCCAGCCTTGCGCGATCGATGCAGCACCAGGCATCGTTGAGAACGATTCGAGTACGCATCACACCTGATCGAAGACCTTCGATATCACGTGCAAGTCGGCCGGCGAGCCAGAAGAGCGCAGATGCGTCATACGCCTGTCCCTGCGCGTGGGAAAATACACCGCACTCATTTACCAGCCATACGATGTCATCACGATAGAAGGGAGGCCACTCCGATACCGCTTGCCTGTCATCAGCACGCGCCTCCAATTCCCGTGCGTAAAAGAGCAGCCAACGCACCAGAAACCGATGATGCTCAAAATAGCCAACCCGATCCGGCTTTGTAACCTGGCTGCCGCCAACATCGGAGAACCGAGACACTACCCCCACTGAAAACAGCCCGCGTGCAACACCAAGCGCTGCGCGCAGAGCCCTTTCTGCCAAGTCCCTACGACTATGCCCTGCGCCATATCGCGATGGGTAGGCTGACAGGGCACCAACCAAGTCGTAGATGAATCCGTAAGCCTCAGCATTCAGACGTGGATATTCTCGCTGCTGTGCTGCGTAGAGCGACAGAGTGAAAAGTTGCCCTTCCGACGGCTCAAGACGCTGCGATCCGAGCTTGCGAAATATGTAGCGCTGAATGGAACGATGCACGACATATCGCGGCACCCTCGAGGTATCGCCGCCATGGGCCTGGAGCCTGAAAACCAGACCGCGTTCACACAATGTACCTAGTACATTGTCGAGAATCGCCTCCCGCCTTGCCGTTTCATTGCTGGCCATGTGCTCGGTAATTTTAGGGCACAAGGTGAGCACATCAACCGTCACGGGCGTTGCAATAACAGCCAGATGGCGAATCACCGCAAGATTAAGTTCCGGGTTGCCTCGTGCACCAGGCTGGTCCTCCGATTGCTCGAACCAATATCTAAGTACCGCCTCTACAACACGATCCTGCAGCGATATTCCGGGACCTCGAACAGAAGGAATCAGCCTCTCGAGAAAGCGAGTAAGTTTGGCAACGCTCCTCTCTGAAAAAGCCACGGCCACCACCAACGTATATAAAAATCGGTGACGACCAAGATGCACATAAAACAACCGATTGAGTGCTTCGTCCCCATCAGTATAAGTTCTACCAACTTTACCCATCGACAGTCTTGCAGCCTCGCGCAACCTGTCTCGTGTGTCATCAGTGAATAGATGCCAGTCGAACTTGACGGGATTTGGTAAGTCCAATATATGCATATAATCGCAAGGATCGCCGTGGTCGCTTTGAGAAGATAAGCCCAGTTCATCTCTAAGCCACTGGCTAGATTCATCTCCATCTGCCTCACGCAATCGTACAAATGCTTGAGAATTCTCCAGCGTGCCAAGAAGATCGCGGTGAATTTTCGCTGCTGTCTTGTCATATTTACCAACTGTTCGTTGACTATCTGATAAAAGTAACGTCAATGGTCTCGGTTTTAGCAGATTGCTTTCGACAAATTGCGGCGGCGGCTCACTTATCCCTCCGAGGCCACTCACTTTCGCCTTGCGGAAGACCTTAGGAAGGTTGCGATCCCTGCAGATACAGATCAGATCCAACGGGGCGTTCTTGCTACCTTCACCAAAAAGCTGCTCCATAATACTATTGATTTCACTATTTTTTGCTTCTCCGTCTTCATCTATCAAAATATCAAAGGCATTGAACACCACGAGAACACGATTCCCCTGAGACGAAGAGGAACGCTCTGTGAGGCCATCCATTACCCGACGGAACGCATCAACACGTGATAGAGTGCCAATAGCCTCACGGCGACGCCAGTCGCTCTCCTCAACAACGCTGGTATCGATTCTTACGACATTTCTCTCATCGAATAAATTGGGATTCAGCATTGGATCATCAAGAAAGCTGAGCAATGCATCCCAGACTGACGCGATCTCAAATGAGAATGAGAAGGTCGCGAAAAATTGACCAGCGTACCTTTTGTCAGTCTTGCCCAACAATCTATTTCCACATCGCGCCAGGGCATTGTACACGGTCCCCTTACCGGATCCCCGCGCCCCAACCAGCACGAAGATCCGGCGACCTGGTTTAACTTCCGGCAGTTCGTTCGCAGCGCGCAAAAAATGCACCAACCCGGGAGGCTCCACCGCCTCCCGTCGAGCGCGAGGGATGGCAGGTGAGCTCGATACGCCCTCAACGTCGGCAGCAACCCCGCGGGTAACTTGCCGTGATTCCAATGTCGGCATCTCCCCATCCGTTTCACACGAACAGTGCCGTGCCCAGATCGGTTGATCGACGTAGATCTGTTCGTACCTGGCAACCTCCGTCCGCGCCCTCAGCGGCGCTCTCCAATCACGCCACCAGCGATTCCACTCGGTTTTCAATCCCTCTAGTTTCGCATTTAGCGCTGCCGTCACGATAGAAGCTTCAACTCGGTCGATCGCGGTGCGCAACGCCATTCGTAGGAACTTGGCAAATATGACCCGCTTGTCCGAACCGAGCGATGTGCCGTCCGATCCCAAGGAATGCAAAACGCTGATTGCCGTGTGCCGGATGGAGTCAAGCACGGTGATCTCAAAGACGACATCACAGCGTCCCCCATCCGATTCGAATACGTTCATTACCGACCAACCACCGTCATGAATCCGAAATTCGATATCCTTCAACGACGTGACTGCCAGTTCAACTAACTTCAGCGCGGACGCCCTAGGGATCTGACCGGCCCCGTCCATAGAACTGCCGATCGATATTGCCTCGGATCGGACCAATTCCTCGATCGCCGTCGCGGATTCAACCAATGCATTTCCAAGTTTTCTGACCTTCTTGGAGATTTGATGGAGCCAATGGTACCGGTCGTTCGGGCTGGACCTGACGGATCCTACTCTCCCATAGTGAACAACATGCACCCCGTAGCGCGCATAGGCGTCCTTCGCGAATGTCTGCTGCTCGACTTCCTTTTCCCGCCCGTCCCGTAATGCAATTACCGATCGATTTCGCAGCGAAGGATTCGTCTTGAACTCGCGCAGAGGCCGCAGCACATCACCCTCTCCCATGCCCAGCCCAACAAATAAGATTGGGTTTCCACCAAACGTTATGTCCAATCCCTCCTTGAATGCGACTCTTCCGGACGACTCACGAACATACATCCTCTGGTAGTCAGTTTCCGTCACAACAATATCGTTGTCATCTGTTGCGCGGCCATGAAGATGAACGACTTGGAAATCGTAGGGTGGCTCATTGGCGGCGAAATCAACCAAGTCGACGCCGCTTCGCTCAGTGAGAACAAAGTCGCGTGTCCTTCCGCCGGTCGTTTCTACCGATATTGCGTCCTCGGCATCAAGCCCGTCAGATGAGACGCCATCTTCAGTTTTGTAGCCCATGTCATGAAAGAAGCGCTCGACTTCCAAATCATAGTTTGTGGTCATAAACCGCTTTATACCGAGATCATAGCCGAGCTTATGAAGCGGATCATGCTCGGCCGGGATTAAACTCGCGCGAGATGGCACGGATTCCGTTGTTACCTTGCTCTCTGCCCGTTCCGTCGCGACGACGCGAAGGTCAAGCTGACCACCTCCACGCCGTTCATAATCGGTCAAATCAATAATCAACCGAAAGAGGTCAAGTACTAACCCAACCGCAAAGCCGCGGACCGGGCGAAGATATCCAGACGCCTCTATCGACGTAAGGCAGCGTTCCGAAACATCCGTCAAAGTCCGGATAACATCATTAATGATCCTAACTTCGCTTTGAGGACAAGACCGACCGGCGGCAACCAGTGCTCTAATGAAGTCTTGATGATAGAAGGCCAGATGTTCTCGCGCGTCACCTCCAATTGTATTGCGTGTCAAACGACGAGAGCACGTTAATTTGTCCACTGCCTTCCTGAGTGCGAGACTGTTTCCGTAAATTCCCTCATAAACGCCTAGAACTGGAGCCGTCACCCAAGACGCCAAAGATCTCTTACGTTCACGACCGGACTCGGCGAATCCAGCATGTTCATCACTCTCCACTATCGTCGACTGCCATCCCCAGATCACTCGCTTGACATGAGGTAATTCATCGTGCGTTTCGCGTTTGATCCACTCGCGAAACAAGAATGAGCCGCGATCCGGCCCATTAACACCCTTGGCCTGAACACGCTGCAGCTCATCCGGCCATGCGAAATCGAACGCCTCAGCAAGGGCGCTGAGAGACACATGTCCTCCGGACCTTGCGCTCCCCTCATCGTGATTTGCGGCAGTCAAACGCCAAATCTGCTCACATGCCTGGAGGCCCTCATAGAGCGATGGACCTGAAAGGGAGCCTTGCTCTCCTCTAAGGTCCTCAATGTACTTCACTAAAGAGTGGCGATTATCATTTTTCGATATCCCCTTCATCACTGTAATCATTTCGTCGATGTGCAGCGTCGCCAACTCCGACCAGGCAACGCGCCCGTAAGCCACCGAGACGCCGGATCCAACGAAGGCAATCAATCTCTTAATATTGAGCGCACGATGCAGCAGGTATTCACCCTGACTTTCGATCGCCGCGATATCAAGAGTATTGTCGAGCGCTTGCCAATCGTACGGCCAGCTTGGCGTCACCGTGACCTTGGCATCATCGAGACTCATCGTATTAAGACCTTGCTGGTACAAAACACATCCGGCAGCACAGTCGGATTATGGTGACAGCATCTCTACGATCCGCTTCTTCACACAGCTATTCCCAACGACGGTTTCAGTCGCTGATGATCTTCTTTGGTCAGTCGCAGCCTTATTCGGGTCTATGCAAAGCGTTCGACGACCAAGCATCAGTCCAACGAGATCGTTTTCAATACTTGAAATCTTCCAGCCCAGCGGAAGGGGGAACGCACGCTGCTCCAATTTCACCAAAAGGATCTTCGAATCTCGAATTCGTCCGGACAGCTCCTCCGGCGTTGCGCCGCGCTGAATTCGTTCAACCGTTTGGGTGACGGCTCTGCTCGCCAATTGAGACCGTACATTAAGAAGAGCGCTAACCGGCGCTAGTGTGTCGATGAAGCCAGCCCCATTTATCCTTGCTAGGTCGGGATCCGCGACCGCATCGGTCAGTATGATCAGTCGTAAGTCGACCTTCCATTCAGGATTGCTCCTTTGTCTTCTATCAATAAATTCGGCGATCGCGTTGTATATTTCAACCGCGGTTGTTGTTCCGGAATTGTCCGCGTAGCCACCATCAACAAAATTCCAAAGACGCTCTTTTGAATTGTGCTGCGTTGGATTCAACCTGATCTGCCAGGCAGGAGCAATCAGCGGAAATCGCGCGCTCACTACCGCCGCTCCAATCAGCGATAAATCCTCAACTTCCCCAATTTTGCCAAAATCTCGAAATGCATAAAGCGTCCCGTCACTTATGCTATGCAAGCTCATCGGCGCGAACGCCACCCGAAATCCGGTCTCGACCCAGGTCGTATTGAAGATCAGCGCGGCAGATCCACCGTTGGGACTCCAATGGTCGCGGTACGGTTCGGTGAGCTGATTCGACCCGATGCATGGTCCAAAGGGATCACCATTGTCTTTGACGGCTTCAAGTGCGCAGGAAAAACTGCGCTCCAGCGCGCTCGCCCTATTGTAATCAGGGCGGATCGGTAAAAGCTTCCTCAAGGTGTCCGGCACGATGAGAAATAGAACAGGTGACAGGTGGTCGTAGAGAACGATTCGGTCCACCTGATTTTCCAAGTCATGGTTACCACCCGGGATGCACCCTGCGCGCTGACTTTTATGACTAGAAGCCAGGACCGCATTAAATAATGCCGTACCAACCGCACCACCGGACACTCCGCTGATGGCGAAGACGTGATCCGCGAAGTTGCTGCATTCATCCTGAAGAGACGACAAAAATTTCGCCGCTGCTGAGGCCGCGTATATTCCGCCCCCTTGCGCGGCAATAATGAACACCGGATATCTGTCGTTGTGAAATGCCTGTTTTTCCTTTTCGTTTCGGCTCGCAAACCATCTCTCAAATTGCTCCTGAATTTGCCAAGTATCGTTTTTTATACTCGTCTGGGAGGAATGACCGGTCTCCGATGGCTCAACAAAATTTCCCGTCGTCGGAACATTTCTGCTAATTCCGAACCATGCCATAATGAAACCGAAGACCACCAGAACTCGGACTAATGGGAACGAAATTATCCGTGACAACCACGAGAGCGCCATTAGAACCGTCACCAATGCGGTCAGGACAACCCCGCCCGCAGCTAGAGATCCTACCAGCCATGAAACTCTTACGGTCCAATCCATCGACACCAGGGGACCGACACTTGCCATAAAAGCAATTGCAATGGCAGTGGCCAGAACCATGCGCCTGACGTAAATGCTGGTCCGGGCGCCAATCAGAACCGTGGATAAGATCGCAGCAACGCCGAAGAGAACAGCAAGCGCCACAAAGAGATCGGCCCTCGTTCTTGCCAGACTACTCCCAAGCTCGGTAAGTTCGTCCACAGACGCCCAAGGTTTAAGTTCATCCATGACACCGTCGAGATGGTTTTTGGAATCGGAGATAACGAACCAGAGTCTTGCGAGCCCGAGCGACAGACCGACAAGTGGCATATATGCCAAGCCAAATGCCTTCACAGTCTGAACTAGCTGCAGATTACGGTCCAATTTGAGATCTGGATTTTCCAAATAAATCGCATCGATTACCGGAGTGCTTTGGTAAATGTGCCAACAAAACAATGAGAGACTAAGGATGATAAGACATCCTAAGCCGAGCAGCCCGCCGAGGATGTCACGGTCTTTGAGAATCCCGAGATACACCTCGCCTATTTGTGGCGGGAGCCAAAGCAACACAAGGCTTACCGTGCCCATGATCAACGGGCCCAAAGACAGGGTCATCGCCATGTAGCGGAAATATCTGACTCGGAAAAAGTGTATCCGGCGCCAAAACTGCCGCATCACGAATCTCCCCACGCAGCGCCTTCCTCCGACGTCACCACGGAGTGATACGCAGTTCAGACCGCATCAACCATGAAGGATTACTTTTCGCCGACGGATTTTTGGTCGCCCTGGACCCTTTCGAGCTCGACCGCTTGAGACAGAGACGATTCTAGGATGTCCTTGTCCCCCCATGAGTATGCACAGAAGTATATTCTTTGAAGCCGAGCACCTCT
>Ga0187783_10002094_pt1 | contig 14844 bp, 7 predicted proteins | sample 1015_SJ02_MP02_2_FD_132471 | JGI IMG/M metagenome (GOLD analysis project Ga0187783, IMG submission 132471) | Tropical peat soil microbial communities from peatlands in Department of Meta, Colombia - 1015_SJ02_MP02_20_MG | ecosystem: Environmental > Terrestrial > Soil > Wetlands > Peat | place... | reverse complement strand
GCTCGGGATCGTTCCAGTGATTGGCGCGTTTGGCCCATTCGCGAATGACCTTGGAATCCGTCTTTTGGTTGAGAATCTGCTTCCAAACCTCGAGATTGCCAGGGACATGCGGCTTGCCGTCGGGATCCCATTGCAGCCGGGTGAACAGCATTAGAAGGCTTGGTGCCGGCCGAAACACCGGACGCGCGGCATCGGCAGATTGATCCGGCTCCCGCAGTGCCTGATAAAGACGATGCAGGCGGCGGGCTTCGGTCAGGCGTTGCTGCTGCGCCTGACTGACACGGGATAGGGCGTCGAAATAAGCGGCCAGCCAACCTCGATCTTTGGACACCAAATGAAGAATGAAGTCCCCAGGCGCCGCCGGGCTTGCCCCCACCAGGTCCTTCCAGCTGGATTGGGCTTGCGTGCCGCCGGGAACCACCACCTGTCCGGAGCGCACTCGGATCTCGTCTCCATAGAAGTCGAGAACCGCCGCATAGGGCAGCAGTTTCTCAAGCCCCGGAGATTGGCGCAAAAGCGACACCGTTTCACTATCCATCCGCGCCATAGCCCAATAAAGATGAGCCAGCAGCGGATCTCGAAGAAGCACATCGACCAGGTCTTGATCGCCTTTGGGGGCCTCCCGACTGGCCGCTACCCAGTCGCTAGGGGCGGAGATCGCCGGCACCCGAGAGGAGGGATAGGGATAGGAAAACGGTGCGCCTCCTTCGAGTGCTTCCTCGAGCTCGGGCAGAGGAAAGCCGGAGTCCACGGTCAGGAATGCCCGGTCTGGGTCAGAAGTCACAAGCGAAGTGGTACTTCGTCCGCATTCCTGGCGGACGCGGTACCCAAGAATGTGCAATAGCGGTCGAGCTTCCTCGCAACGTGAGACGCGAATGACCCCTTCGGGTCCGGCCAGGGTCGCTAACTCCCTCGCCTGATCGACGTAACGCATCAGCAAGACCAAGAATTCGGTCTGTCGCCCTTTGGTCGGGGAGCCCTCATAGCCTTGGGCGAACACGTTGCGAGCCAGTAAAGGCAGGATTTCCTCAGGCGAGATTTTCTGGCTAATGCCAGCCATACGGAAGAACGAGCGGAGGGGACCGGGAATTACGACCTCGAAGGGCGAGGAAGGCGCAGCTTCCCCCTCACCTGGAACCGTAGAAGCCGCCTTCGGCGTGGAGGACGAAGGCGGCGAATTCGCGGCATCTTGGGCAAAACCTGGACCGCCTGACAACCATAACGCAACAAGAACGCTCGAAAGGAGAAGAGGAGATTTCATCGCGGAATACTCTTTCTGAAGCTTGAAACCCAGACGGGTTAGCCGAGAGCCGGGGTTCGGACGAGCGCCCGGCCACGGCTTCGGTTTACTTCGCAGCCGACCTTAATAATGCCTTCCACCCCTCCTGAGTTGTCCGCTGGTCGTTATTCTCGCGTCGGTCAAGATACCGCATCCCTGGCTCCATGCCAAGTGGTCTTTCTACTAGTATCTCGTTAACTTCTCGACGGATCTCGGTCGCCGCTAATCCCCTTTTCTGAATATTTATGGCAGGTTTTCCGCGGGGTGGGGGCGGCTCTTCGCCGAGTCTTGTGCCTTCTAGAAGTTAGCCCGCACGCAATTTCCGAACGGCCCGTAGGCCAGTCAACCCTAGCCGCCCCGGCCAAAGGAAATGCTGTTTTCATAGGCTGAGAAGGAAGGTGCCGGAGTAGGCGACAGCAGAGAACGTAGAGTGAGCCCGAGACAACTGCCCTGACCCCGGCGGCTCGATCAGGGTCGGACTCAGCCGTGAGCCAGTGCGACCAGCAGAATCGCGAGAGCATAGAAGATGAACATCGATGCGAGAAAAATCCTCGCCTTGGTGCTTGCGCCGGCAAACTCGCGCCAGGCAATCACCCCCCAAAGCGCCGCTACCATGGGAGCGGACTGGCCAATCGCATAGGAAATGGCCACCCCGGTGAAGTTGGCGGCGACGAGATTGAACACCATCCCGACTCCCCAAATCACTCCTCCTAGGACTCCCAGGGCGTGGCCCGAAGCCGGTCCGCGGAAGAAGCCGGAAAAGTCAACCGGCTGACCGACAAAGGGTCGTTTCATCAGGTAAACGTTCCAGATCCAGCAGGACAGCAAGGCGCCGAGTGTGAGGAAGACCGCGACGCTATAAGGGCCGAGCGGGTTGCCGTGGGTCATGGCCCGGGCGACGAAGGGGGCCCAGAGTCCCATGAGAATGCCCGACACGATCGCAACCGTCAGGCTCCTTCTCGAAACGGAACGTGCCGAGCTCGCCAAACTGCCGTAGGCTTTGCCGTCTAACACCACCGCGATGAGGGCACAAACCACCCCGAGGGCCAGCAGGCCGGCATTTCCCTTCGGCTGCAATGCAAAACTCAAAACAACACCCACCACCAACGCAATTCCGATCGAAACCGGAAAGGCGATCGACAATCCAGCCATGTCGATTGCTGCCACCAGCAGCAGATTGGCAAGATTGAAGATCGCTCCCCCCACCATGGCAGAGACGATGTTGTCGCCGTCGGCTGCGTGCACGTTGTTCAGGAAGCTCGACCCATCATTGGCAGTGCTGCCCATGGTCAAAGCCAGCACAAGGGAGATGAGGAAAATTCCGATTGCGTAATCCCAGTAGAACAACTCGAAACGGTAGTTCTTGACGCCCTTGTAAGTGTTCGCCCAGGAGCCCCAACAAATGGCGCTCGTGATCATCATGAGGAAGGCAACTGCCAGACTATGCGGTGTGAACATCGCATCTCCATCGTCCATCCGCTCGTTGGACGGCAGCGAAGAACCTAGACTCACGTCTCCGAAGACAGTACCATGAACGAAAGCATACAAAATCATTCCGCCATTGCTAGTGACTCAAACTTCAGAGTACGTTCCCACAGAGACGGGTGTTGCGTTTTGCCCGGCGAAGCTGGCAGCTTCGGTCATCTTCGAGAATGAACCGAGCATCGATCCACTCTGCTGGCCCGAAAGCACGCGGTATTTCCGCTACAAGAAAACTCTAATCGCGGGCATTACAAAGTAAGTGGGTATCTAGCCCGCTTGACCGCTGCCTCCGGATCAAAACTATGCTCTGTGATCCGGCGCCTGCACACACCTCGCCAGCGCGGGGTAGAATCAATCAGGACGCCATCCATGGCGAAAGAGAATGATCTTGCCGGCGATCTTGATCCTGCTCAACCATAACAGTTGCTTGTGCTTGTCCTATCGCGGAGTCTCCACGCCAAGGTACGGATCAATTTCAAGAGGGTAAACGTTTACTCATGTCGCCGTTCCAGGCACGGCCAACAATAGGAGCAATGATTCCCTTCTCCGGACAGGGTATTCTGGCGATCCCGTTGGTACTGTGCTTATCGGTCCTTGCTGCCCATCCGGGGGTGCTGACATGACCTCTCGCTACGAAGGAGCAGCCAGAGGAAGGACGAGGTACCCGACCTACTCATGCCATGGGCCGAACTGGCCGCAGGCCAGCAAACCAGAGTCTGCGTACAATCACCATAAACTTGTGGAACAAAGTCCCGCCTCGAGGGAGCTGGGAGATCCTTGAAGTATACGCGCCGTGATTTCGTACGATTTTCGTTTGGTTCGGCCGCACTGGCGGTAACGCGTCCCCTCTTCGCGCAAGGTGTCGCCACTCACACCGTAAAGCCCGTGGCTCGACCCGCGCCATCGGGTCGACCTTTTTACGCGCACTTTGTGGATGTGGCCCAAGCGGCCGGGCTCCGCGAACCGGTGATTTACGGGGGAGCAGAGAGCAAGAAATACATTCTGGAAGCGACCGGCTGCGGATGCGCTTTCATCGACTACGATAACGACGGCTGGATGGACATCTTTCTTCTTTCCGGCACGCAACTAACCGGAGATCCGCCAGGAACGACGAACCGGCTGTACAAAAACAACCGCGACGGCACTTTCACGGATGTGACCGAGAAAGCGGGTCTCAGGGCGGTTGGCTGGGCCTCTGGCGTTTCGATTGGCGACTACAATAACGACGGATTTGAAGATATTTTCTGCACCTATTTTGGGCAGAACCGTTTGTACCGCAACAACGGGGATGGCACCTTCCTAGACGTCACTAAGGGCGCCGGTCTGTTGAACGATCAGCCGCGTTGGGGAGCTGGGTGCAGTTTTCTCGACTACAACCGCGACGGACACCTCGACCTTTTCGTTTCTAACTATGTCCGTTTTTCGTTTGAGCACGCACCCGTACCTGGCGAAAACCTGAATTGCAGCTGGAAAGGAGTGGCCGTCGAGTGTGGCCCGCGCGGGTTACCCCCCGGGCGGCACTCTCTTTACCGGAATAATGGCGACGGAACATTCACCGACGTCAGCCAAGAGTCGGGGATCGCCAAGGCTACCGAAACCTATGGCATGACGGTGGTTGCGGCCGACCTGGACGAGGACGGATGGACTGATATCTTCGTGGCCTGCGATTCGACTCCGAGTCTGCTCTTTATGAATAACCACGATGGAACATTTCGCGAAGAGGGTATCCTCCGTGGTGTGGCGCTCAGCGATGACGGCATGGAACAAGCGGGTATGGGAGTCGGCGTCGGCGATTATGATCTGGATGGACACCTCGATCTTCTCAAGACCCACTTTGCGGATGACGCGAATGGCCTCTATCACAATGACGGCAAAGGAAACTTCGATGACAGAACACGCTCCACGCGATTGGCGGTCGAAACGCGCTATATCTGTTGGGGGACAGGGATCGTCGACCTTGATAATGATGGATACCCTGACTTATTCGTGGTCTCGGGAAACGTGTATCCCGAAGTTGAACGCAAACTCCCCCAATATCCAAACAAGACTCCCCGAGCGTTGTTTCGCAACCTGGGGAATGGCACCTTTGAGGAATTGGGAGAGCAAGCGGGCCTCGGGGTAACGGAACCGCACTGCAGCCGCGGCTGTGCCTTCGGAGATTTTGACAACGATGGCGATCTTGACATCCTGGTGGTGAATTTGAATGAACCGCCATCGCTGCTACGCAACGATCTGCGGGGGAAACAGAACTGGATCAAGGTTAAGCTGGAGGGTGTGAAGTCGAACCGCAGCGCGATAGGAGCCAGGGTCTTGGTACGATACGGATCCAAAGTTCAAGCGCAGGCAGTACTTAGCCAATCCAGCTTTTATTCCTCGAACGATCCGCGCCTGCACTTCGGGCTAGGCTCACATACTTCAGCGGATATCGAGGTGTACTGGCCCAACGGGCTGCACGAGACGTTTAAGGGGATTGCGGCAAATCAGTTCCTGACTCTGCGCGAAGGGACAGGAATTGTGCCATCCAAGGGCTCGAATACATAAACTTTCTCAAGGCGAGATGGACGAAGTTGAGAGCCGCAGAAGAAGCACTGCCTAGAGATGCTTCCGCTGGCCGAAGCCACACTCGCTGGGTATACGCTCGACGAAACTATCGTGCCACAGACGACCGGCGGTCTGGAGTTCCCAAACCACTGCCACTGCTAATTTGCTGAACTCCCGCTCAAGCGGTCTGCTTCACGCCATTCGGCGGCTGCTTGCGGAGAACGGGTGAGAGTGTAGATTTCCGCCAGGCGGCGGTGCGGTTCAGGATCGTGGGGCCGCAGCTTTATCGCCTCTTGAAGAAACTGCAATGAGTCGGAAAACTTCTGGGCCCTCTTGCTCTCTTCGGCAAGTTCGAGTGTCACCGAATAAAGCAGATCCGTCGTACCGGCATCGTAAGGATTAAGCTCGTGCGCGCGGCGGAGAGCTTGATAGGCGGCAACCCCTTCCCCTAGCTTTCGCAGAACCGCCCCGTAAAGAGCGTTCAATCGAAACAGATCGGTCCATTCCTTTAAGGCATTTTCGAGAGGTACCCGCGCGTTTTCGAATTGCTCGAGCTGATAGTAGACCAACGCAAGATTGTATTGCATTTGCGGCGACTTCGGTTCCAGTTCCGCTGCCCTCCGGAAGCACTTGAGCGCTTCTTCCAAATTGCCATGCTGACCGTAGATCGTGCCCAGGGCTGTTAGATTCTCTGCGTCGTTCGGATCATAAAGCTGTTGGCAAATTGCGCTGGCTTCTGGCAGCCCTTGATCCATCTCTTGCCCGCATTCGAGCCTGACTCTGCTTTCATTTGCACTGCGTTTGCGCAGCTCTTCCGACTTGGCAAAAGCCCTGCCGGCCTCATCCCTGCGACCCTGTTTCTGATATAGCTTCCCCAGTTGATACGGAACGCGGGAGTCGCGCGGTAGCTGCCGTGTGGCTTCCTCGAACCATCTTTCCGCAGCACCCAGGTCGCCCTCTTTGAAGTAAGCGAATCCGAGATAATAGGAGGTATCAGGAAATGGAGGATTTGCCGCCGCCTTGGCTAGATTCTTGACAGCGCTGTTGAAGTCACCATTCTCGAGGTCCAGTCGACCTAGGTAGTACAAAATATTTGGATGATCTCCGACCGCACGGCGCACAGATTCTAATTCGTGCCGAGCGTCGTTCGCTTGGTGCATTTCGAACAGCGCGACAGCCAGGGGAAATTGCGCACGGAGAACCAATTTGGGATTAATCGCCAGCGCAGCTCGAAACTCGTTCGCAGCATCCTCGTAGTGCTCCTGGGTCAGAGCGCTATATCCGTTTCCCAGGTGTGCCTCGGCAGTGTCCTCGGGAGTTCGCACACCAGGAGGCATGCCATACCCCAGGGCCCACCCTCCTGAAGTCATCATCACCAGGAGCACGGCAACCAATGGCAACGGCCACCAATTGCTTTGATCCCTCATGTTCTTTAGCATCCGAACCGCGGACAATCGATTATTATATGCCCGCTACGCAGCATTTCGGTTGCGCATCCACGGGATGGCGGGGCCAGCCTGACCGAAGAAGCGTGAGTGCTCGGACGGCGTCGAGGCTGACCCGGGATCGGGACAAGGCGGTGTCGAGATTCATGAACGATGCCTATTGGTTTCTGGACGGAGCCAGCCTACGTGCAGCGACCGGCGGGCACAAAACGACCGAAGCCATCGTGCTACAGCTCAACCCAAGGCCGTGTTCGCGAAGTATCCTTGTTATTTTCTCCGTGTTATTTTCTCCGCTTCACGGTTCCTCGACCAACCAGGGGAAATTTTAGCGTTCCGTTGACGGGCTGCGGAATCGCCTCGCAGCACGTTCCACAAAAATTCTTGACAGTTAGGACCGTAATACATTCATATTACCCGAATACATTCAGATTACCGGGGCTAGCGCCGGAGCTCTTCGCGGAGTTCTGTTGCTGAGGGGAGGCGCGAAAGGGGGCATTCATGCTGACGAAAAGGGCGCTGCGGGCTGTGGTTGGGTGTACGGTCGCATTCTCCTTAAGCCCACTCCTTTATGGCCAGGCTACGGGCAGCTTTTCGGGGACAGTGACGGACAAGACGGGATCGGTGATCTCGGGGGCCGAAGTGACCGTAACCTCCCAAAGCACGGCTCTTTCTCGGGTGGCTAAGACGGACGACTCGGGCCATTACCTTATACCTTTGCTGCCGGTTGCGAACTACACGATTCGGGTCACATCACCAGGTTTCCAGGACTCCGAGACTCGAGATGTTCGCCTGCAAGTGGATGAGCATCGCGAACTGGATGTCACGCTGGCCCCGGCGTCGGTTTCTGAAAAGGTGGAAGTCAGCGCTACCCAAGTAGCGGTCGAGTCCTCCAATCCCACCTTGGGGCAAGTGATCACCTCCGAGCAAGTTGCCGATCTCCCGTTGAACGGCCGCAACTTCGTGCAGTTGGCGACGCTCACACCCGGCACCACGCAAGAAACCAGCCCAGTGAGCTTCTTTAACGGCGCAGCGAGCAGCGAGGCTTCAACGCGAGGTTCTTATTCGCTATCGGTCGGCGGGTCGCGGGCCCAAAGCACCGATTGGATGCTCGATGGAAATGACAATAATCAGCTGGATGAAGGCGGAATCGGGATTTTCTCCTCCATCGATTCCATCCAGGAATTCAAGGTTCTGACCTACAACTACTCGGCAGAATGGGGGGAACGCGCCGGTCCAACCGTCCTAGTCACGACGAAATCAGGCTCGAATCAGTTTCACGGGACGCTATTTGAGTTCTTCCGCAATACCGTTCTCGATGCGCGCAGCTATTTTGCTCCGAGCACGGAGAAGGTCAATCTGAATCAGTTCGGAGGCTCTTTGGGCGGCCCGATCAAGAAGGACAAGACATTTTTCTTCCTGGATTATCAGGCCAAGATGCAGCGCCGCGGCATCCCGTTTACCGGGCTGCTTCCGACCAGTGCCATGACGACACCCGATGCCAACGGCGATCTCAACTTCAACCTCGATCCTTTCGGCGTACCTCGTCCTGGCTTTTTGCCCGGAGCCTCGCCAACCAACCCTGATGGCTTCTCCAACCTCTTCAATCCGTACAGCGTGACTGCTACCAATCCAACCCCCTCCCCCTTCCGGTGCAACAGTTCGGGAAATGCCATCGTGCCGGGTCCAACTGGCATACAGACTGGCGGCACTCCGTGCAATGTAATTCCCGCGGCCATGATCAACCCGATAGCGCTAAAACTGATTCAGCTTTATCCTGGGACCAACGCTAACAATCCGGCTCTTGACTACAATTTCGCCTCGGAGCCCGTCCGCAAGCTGAACGAAGGCACCGGCGATATCCGCTTGGACCACAATTTTTCGAGCCAGGATTCAGCCTTTGCCCGCTTCAGCTACGATCAGGCAACCAACTTCGTGCCGGGCGGCTCACCCAGCTATTCCGAAGAAAATCCCTTTGGCAGCACGCAACACATCACTAACCACGGGCGCAATATTGTCGTGTCGGAAACGCATGTGTTTTCCGCCAACACCATCAACCAGGTGACGGGTGGGTTTAACCGGATTTTCAATCACATCCTGTCTTATGCGACGGGCAGCTGCGAAGCGACGACTCTTGGTATTCTCGGCGCCAACCTGGACACCAAATGCAATGCTCCCGGTGTTCCTGCCGGGCTAGACCAGTCGCCTAAGGAATGTATGAGTTGCGGTCTAACCTCGATGGAGATGTCCGGCGGCTATTGGTCTCTCGGCGATCGCGGATTTGCTCCCTATCAGGGCGGAACGAACGTCTTCTCTATATCCGACTCTTTCGACATGATTCGCGGCAAGCACAACCTTCGGGTTGGCGGCACGATTCGCGCCAACCAAATGAACGTGCGGACGAACGCATTCCAGGACGGATTCTTCACTTTTACCGGCGGCTACACCGGAGATGCTATGGCCGATCTGCTTCTCGGCCAGTATAACTATGCAGAACATGATCAGACCTTCAAAGGGGCAACGACGGGCCGTCGCTGGAAACTGTTCCGCCCCTACATCCAGGACGATTGGCGGGTTACCAATGACCTGACGGTGAACCTCGGATTGGCCTGGGCTCTCGTGACCCCGGAAACCGAAGTGGAAAATCGGCAGGCGAACTTCGATTGGGTGACCAAGCAGTTTCTTGTCCCGGCGGGAAGCCCCGCACTCAGCGGCTGCAGCAACTGCGTCGTTTCTAACAAAGATGTCGGCCTCGAGTTCGACAAGACGGCTTTGGAACCGCGAATCGGATTGGCGTGGAAACCGATGGGCAGCCAGAAAACCGCGGTTCGAGCCGGTTACGGAATCTTTCACGACTCGGCCTGGAACCAAGGCGGGCAGGGATTGTGGGAAAACCCGCCATATTTTGCTGCCAGGGAAATAGGCGGGTATCCATCGTTCCCCGCCTGCGGCTTTGGGGTTACCACCTGCGGTCTGACGGCCAGCTTTGCTCTTACCGGTGCTGTCCCGTTCTACACTGCGCCGCCGACCCCTAGCGCTTACGAGGGCACGATTCAGTCCCAGAATCTCAATTTCAAACAGGGTATGATCCAAGACTTCAACCTCAATGTGGAGCGCCAGCTTCCCGGAAGTGTGGTGTTGACGGTGGGGTACGCCGGTACGCGCAGCTCGCGAATTCTGGTGAGCCAGTTAAACCAAAATATCACCTCGCCAAGCGCCTGCGGCGTCGTACCCGGCTACACCCTGGGCTGCGGAATCACGACCCTCCCGTACACCGGTCCGAATAACACGGATAATATCGTCGCCAACAACAATGACATCGGCGCAGCCCGCTACGACTCTCTGCAAGCCAAGGCGGAAACCAAGAGCACCCGACATGGAATCTACGTCCTGGTGGGTTATACGTATGCGCGCAATTTCGACTCTGGGCTTCCAGACGGTCTGGGTACCAACCCGGGCGCTCTGTACTGGCCTCTGCCCGGAACTCGCAAGTTAGATTGGGGGCTTTCCTCCCTCAACCTCAACAATACCTTTACCGCCAGTGTCCTTTACAGCCTGCCGTTTGGCCGGGGCAAGCACTTTGGCAGCAACTGGAAGGGTCCGGCGAACGCCCTGCTGGGAAATTGGGATGTAAATGTAATTCAAAGAGCCCAAACCGGGTTTCCCCTTTACGTGGTTGACAGCAGCGATCCGTCGGGCGTTTTCTTCTACTACAACGGCTTAACCGTGCAGCGCCCCGATCAGGTAGGTGACCCGAACACGCCCGGACCGGTGGCGGCCAATCCCGGCTGCGCTGCCCCGGCTCAAATCCATACGCTCGCCCATTGGTTCAATCCCTGCGCTTTCGTAAGTGCTCCCAGCTTCACGCTGCCCAACGGCACGACGGTGGGAGAGCTCGGCACCGCCGTTCGTGCGCCGGTCTACGGGCCGCGTTACGTGAATACCGACCTTTCCCTGCACAAACAGTTTCCGCTGGCTTTTCGCGAAGGCATGACACTCGATTTCCGGACGGAGTTCTTCAATCTCCTGAATCATCCCCATTTCTTCTTGCCTGGGATCGCTGACACGGGAGAGCAGGACATCAATACGCCTTCGACGTTCGGCGTAATCAATCAAACGGTTAATCAGGCGACGGGTGACGGCCGTTCGATACAGTTTGCTCTGAAGCTTATTTTCTAGCTATGGATCCGTCCATAGGGACGGAATCAGTTGAGCTGGACGCAGTGCGAATCTGCGAGCTGTTACCATCCAAGCCGGAAGGATGTGGAACCGAGTCCTGGCGCGTGCCGTGCATCTGTCTGCGGCTGGAAACCTGCTGATTGCTCCTCGTTGTGCTCCGAGCAATGACAAGTTGTTTGTGGCGGAAATCACCCGGCGGCGAGATAGAGGTAGCGCAGGGCGAAAAGAATCGTCAGGATCCAAAGCACCGGACTTACTTCGCGGTACTTCCCGGCTGCGACCTTCACCATCGAATAGGCAATTACACCTAAGCTCAGACCGGTTGCGATGCTGAAGGTCAAAGGCATGGCTAGCATGGTGAGAAACGCGGGGAATGCTTCGCTGAAATCTGACCACACGATGCGCGCGACCGATTGCATCATCAGCGCGCCGACCAAGATCAGTGCCGGCGCCGTGGCAAAGCCTGGAATGGCGACGGCAACTGGGGCAAAGAAGGCGGCCAGCAGAAACAGCACGGCGACCACCAGGCTGCTGAGCCCGGTGCGCGCACCTGCGGCGATCCCAGCCGCGCTCTCGATGTAACTGGTGACCGTTGACGTACCCGTTAACGAGCCTAGGATCGTGCCCACTCCGTCGGCGACCAGCACTCTTCCCACTCGCGGGATGCGCCCATCTTTGACAAACCCGCCCTGTTCGCAGACTCCGACCAAGGTTCCCACATTGTCGAACAGGTCTACGAAGAGAAAGGTGAAGACGATCTCGACGAGTCCCAGGTGCAGCGCGCCCCGCAAATCGAGCGCCAGGAGCGTGGTACGCGCGTGCGGCATCGAAACCAGGGCCGAGGGCCAATGCGCGATTCCGCGCGCGAAACCCACCGCGGAGGTGGCGAGAATTCCTAGAAGAATCGCTCCGTTGACTCGGCGGACGAGGAACACGAGCGTCAGAAGTATCCCCAGGCACGCCGTCTGTACCTCGGGCAGGGACAAATTGCCAAAGCTCACAAAGGTCGCAGGATGGGCAACCACCAGCTTGGCATTGCGCAGTCCGACAAAGGCAATGAAGAGCCCTATGCCAGCGGCGATCGAATGCTTGAGGCAGTCCGGAATGCCATTCACGATTTGTTCCCGGACACCCGTGATGGTCAGTAGCACGAACAAAACGCCCGAAAAGAAAACTACCCCCAGGGCGGTTCGCCAGGGAATGTTCATGCCCAGGCAGACGGAATACGTGAAATACGCATTTAGAGACATGCCGGGCGCCATCGCGATGGGGTAATTGGCGTAAACTCCCATCACCAGGGTCGCCGCCGCCGAAGAGATACAGGTAGCGAAGACCACTCCTTCGGCCGGGATGCCCGCTTGCGACAGAATTTGCGGGTTCACCACGACGATGTAGGCCATCGTCATAAATGTGGTCAGGCCGCCCACAAGTTCCGGGCGAATGGCGCTGTGATTTTCAGCGAGTTTGAAGTAGCGCTCGAGCAAGGGATTGGCTATTGCGGTTGGGCAGCCGAATTCGGATCCCGCAAAGTGTACACAAACTGCCGGATTTCGGCCCGATCACGTTCGGCTTCTTGCGCGTTCTGTCGCTTGATCTCTTCGAAAGCTCGGAGTTGTTCCCGCGCTTTTCCGTCTTCCCCGGTGAACCTGTAGAGCTCTGCCAAACGGTAATGAGCCTCCTCGAGCCGGGGGGCCGCGACGATCGCTTTTTCATAGCAGGAGATGGCGCGGGACAACTCCTGGCGTTCGCCATAAAGAATGCCCAGTTGCAAGTATCCAAGGCCGAGCGTTCGATCGAGTTCGACGGATTTCTCGAGCAGCGACTCGACCTGGGTGGTGGTTTTGAGGTCCTGGGGTCCGCTGCGCCGCTTCCAGAGACTCACGGCGTAGTAGTAGTTAGCCAGGGCGTTGTTCGGTTGCAGGCGAACAAATCGCTCGAGTCTCTGTTCGAGCAAAGAGGACGGGCTGACCTCAACCGCTTGGATTTTCCCGAGCAGGAGGTAGGGCAGGGGATCCTGGGGGCTTAGGTCGGACGCTTCGCAAAGGTACTCGGTTGCTGGCTCGAACAAACCACGAGAATAGGAGGCGGCCCCGAGTCCAACCAACATACGCAGGGAGTCGGGATACAATCGATGGCCCTTGCTGTAGACCTCGATCGCCGGTTCCGCCGCAAGGTGGAGTAACAGTTCCGATCCCCAAGTGAACAGATTGGCTTCGCTTGGGTTCAATTCGGCTGCGCGTTGATAGGAACGAACGGCTGCAAGGGGCTCGTTCATCTTCTCTTCGACGTCGGCAAGGAGTTCATAGAGCCTCGCGTCTTGTGGCTGGTGCGCCAGAAGGTCTTCCAAACGAGTCCGGGCTTGGTTGTACTCACCGGTTCGAGCATAGGCAAGCGCCAGCCGATAGCCCGTTTCGCTGTCTTGCGGATTCCGGCGAAACGCCCGCTCCAGATAGGGGATGGCCGCGTGCGGCTCTTGCCGATCGAGAAGCCATTGCCCGAGCTTCAAATTGGCGTCAAAATCCTCGGGATCATGCTCCACGGCGTCCCGCAAGGACTTCTCGACCGCCGCGTTCGAGGAAGAATTGGGGGGCAGCTCTTTGCTCTCGCCGAGCGCCATGGTCGCCTTGACCAGCCCGTCGGTCGTGCGGAGGATGGTGTCGGAACCGTGACCGCCGGAAGTAAAAGTGTCTCGCACACCGGCGACCGTGAATTGAGGCTGGTCGAAGAACTCGGGTGCGGCAGGCTGGGCCTTGGCTGCCGGACCGGCTCCCAACTCCAAGGTGAAATCGATCCGCTTGGTCTCGTTTTCTCCCAAGACAAATGGACCCGAGACCTTCTCGACGTATCCGCTCATGCTCACATGAAGCGTATAGTGGCCTGGGCGGAGTGCCGAAAAGCGATATTCCCCCTGGGAATCACAACGCGAGAGCAGAGCTTGGGCAGCGGAAGGTTCGAGATGGACATCGGCTCCAGAAATTGGGTGGCGGTAAACATCCAGCACAGTTCCCGCCACCGTTGAAGTTTGAGGTTGGGCTTGAATGAAGGATGCTAAGCACAAGATCAGCGATAGGATAGCGCTCGCCATCGGCAAGCCTTCGCAGCGCTTTATTCGGTCGAAATCGCAGCACATGGGTAATTGATCCGTCGCAGCCAAATAGCCATTTTATTCACCCCAGTTCGCCGGAGTACAGAGAGTACATATCCTCCCCTTCGAGGGCGTTTTGTTATCATCCCTGTCGCAGGTTGGCGCCTCGAAAAGGGGAACCCATGAAATTCGAACGCCAGTGGCTTCTTGCTGCCGGTTTGGCCTTGTTTCTGTCGCCGCCGGGATGGTCGGAGGCAAGGCGCAAGATCATCGTCGATCAGGATGGAGCGGGTCCAGGAGGGACCGATCAGCAATCGATGCTATTGCTGATCCAATCTCCCGAGACCGAGGTCTTAGGGATCACCTTGGTGACCGGAGATCAATGGCTCAAGGCGGAAACGGCGCACACGTTACGTATGCTCGAGCGCATCGGCCGGACTGATATCCCCGTGGTGCCGGGAGCGGAATATCCCCTGGTGCGGCGTAAAGAGGAAACCGAACTTGAGGAACAGCGCTATGGGCTATTTCTCTGGCTGGGTGCGTGGACGCCCCGGTTCTATCATCCGCCGGACGAGTTGGGAGACATGCCGGAGGGCATTCCCAGCACCAAGCCCGCGGACGAGGACGCCGCCCATTTCTTGCTCCGTATGGTCCACAAATTTCCCCAACAGGTGACGATCTATGAAGGCGGCCCCATGACCAATCTGGCGCTTGCCATCTCCATCGATCCGGAGTTCGTGAGCCTGGCCAAAGAGCTGGTGTTCATGGGAGGCAGCCTCAACCCTCAGACCAGCGATCCCGAGTTCGTCAACACGCCGCGCCGTGAATTCAATCTC
>Ga0187783_10002093_pt1 | contig 14845 bp, 14 predicted proteins | sample 1015_SJ02_MP02_2_FD_132471 | JGI IMG/M metagenome (GOLD analysis project Ga0187783, IMG submission 132471) | Tropical peat soil microbial communities from peatlands in Department of Meta, Colombia - 1015_SJ02_MP02_20_MG | ecosystem: Environmental > Terrestrial > Soil > Wetlands > Peat | place... | reverse complement strand
TCACCGGACCGAAGGAACCATGACCGCATCCAACGAAGCGAGCCCCCGGGGCCCCGAGGAGACGCCGACCGTCCCGATCCATCTGCGCCCGGCGCGCCCGGCGGACGTCCCCGCGCTCGTACCCCTCCTCCTGCGGCTGAAGCGGCTCAACGAGGAGTTCGACCCGCTGCTGAAGGTCCGGGACGACGCGGAGCAGCAGGCGAACGAGATCCTCCGGGCGCAGCTGGCCGACCCGAAGGCGGTGATCCTCGCCGCGGAAGGGGTCGGTGCCGACAAGGACAAGGTCGTGGGCTTCGTCCGCGCGCTCGTCCGCGAGCGGCCGTTCTACACGCCCGAGTGGGAGGGCGTCATCGTCGACATCTACCTCCTGCCGCTCTACCGGCGCCACGGGGTCGGCGAGTACCTCCTCCGCGAGATTTCGCAGGCGTTGAAGGCGAAGGGCGCGGGGGTCGTGGTCGCCGAGTTCCCGGCGCAGAACGAGATCGCGATCCGGTTCTACGCGAAGCGCGGGTTCCGGCCGATCCAGCTGCTCCACGCGCGCTCGCTGTAGGCGGACGCGCGTTCCCGGGCCGCGAACGTTAAGCGAGAGCGCCCTTCTTGGACGCCATGCCGAAATCCCCGGGCCCCGCCGCGGCGGCCTCGCCGAAGTTCCTGCGCCGCGGGAAGGTCAAGGAGGTCTACGAGGTCTCCCCGACCGAGCTCGAGTTCCGCTTCACGGACGACATCTCGGTCTTCGACAAGCACATCCCGAGCGAGATCCCGCACAAGGGCGAAACGCTCGCCCGCACCGCCGCCCACTGGTTCGAGCTCTGCCGTCGGCTCAAGATCCCCAACCACTACCTGTCCCTCGCGGGTCCGACCGCGATGCGGGTGAAACGCGTCCAGGTCGTCCCCCAGCCGAAGACGCTCGGCCCGCACCCCAAGGGGTACCTCGTCCCGCTCGAGTTGATCGTGCGCTACTACCTCGCCGGTTCAATGTGGGACCGGGTGAAGTCCGGCAAGGTCGGAGCGAAGGAGTTGGGGTTCTCCTCGGACCGCGCGCTCGAGTACGGGGTCGCGCTCCCCCACCCCCACTTCGAGGTGACGACCAAGCTGGAGCCGGTCGACCGACTGCTCACGATCCCCGAGGCGCTGGAGCTTTCCCGCTTGGACCGCAAGCAGCTGGACGAGCTCCGCGAGACGATCCTCAAGATCGACGCGGCGATGCAGAAGGAGATCGGGCCGCGGGGGCTCCTGCACGTCGACGGGAAGAAGGAGTTCGGGGTCGACGACGCGGGGGCGCTCATGGTGGTCGACACGTTCGGCACCGCCGACGAAGACCGCTTCTGGGACAAGGACGCCTACGAGCGGGGCCGCCAGGTCGATTTCTCGAAGGAGTTCGTCCGCCAGCACTACCGCACGACCGGCTACTACGACGCCCTCCAGAAGGCGCGCGAGGGCCACGCCGCCGAGCCGCCGATCCCTCCCCTGCCGCCGCTGCTCGTGGACGAGGTGAGCCGGCTCTACACGACCGTCTACCAGCGCCTGACGGGCGAGCCGTTCGCCGTGGCGGAGCCGGCGCGGTAGCCGGGGACATCCCCCACCGTTCCGTCTCCCCTCTCCCGCACCCTTATCTCCCCCGGTCCCGGTCGACCTCCCGTGCCGACCAAGACCGCGAGCCGCGCCACCGCCGCGACCGAGAGCGCCCCCGACGAGAAGCCCCAAGTGGCGCTCGAGGACCTGCCCGGCGTCGGCGAGACGACCGCCGACAAGCTCCGCGAGGCGGGGTACACCGACTTGATGGAGCTCGCGGTCGCCTCCCCGGGCGACGTCGCCGAGGCGGCGGAAATCGGCACGGCGATCGCCCAGAAGATCATCGGCGAGGCGCGCCGCCGCGCCGATGTCGGCCAGTTCGAGAGCGGCACCGCGCTCCTGGAGCGCCGCAAGCGCTTGGGCCGCATCTCCACCAACTCGAAGGCGCTCGACGAGCTCCTGGGCGGCGGCGTGGAGACCCAGGCGATCACCGAGTTCTCCGGCGAGTTCGGGACCGGGAAGACCCAGCTCGCGCACCAGATCGCGGTCGACGTGCAGCTCCCGCCGGACCAGGGCGGTCTCTCGGCCGAGGTCGTCTACATCGACACCGAGAGCACGTTCCGCCCCGAGCGGATCGTCGACATGGCGAAGGGCGTCGGGCTCGAGCCGGAGCGGGCGCTCGCGCGGATCCACGTGGCGCGCGCGTACAACTCGAACCACCAGATGCTCCTCGTCCAGAAGGCGCAGGAGCTGGCCCGCGAGAAGCCGATCCGGCTCCTCGTCGTCGACTCGCTCACCGCGCACTTCCGCGCCGAGTACCTGGGGCGCGGCGAGCTGGCACCCCGCCAGCAGCAGCTCAACAAGCACCTCCACGAGCTCCTCCGCTTCTCGGACGCGTACAACGCGGCGATCGTCGTCACGAACCAGGTGTCGGTCCGGCCGGACGTCCTCTTCGGCGACCCGACCCGACCGATCGGTGGCAACATCGTCGCACACGCCGCGACGTACCGCGTCTATCTTCGGAAGTCGAAGCCGCCGCGGCGGATCGCCCGGCTGATCGATTCGCCGAACCTCCCCGAGGGTGAGGCAGTCTTCTCGCTCACGACCGAAGGGGTCCGCGAGTAGGGACGACGCGGCGCAGCGCGGTCGCCTTCACGTAGAGGACGACCTTCGCGCCGCGCGCGAGGCCCAGCTGGCGGACGGGCTCCTCCGTCACCGCGGCGCGCAGGCGGACCGCCCCGACCTGGAGGACCAAGGTCCGGCCGATCCCACCGGCGGCCCGGACGCTCTCCACGGATGCCGGCAGCACGTTGCGCGCGCTCGACGCGAACTTCCGGCGCGCGACGAGGACCGACTCCGGGTCGAGCGCGAGGTCGACCGCCTCGCCGTCCTTCGCCTCGAAGGCGACGCGCAGGCGGAGGCCGCCGGGGACCTCGACCTCGGGCTGCGGCGTTCGGTGGTAGACCCCGTGCAGCCGATTGGGCGGGGCGACGAGCGGGGCCGAGCGCATCGCGTGCAGCTCGACGGAGTCGAACCCGTCGCGGGCGACGCGGCGACCGAGCTCGGTGAGCCGGCTGGCCCCGTGCGACCGGCCGCCCCGCCCGCTCGTGACGAGCGGCGCGCCCAGGGCCCGCGCGAGCCGTCCCAGCCGATAGACCGCCCGGTCGCGCGAGATGCCGACCTCGCGACTCGCGGCGACGACCGACCGGCGCTGACCGACCGAGCGCAGGAGCGCGATGTCACGGTCGGTGATCACATTCGAACGTCGCATCAGCTGCTCTCCGTCCCCGGTCGGACCATCGGGAGCCCCAGCGGATGAAGGGATTTCGGGTCCACCGAGAACGCGAGCCGTTGCCCGGCGGCCGGCAGGGCCCCTGACCACGGTACCTCCAGGCGCACCGCGACCGTGAGGCCGCCGACCTTCAGCGTGACGGCGACACCCTCCGGCGTGGGGCGGGCGCTCTGGACGGCCCCTTCCCACTCGACCCGCAGCGCGCCGGGGGTGCGGGCGATCATCGGCCGCGCGAACGCGATGCCCTCCCCGAAGGAACGCTCGAGCAGCCACGCGGCGAGCGGCGTCGAGGCGGTGGCCTCGAGCTCGGCGCGGTCGAAGACGTTCTCGAAGCCGACGAACCGGGCGGTGAAGCGGTCGATGGGATGGTCGAGGAGCGCCGTGGCGTCGCCGCGCCAGCGCACCTGCCCGCCGTGGAGGATGAGGAACGAGTCCGCCAGCGAGAACGCGAGGCCCGGATCGTGCGTGACGACGAGGATCGGGATCCGGTCGGTCTCGCGCAATTCCTGCAGTACCTGGCCGAGTTCGTGACGCGCCTGGACGTCGAGCGCCTGCCACGGTTCGTCCCAGATGATGAGCTCGGGATCCGCGGCGAGCGCGCGCGCGATCGCGACCCGTTGCAGTTCCCCTCCGCTCAGGCGGGCGGGGTAGCGGTGGCGCAGCGACGAGAGATGGAACCGCTCGAGGAGTTCGTTGGTCCGTCGCGCGGCGTCCGTCCGACCGCGTACCTCGAGCGGAAATCGGACGTTCCGCTCGACCGTGCGGTGGACGAACAGGCCCAGCCCTTGCGGCACGTATCCCAGGTTCCGTTCCTCCGGCATCCACTCCGTGATGTCGGTCCCGTCCCGCACGATCCGGCCCCCGTCCGCTCGGACGAACCCCGCGAGGGTGCGGAGGAGCGTGGTCTTTCCGGAGCCGGACGTGCCGAGCACCGCGACCGCCCGACCGGGCTCGAGGGCGATGTCGACCGGACCGAGACGGAACTCGTCCAGGTGGGACTCGACCCCCTCGACCACCCACGCAGTCACGGGGCCAATTCCCCCCGGCGCCACGGCAGCCACCCCGACCGCTCGCCGAGCCGAACGACGAGGAAGATGGCGAACGCGACGAGCAGGAAGAACGAGCTGACCGCGGCCGCGTCGGCGAGGTCGCCGCCGCTGAACAGGTTGTAGATGTAGACCGAGATCACCGACGTGGTGGGTCCGGTGTACGGGCCGCCCGGGTAGACGACGTACGCGATGATCAGGATCCCGCCGATCTCGCTGACCGCGCGCGCCCACGTGAGCAAAAGGCCGGCCACGATCCCGCGGAGCGCGAGCGGCAGGGAAACGAGCAGGAAGACGTTCGCCGGGCTCGCCCCGAGCGAGCGCGCGGACTCGAGCACGCGGTCGTCGACCGCGCGGAACGACAGATCGCTGGCGAGCACCGTGTACGGGGCGCTCACGAAGACCATCACGAGCACGACGCCCCAGATCCGGTCGTAGACCGTGAACCCGAGGGCGTTCGACCAGGTGTAGAGCGGGGTTCCCGGCACGAACAGGAGGAACAGTCCGAGCCCGACCAGGAGGTGGGGGACCGCGACCGGCAGGGCGACCACGGCCTCGACGACCGACCGCCCGAGGAAGCGGTGGCGGGCCAGCACGTACCCCAGAGGAACGGCGAGGAGGACCGCCGCGAGAACGGTGAGCCCCGAGGCGTAGAAGGTGAACCAGATCGACTCGCGCACGGCGGAGTTGCCGGCCGCGGCGACGATGCGGGAGAACGGCGCGTAGGTGAAGAGCGCGACGATCGGAAGGACGAACAGGAGGATCAGCGAGCCCGAGAGAACGAGCTGGAGCGCGAGCCAGTACGGCCCGGAACGGAATCGCCTCCGCGAGGCCCGGGCGCCGCGGTTCGGGACGCCGGTCCCTTCGGCCATCAGCCCAGGATCGTTTGCGCCCACGCCGGCAGCGGAACGAGGTTCGGCTGCAGGATCGACGGGGCCGAGGAGATCTTATCGCACCAGGCGGGCGAGATCGGGGTGAACGCCTTCGCGACCAACGCTTTCCCCTGCGCGGAGAGCAGGAAGTTGATGAACGCGGCGCCGAGCGATGGGTTCGGGGCGTTCAACGGTACGAACGTCGTGAAGAGAATGGGGGCCGGCACGACCTTGACCAGCGCCCCGCTCGAACCGATGACCGAGGTGGAGAGCATCGAGTAATCGCTCAGCGCGGTGGTGTTGTTCGCGTACAGTCCCACGATCGGGTTCAGCGGGAGATAGGTCAGATTGTTCAGGATCGCGTACGATTCGTACGTGATGACCGCGGACATGACCCCCGAGGAGAGGTCGGCCGCGGCCTGCGATTCGTGCCCCAAGATCGCCCGCGACGGACCGTTCGGGACCGCGAGGGCGCCGGGGGCGCCGGAGTAGAAGTAGGAGTACACGGACGAGATGTTGCCGCCATCGTAAAGCATCCCCTGCAGCATCATCGAAAAGATCTCGTTGTAGCCGTTCGGGTCGGTCGAGGCATTCCATACTCCGAGCGGCTTGCTGCCGTTGTTGATCGTGTTGATCAGCTTCGAGGCCCAGTTGGCGTCATTGATACCGGCGAACCCCGTCACGCTGGCCGGGTTCCAGACGAGGGCCTCGGTGGTCTGGCCCCAGACGACCTCGTAGTCGGCGTACTTGGGATAGAGCAGTTGGGGGGCGAGCCGGTAGTCCGCCAGGGCGGCGACGTCGGTGACGATGGTGCCGGCGGTGATCCCCGAGGTGATGTCCAGCGAGCCCTCGTACATCTGAGCGGCCAACGGGGCGGAAATGCCCGGGTTCTCGCTCGCGAACGTGCCCGACATGGGCTCGAAGAGGTTCTGGAGCGTCCCGGCGCCGAAGATCGAGAGCGTGTTGTTCACGGTCGAGCTGGAGCTCGCGGGCGATCCACGGTACTCATAACCGGCGAAGAATCCGACGCCGCCCAGCGCCGCGGCCACCACGATGATCGCGACGATCCATACGGCGGTCGACGTGCCCGCGGAAACGGGGGCCGCGGGAGGGGACGTGCTCGGCGTCGGCGGGGCCGACGAACTACCGGGATCCGGAGTCGACATCGATGTGGGAAAATCCCACATCGGATAAGGTTTCAGAGCGACGAATTATTCGTCGCGGAAATCGCGCCGGCGATCCACCGGGTAATAGCGGCGGTAGACCCGACCGACCAGCGCCGCGAACGGTACCGGTCCGAATTGCCGACTGTCCCGGACCCTGCCGCCCGCGTCGCCGCGGACCTCGACGGTGCCGGCGGTCACGTCGACCGCGCTCACGCGCTTCACCAACCAGCGCTCCGGATCGACCGGGTCGGCGAAGACCACGATCTCCCCGACCCGGGGAGGCCGTTCCCGGTACGCGCGAGCGTCCACCCGGAGCCGGTCTCCCGGTTCGAGTGCGGGTCGCATGCTCTCGTCGCGGACGACGACCCGCCGGCGGCCCCACCGGCGCCGTCGGCCGCCCGGCTCGGGCGTCCCCGCGCCGCCTGACGGTGCCGGCAAACTTATCCCACCCCCGGGGCTCGCGGGCGCATGCTCGCCAAGAGCTCCCCTCTCGGATGGTTGGAACGTCTCTGGGACGCCGTCGATCCCCCCCGGCCGGTCTACGCCCACTGCGACATCCCGTGCGGTATTTACGACCCGTACGAAGCCCAGATCTCGGCGCTCACGGTCATCCGGATGGACCAGCTGATCGCCGAGCTCCCCATGCCCGCGATGGACGCCAAGCCCGAAGAGCGCGCGGCCTACGCCTCGAAGCTCTCCCGCTACACCGCGGTGAAGGAGTCGCACGCGGAGCGCGTGAAGAGCGAGGTCCGCGTCATCTGGGGCGATTACTTCACGCCGGACCACGCGAAGCAGTTCCCGCAGGTCCACGACCTGACGTGGAAGATCTTGAAGTCCGCCTCCAAGGCGCGTCAGGGCACGAACCTCGCCGACGCCCAGGACCTCCTCAAGCTCGTCCAGGAATTCAGCGAACTGTTCTGGCAGACGAAGGGGGCCAAGACCCATCGCGTCCCTTCGATGCAGAAGTCGGGGGGCGAGCTCGTCCTCCAGGTTCCGGCGTAGGGCGGTATCGGTTGTCGCCCCCGGCCCGGGCCCCCCTCGCGGGGGCGCCGTCGTGACCGACCCGCTCCCGTTGGACGGCCGGTCGCTCACGCTCGAGGCGTTCCTCGAGGTCGCCCGGGGCCGACGCCCGGTCGGCATCAGCGCCGACGCCCGCCGCGCGGTGGCGGCCAGCCGACAAGCGGTCGACCGCGCGGTGAGCGAGCATCGCGCCGTCTACGGCGTCACGACCGGTTTCGGCGGGCTCTCGCACCAGACGATCCCGGAGAAGAAGGCCCGCGAGCTACAGAGCGCGCTCGTCCGCAGCCACGCGAGCGGCACCGGGCCGGCGCTGCCGCCCGACGTGGTCCGGGGCCTGATCCTCCTCCGGCTCAACTCGCTCGCGCGCGGCCACTCGGGCGTGCGCCCCGAGCTTCTCGACCGGCTCGTCGAGGTCCTCAACCTCGGGTTGGTCCCGTGGATCCCCGAGCAAGGGTCGGTGGGAGCTTCCGGGGACCTCGCGCCGCTCGCCCATCTCGCGCTCGCGCTCACCGGGGAGGGAGCGTTCCGATCCTCCCGTACCGGCGCGGCGGAGGATGCCCGGGTCGTTCTCGAGCGGGAGGGACTCCGTCCCCTCGAGCTCGTCGAGAAGGAGGGCGTCGCGCTGCTGAACGGCACGGCGCTGATGGCGTCGTACCTCGCGCTCGCGGTCACCGATCTGAAGGCACTCACCGACGCCGCCGAGGTGGCGATCGCGCTCTCGTTCGACGCCCTCGAGGCGGACCCCGAGGCGCTCGACGAGCGCCTCGCTCAGGTGCGGAACCTGCCCGAACAGGAGGCGGCCGCGCGCTCCGTGCGACGCCTGATCGAGGGTACGGCGCTCGCCGTCGTTCGGACGAAGTGGCGAGGGCAGGACCCGTACACGCTCCGCTGCGTTCCCCAGGTGCTCGCGGCGGTGCGCCTGGCCCTCGGCTTCGCCGAGGGGATCGCGACGCGGGAGCTGAACGCGGTGACCGACAACCCCGTCGTCTTCGACGACGAGTTCGTCAACGGCGGCAACTTCCACGGTCAACCGCTCGCCCTCGCACTCGACACCCTCGCCCTCGCCGCGCAGTACCTGGCCGCGTTCTCCGAACGCCGCACCGCGCGGCTCCTTAATCCCGCGCTCAACCGCGGACTTCCGGCGTTCCTCGCGCCCGAGCCGGGAGTCACCTCGGGGTTCATGATCCCGCAGTACCTCGCCGCCGCGCTCGTCAACGAGAACTCGACCCTCGTCCACCCCGCGAGCGCCGGCAGCCTCCCCACGTCGGCGGACCAGGAGGACTTCGTGAGCATGGGGCCGTGGGCGGGCGTGAAGCTCCGCCGCGTCCTCGAGAACACGCGCAAGGTGGTGGCGGTCGAGTGGATCGTCGCGGGCCAGGCGCTCGAACTACGGCGCCCGAAGATGGGCGGACGGGGGAGCGAGGCCGGGCTCGCCGCGCTTAGGACTCGGGTCGCGCCGTGGACGACTGACCGGTCGCCGGCACCCGATATCGAGCGCGTCGCGTCGGCGATCGAGGACGGTTCGCTCGTCAGAGAAGTGCGCGCCGCCGCGCCGTTCTAGGGCGGCGCCGGACCCGGGGCCGCGGTTGCGGTCTCCGGCGCCGGTGGGGCGAATCGGACCATTTGTCCGCAGCCCGGACACGTGTACTCGCTGACGCCGCGATGCCGGAGCGGGGTCCGGCACTTCGGACACGGGATCGGCTGGGACGTCACCCACGCGGCGAACATCTCCTGGGAGCGGCGGTCGGCGAGCGGGAGCGGAGGGGCGGCCGAGTCGGGTGTCGCGTTCGCGGTTACGGGCGCCGGGGCGGCTGGGGGATCGCTCCGCCCCGCGGCCGTCCCCCGAACGGAGGAAAGCCGCCCGCACTGGGGGCACACCGCGAGGCTCCCGCTGCCCGTCGATTGGAGCGCCACATGGCAGCTCGGGCAGAGGGTCTTGAGGCCGGTCGGGGTGAGCACCGGCGCCGGCGCCGGCGGCGGGCGAAGAGCGCCCGAGCGGGAGGTCGCGGGGGCCGCAGCGGGCTCGGCCGCAGGGACGGGGGCGGGCAGCAGCGCCCAGCGAACGGTGCGTCGTCCGGGGTCGTAGGCGAGCGGCGTGCCGGGGCGTCCCAGCTCATGCGCGAGGAGCTTCTCGGCCTTCCGCTCCCGCCACGACAGCGCGGCGGCGAGTCCCGGGACGCTCGTCGTTCCCAGCGATTGCACGGTGGATCTCAGACGTTCCAGGTCCTCTTCGGACGGCCCGAACAGGGCGGCCATGAGGGCGAAGCGCGAGCCGCGCGCAAAAGAACCTGCCGCTCGACGCGCAGGAAGAACAGGGAAGGCACCGGCGGGGCGGCTCCAGGTCTCTTGGACGGTGCCACCAAGAGCCGCTTCCACCGATGCCCGAGGCCAACTATGGCTAGACCCCAAGCGACTATATAGTTATCCGGGGGGTCGGAACGTGAAAGTTACCCCCTTCCGGCGTGAATCTCGCCGCCCGGCGCCCCCTTCTCCAGCAGGCGGACGACCTTCTCGGTCGCCCGGGGGATCGGGAGTCGGCGCAGTTCGGCCGTAGTAACCCACCGTTCTCCCGCAGCCCGTCGGAACTGCCGGCCGGCGAGCGCCCCCTCGAAAACGTGGAGCTCGACGGTGAAGTGACTGTAGCCGTGCCGGACGACGCCGCGGTAGGCGAGAGATCCGGCGGCGAGGGCGGTCTCCTCCGCGAGTTCGCGGGCCGCCGCGGCGCGGGGTTGCTCGCCGGACTCGATCTTCCCGCCGGGGAACTCCCACAGTCCACCAAGGAGTCCCGAGAGCGGTCGTCGCTGCACGAAGAAGCGGTCCCCGTCCTTGAGGGCGACCACCGCCGCGCGAACGTGCGGTCGGGGGCTCAGCCGCGGGCGGTGGGGGAACGCCGCGGGGTTGTCCGTCTCGAGGTACGCGGCGCAGGAGCGGGCCACGGGGCAGTGCGCGCAATCGGGCGCGAGCGGCTGACACACCGTCTCGCCGAGCTCCATCACCGCCTCGTTGAATTCGGCTGCGGCGCGCGGAGGAAGGGCGGCCTCGAGAGCACGTTGGAGGCGGCGCCGGACCACCGGCCGGCGGATGTCCCCCACCTCCCGTGTCCACCGCGCGGCAACGCGCAACCCGTTCGCCTCGAGGGCGACCACCGGTGTCCCGTAGGCCAGGCTCGCAATCGCGCGGGCGACGTACGGGCCGACGCCGGGCAGCTCCTCGAGCTCGGGGACGGTGCGGGGCAGTACGCCACCGTGGTGCGCGACGACGGCGCGCGCCGCCGCGTGGAGGTGACGTGCCCGCGCGTAGTACCCGGCGCCCTGCCACACCTTCAGTACTTTGGACATCGGAGCGGCCGCGAGCGAGCGGACGTTCGGGAACGCCGCGAGGAACCGCTCGTAGTACGGGGTCGCCTGCTCGACCCGGGTCTGCTGGAGGAGCACCTCCGCGACCCAGATCCGGTACGGGTCCCGGTCGGCGCGCCACGGAAGGGGACGCCGGTGCAGGCGGAACCAGCGAAGGAGCGCGGGCGTCGGCGAGGCGCGGGGCGACGCGGAACCGGCCCGAGAGGCCACGACCGAGACCGAAGGAACCGCACGTTTAAAACACCGGGAGACTTCGAAACCCGTCGGGGGCACTGTTCTGTCGGACCCGATCGGGCCGATCCGCGTAAACGACGAGACGTTCGAGGTGGAGGTGATCCGCTCCGCGCTGCCCGTCGTGGTCGATTTCTACGCCGACTGGTGCGCGCCGTGCCGGGAGATCGAGCCCGTGCTCCGGGACCTCTCCGAGCGGCTCGCCGGTCGCGTCAAGTTCGCCAAGGTCAACGTGGACGAGTCGGCCTCGGTCACCCGCTCCTACGGGATTCACTCGATCCCGACGTATCTCTTCCTCAAGCAGGGGTACGAGCGGGGCCGCGAGGTGGGTCCGGTCGACCCGGTCCAGTTCCGCGCGATCCTGAAACGTCTCTTTCCGTGAGCCGGAGCGCCCGCCCTAGTGGCGGAAGACGCGCCAGCCGGTGAAGTACATCGAAATTCCGTACCGCTCCGCGGCCGCGATGACCTCGGGGTCGCGCATGCTTCCGCCGGGCTGGATGATGGCGGCGACTCCGGCGCGACCGGCGACCTCGACCCCGTCGGCGAACGGGAAGAACGCGTCCGAGGCGAGCACCGCGCCGCGAGCGCGCTCGCCGGCCACCTCGCACGCGAGCTCGACCGATTTGACGCGGGTCGGCTGACCGGACCCGATCCCGACGGTGCGCGAGCCCTGCGCGAGGACGATCGCGTTCGACTTCGCGTGCCGGACGACCCGCCAGGCGAAATCGAGCGCGCACGTGGCCTCGGGGGAGGCGGGCTTGCCCGTCACGAGCTTGAAATCGGCCGGCGCGAGCTCGCGGTGGTCCTCCTCCTGGAGGAGGAGCCGGCCGAAGACGCTCTTCGCGTCCCAGCCGGCGTGGGCGAACGACACGGGGTCGGTCTCGACGACCTTCAACTTGGGCCGGTGGCCGAGCGCCTCCATCGCGCCGGACTCGAACGCAGGGGCACCGAACAGGTCGACGAACACTCCCTTGAACGCCGCGGGGTCAGCGGCGCCCAGGGGGCGGTTCAGCGCGACCGCGCAGCCGTACCGCGCGACCGGGTCGGTCGCGATCGCGCGCTCCAGCGCCTCTCGCACCGTCGCACCCGAAGCGACCCCGCACGGGGTCGCGTGCTTCACTACCGCCGCGGTCGGGGTCGGGAATTCGGCGACGATCTCGAGCGCGGTGTCGAGGTCGACCAGGTTCGTGTACGAGAGCGACTCGCCCTTGACGAGCCGGAACGCACGGGAGAGAAACCCGGCGCCCGACGGGTCGACCTGGCGGTACACCGCGGCGCGCTGGTGCGGGTTCTCCCCGTACCGGAGCTGGATCGCCTCCTTCGCGAAGGTGACCGAGTCCGGAAACGGCCCGCTCGCCGGTGTCCCCACGGCGAGCGCACGCGCGATCGCCGCGTCGTAGGAGGTCGTATGTTGGAAAGCCGCTTCGGCGAGCCGAGAACGGGTCGCGGCGCTGACGGTCCCTCCGCTCGCGCGAAGCTCGGCCAAGAGGCTCGGATACTGATCAGGGTCGGTGAGCACCGCGACCCCGGCGTGGTTCTTCGCCGCGGCGCGGGCGAGCGTCACTCCACCGATGTCGATGAACTCCTCACGGTCGGCGGCGTCCGGATGTTCCGCGAGGTGTCGCTCGAACGGGTAGAAATTCACGACGACGAGGTCGAACGGGCGGAGGTGGCGCTCCTCCATCTCCTTTCGTCCCGCGTCGGTGCGGGGGGCGAGGATGCCGCCCAGGAGCGCGGGATGGAGCGTCTTGACGCGTCCTCCGAACCAGTCGGAGATCCCGGTGAGATCCTCCGCCGCGCCGACCACCACTTCCGATTCGGTGAGCGCTCGTCGGGTCCCGCCCGTCGCCCATAGCTCGGCCCCCAGTTCGGAAAGACCCCGCGCGAGGTCGACGAGACCTCGCTTATCGTCCACCGAGAGGAGCGCACGCTCGACTCGGACCGGCGCGCCGTCTTGGGACGCCACTCCCCGTACCCCCAATCGGGAGGGAGGACGAGAGATAAGGGTCGCGGACCGAGCGGAGCCCGCCGCCGAGGCGACGCGCCCGGTGTGCCATAAGAATAAATACGCCGCCCGAGGGTATTTTACTCCCTTATCGAGGAACAGTGTACCGACGTTCTCGTTCCCCGAGGAAGTGGCGGCTCCGCGGCCGGCGCGGCCAGGTCGCCGCCGTCGCGACGATCCTGGGCCTTCTCCTGATCGTGGTCTACATCGCCAACTACCTCACGACCACGCTCCCCGGCCAGATGAGCGTCAACGACCTCAACCACGTCATCCAGGTCGAGGACCAGGTGGGGCACCTCCAGGCGCTCCTCGAGAGCGCGTCGGCCGACAACGCGGTCGGCGCCGAGTTGACGCAGCCGATCACGTTGGGCTCCCAGGGCACTCCTCCGTTTGCCGCCCCCGACTCGGGGTCGGTCGGGCCCGCCACGAACGGCTCGTACTTCCAGCTCAACTCGACGCTCTCGGGACCCCCCGTCTACACCCCGCCGACCGGCGGGACCGCGAACACGGGACGGGACACGCCGACCGGCGGCTGCCCGATCGTCGGCACGACGATGACGTGCACCGGCACCAACCACCTCATCTGGAACTTCTCCGGATCGGCCGTCGCGTACTCGCTCGTCACGACCGCGGGAACGTACCTCATCAACGTCACCGACTCCGGCGCGAGTTCGGCGACGCCCGCCGCGATCGCGGTGACGCCCTCGGCCTCGAACCCGATCGACGTCACCGTGATCGGCAACAACGACACCGTGACGCTCACCCTTCCGGTAACGGCGACGTACGCGAACGTCGTCATCTACGGCAACTACGACTCGCTCATCGTGCTCGTCACCGGGGCGGGCGCGACCGACCAGGTCCACTTGCTCGAGCTCGGGCTGCACGACACGACGACGCTGAGCGGGGCGGCCGGGCTCACCTTCCTCGCGTCGATCTTTGGTTCGACCAACTCGGTCGCCGGACCGACGACCGCGAACTCGAACGCCGGCACCAAGGTGGGCGTCTACTTCTCCGGGTTCACGACCGGCACGACCGCGTGCCCGGCCGACACCCTGGCCTCGAGCGACTCGGTCTCCGGCAGCAGCACGACGGGGACGTACTTCGCCGAGTACAACGTCACGACGCCGTTCACGCCGACCGCGGTCGCCGACTGGACCCAGACCGCCCAGGTCGTCACGCCCGTGACCTCCGCCTGCCCGTTCTTCACCGCGAGCACGATCCCGTTCCACCTCGCGCAGTCGAGCGCGGGGTTCGACGTCCACTTCCGGAACACGTACATGCCGAGCGGGGACGTCGCGTTTGACCAGGGCGGCGTCGTCTACGCACAGACCGGCGGCGTTCCGGTGATGCTCGACCCGCCATCGATCTCCGCGACCGCCGCGAACGGGAACTTCACGAGCTTCTCCGTCTGGTTCCCGGTGTTCGTCGGGACGCTGCCCACCGACTCGGGGCTCTCGTCCGCCACCTTCGCGACCCGTCTCGCGTCCGTGAACACGATCGCTCTCTCGCCGTCGACCTCGATCGGGATCGCGAACGCGACCAGCATCGTCCTCACGATCCACTCGCCGTTCGCCGCGGCGTGGGCCGGCTACTTCAACTCGACGTACCCGTTCCAGAACCACTGGGCCTGCCTGCCCGCCGGCTCGGTCGCGTGCCTCGGTCCCTACAGCACCGGCGGCGCGTTCGGCACCGTGGTGCTGACGATCCCGACCGGTTACTTGCTGGACGCGCTCACGATCCAGCTCGCGACGTTCAACGTCTCGATCGTCTAGGGGCCGGCGGCCCGTACCCACGCCTTCGCCCGCTTGAGCGTGCCCCACGTGCGACGGCTACGGAGCCGAACCG
>Ga0187783_10002092_pt1 | contig 14849 bp, 20 predicted proteins | sample 1015_SJ02_MP02_2_FD_132471 | JGI IMG/M metagenome (GOLD analysis project Ga0187783, IMG submission 132471) | Tropical peat soil microbial communities from peatlands in Department of Meta, Colombia - 1015_SJ02_MP02_20_MG | ecosystem: Environmental > Terrestrial > Soil > Wetlands > Peat | place... | reverse complement strand
CCGACGGCTTCACTGTCTACGGGTACTCGGCCGCGCAGACCATGGTCACGGTGTTCAAACAATGTGGCAACAATCTAACTCGCGAGAGCCTGATGAAGGAGGCGGCCAGTATCCACGACTTGAAGCTGCCGATGCTGCTGCCCGGCATCACCATCTCGACCGGTGCAGACAATTTCGCGCCTATCACGCAAATGCAATTGGAGAAGTTCGACGGCAACACCTGGCAGCTGTTTGGCGAGGTGATCGCGGCAGGCAGTTGAAGACCCGCACAGATCTTAGCACGACGGTCCTCTGTGTGGTATGCTGGCAGCCGCTAGCCGATCCGCGTTTAACCCTTTGTGGATGTGGGTCGGTTGGCATCTACATGGCAGACTTAGCCCCGGCGCGGGTCCCCATTCTTGTCCTGCCGGGGCTTTTTCATTCCGCACAGGCGTTAACGATATTCGCGAGCCCCTACATTTGAGGGGATGACCCGGTGTCCTGGGTGGCACCCAGTCCCCGACAGCCTGCCGTCCGCATGCAGGAGCCCCGAGGAAAGCGGGCCTCGGGTGCTCTTTTTTGCTGGCAATCGAGAGCCCCGCGCCCCGCGTGTAATCCGTAAGAAAAAGCCCAAGCGCTGAAGGGTACTCACGCGCTCGGCTGGACGCGAGGTAATAAACAAAAACAAAGCACTGGCAGCCGGACGTTTCCATGTCGGTACAAAATCGCGGTCTATTTGCTTTTAGATACGCGCTCAGCGCCAGGAAACATCGTCGCGGACCTGCCAGTTCCCGATGTACGGCGACCGGGGCCGAATCCATTCGTAGGCACGATGTCGATCAGCGCATGGTCGGCACGAAGCTGCGCCAAATCGCCTTGCCGCTTTTCGAAGGTCAGGCCGAGCACATCGAGGTAAAACCGCTCCAGCGCTGCCGGATCAGCGGCACGCAGCACGACGTGATCGATTCCAATGATTTGGAAAGGCGCTCCCATCTGAGAAACTCCTCTTCAAGAACCAGTGCTGCGCAGCGGTCGGACTAAAATCACTCTGGCCGCCTAGCTGGCAGTGGAGGGGGCAGTTTAGAGGCGCTTAGATCCTTGATCGCTAACGCGCAAAGCCGTGCCGGATCGCGTTCGCCGGTTTTGGCCGCGTCGATGATCCGCCGAGCGATGATAGTGGTTACCGGATCGGCTCGATTGGCTAGGCGCAAGGCGCGAACCGCATCTTCGTAGGCGGCTGCCAGCTGTTCGTTCACTTCAGGACTAAACGAGGCGGTCCGCAGCATCCGATAAATTGCCACAGCGCGATCCCAAGCCGGCTCCTTTGTCCCCAAGGAATTCTACCGCAAGTAACGTCAGGTGGCGATTGGTTGGTTGGCGCTTGGCATCCGCAAATATCCTTATTGGCACTGCTAGACTCCTTGCGAAATACTGATAGCGATAGTGAGAGCTGTAAAACTTAGGAATCAGCATGCAGCTTGTCCATGTACTTCGACGACGAAGCCGCCAAACCTACTCGCGGCGTTTAGCCTGCAATTGGCAGCGGTTCCGGTGGCCGCATTTCGTGCCGTGGAGTAATTGCCTCATAGGAGTGGCCGACACGCAAAATCATCGCCTCGTCAAACGGCCGGCCGACCAGTTGTAGACCGACCGGCAGCCCATCGACGAAGCCGCAGGGAAGGCTGAGCGCGGGGAGCCTGGTCAAGTTCCAGGGATATGTGAAGCGCCAGCAGGCATGGAGTACGTGCTCTGTTTGCCTAGCAATCTCGACATGGCTCCGCGAAATCTCCCACGCACACAGAGGAAGGGTGGGCGTCGCGAGCACGTCCACGCGGTTGAGTGCAGTCCGCACCTCCTCGATCAACACACGCCGAAGACGCTGGGCTTTCAGGAAAGCGGTCGCAAAAATAAATTTTCCCGCGTCCATGAGGATCCGAACCTCAGGTGTGTACAGCGCACGCTCGTCGGGGTCCTTTAGGTATTTGTCGTGCCATGCCGTGACGGATGCCATTTCGGTCACCAGTATGGCGCCGAGGGCGGGATCGACACCTCCTCGACCTCCGCGCCCGCGGCCTCGATATCGCGCAAGGCCTCTTGCACTACGGGTTCGACGCGCTCTTGGATGCGTTCCCAGAAGTGCTCGCGGGGCACGCCGATTCGGATTCCGCGGACACCGTTCTTGAGTGGGCTCAAATAGTCGGCGACTGGCACATCAGCAGAGGCGGAGTCCCCAGCAATCGCGCCAAGTGTGAGAGCGGCATCCTCTACAGATCTGGTCAAGGGGCCAGCGTGATCCAGGGACCAGGTATGAGGGAGTATCCCGGCTCGGGAGACACGCCCGTAGGTGGCTTTCAGCCCCACAATGCCGCACAATCCTGCAGGGATGCGGATTGATCCGCCGGTATCTGATCCCATCGCCATGAAGCACAGGCCTGCGGCGACGGCAGCTGCGGACCCGCCCGACGACCGCAGGTCCAAGGGATTGCGGACAGGGGGGAAGTCCACCCCCCAGGCGGCCTCGCTCATAGTGGTCTTACCCATCAAGATGGCGCCCGACCGCTTCAGACGCTCCCACGTGCTCGAGTCTTGAGTGGGCATCCGGCGGGCGAAGACCTGCGAGCCGTTGCGTGTGGGAATGCCTATGGTGTCGTAGTTGTCCTTGAGAGCGATAGGGATGCCGTGTAGAGGCCCGCGATAGCGACCGCTTTGGATCTCACGTTCGGCCGCTCGCGCTTGTTCAAGCGCGGGCGTGGTGTCAACAGACGCAAACGCGTGGATCGCCGTGTCCAATCGCTCGATTCGATCGATACACGCGCGGGCCAGCTCTACCGGAGACACAGCGTGCGTCCTCACAAGCTGCGACGCTTCGGCTAGGGAGTGCCAGGTCAGCGGCGCTTTCGGAACCATGGGACATCCCCTATGTCCAGGGTTCGACGCGAAACGTTAGAATCGGCTCGATGTCGTCCGGGAGATCGAGATCACGGAGTCTCTGGATATCTTCCATAACGCTATCGAGGAGAGAAGCGGTGGCTGCGAGCTCGTCTTCAGGCAATTGGTATCCGGCGAGTTCGGCAACCGGCCCCAGCAGTGGCGACGTCATCGCATGCCTCTCCTACTGAATTTGTCTCGGTACAGTCAGTACCAGCCCGGGGTTATATTCGTTCCGAGCATCTCGTCATACACATCCGTTCGGCGGTCGCGAAGGACCTGATTGAACTCGTTCCAGTTACGCCCGCGTCGGGCGTCAGCGAGATTGACTTCCGCGTATATAATCTCCTCGCGGTCACGACTCGCCGCGCTACCAATTGGCCAGCCGGTATAACTGACGATAACACTCTGCCCGATAAACGGCTGACCTCGCTCCACACCAGTACGGTCGGCGGCGGCGACAAATAGCGAATTTGAATGGGCAGCCGCCATGCACAGGATATTAGCCATGGCCTCCCGATCTTGCGCCTGGCCCGGAATTGGAACCCAGTTCGTCGGAATGCAAACAATATCGGCTCCCTGGAGCGCGCATAGTCTGAAGCTTTCCGGAAACCAGCCGTCGTAGCAGATAAGGGTGCCAATGCGACCAATCGGAGTCCGAAACACAGGGAATCCGAGATTGCCGCGTTCGAAGAAGAGGTTCTCCTCGTTCCAAAGGTGCACCTTACGGAACGTGCCTAAGTGCCCTGATGGACCGATCACAACCGAAGCATTGTAAAGGGCTTGCCCGTCACGCTCGTTGATCCCGGCCACAATATGGAGGCCGTGTTTGCGCGCTGCTTCTTCCCAACTGCGGCAGGTCGGCCCATTTGGAATCTCCTCCGCAAGTGCAAAGGCCTCTTCGCGCGAGTCGAACACGTAACCTGAGTTACAAAGCTCGGGCAACACGAGCAAATGCGCACCGTTGACTGCGGCGTCCTCGATAAGCTTTAGACTTCGCCGGACGTTTCGCTCTTTCTCCCCTACGACAGGCTCCATCTGGATACAGGCTACCTTCACCGTGGCTTCCTCGTGTATCCTGCGATCGCTCATTCGTATCACCCCATCGGCTTGTCATTCGGAAGGATGCTATCTGCTCGGTCGTGTCGTGCAACGACAGCATACCTCGTCCGCAGCCCGTGATCTTACGGGTCCACGATAGAGAGAGGTCTAACCCGATGAGGCCATACTCCCTCAAAAAAGATGGCATAGTTCTTGCAAATTTTTGGATTTCTTGGTCCGAACACACGTCGTTGCGGCGAACGATTGGCGATCCAACACGCCTGCGTTAGTGGTATGACCGATCGGAGGGAAGCGCTGATCACAGCAAGTGAGCCTCTCGTAAAGACGAGAACTTCGGCGCCAAGCCCAGCCCGTCGTTGGCTTGTTATCGTCAGCGTTTCCGTCCTGCTCGTCGCCTTCCTACTGACGAGTCCCCTTCTGCTCGGGGAATATGCCCAGCAGATACTCTCGCAGGCATTCTTTTTTGCGATCGCCGCCATCACAGTCGATCTGCTGTGGGGCTACGCGGGCGTCCTGACATTCGGCCAGTCGGCTTTCTTTGGTATCGGAGTCTACACAGTTGCCATCTCTCTCGCGTACTACGTTGAAGGCACACTCGCTACCGCCGGGGTGATTGGCGCTGGCATGATCGGGGCGGCCGTCGTCGGAGCTGCCGTGGGCTGGCTTTCGTTTTGGGACCGCGCCTCGCCTATCTACGCTGCGATCGTTACGCTCGCCCTTCCGGTAGTCTTCACACAGATCATTCTGAGTGGCGGAGCATACACCGGATCGAGCAGCGGTCTACCAATTCCAGCGCCGTTTCTTTCGATCACGCAATGGTATTACATTGCGGGAGCACTATTGCTGCTTGTTGCCGTCGGCGCATACGTGTTTGTGTCGAGTGATGCCGGTCGGATCCTGGTCGCCATACGCGAAAATGAAGAACGCTGCCGGTATCTTGGTCTCAACACCTCGCGCGTGAAAATCAGGCTCATGGCCGCATGCAGCGCGATCGCGGCTTTGGCTGGCGCCTTCTACGTGCTGTTCAGCAGCGTCGCCGCCCAATCTTACGGGGACTTCGTGTTCGGCACCGAACTCGTGGTTTGGACCGCCCTAGGCGGACGCGGGACACTTATCGGCCCCATCGTCGGCACCGTAGGCGTCAACTACGTATCCGCGCTGCTCGGCGGCAACCTGCCATTCGTTTGGTTGCTGTTCGTGGGGTTCGCATTCGTGCTAACCGTCGTGTACCTCCCTCAGGGGCTTGTACCTGCGATTGGACAAGCCTTTTTCGGGTTGGCCCGGCCCATCAGGCAGGCGCTCGGCCGGAAGGCCACGACGACTTCCGCTGACCGGCAGGTAGAAGCCCGGGCAGCAAGCGTTACACTCAGGCCCTCGAGTGCGGTCGGTGGTCTCCGTCAGGGGAACGACGCGGCTGGCGCGGCCAATAAGGCTCCAGTCCTGGAGTTGCAGGACGTTGGTATGCACTATGGCAGCTTCATAGCCCTTCAGGGGGTGAGCCTGACGGCATACCGCGGCGAGGTCGTCGGGATCGTGGGGCCGAACGGCGCGGGAAAGACGACGCTTTTACGTTGCATCTCCGATGGCCGGGAGCGCTCAACCGGCGAAGTGCTTATCAACGGTCACCGCATTGGCCGACTTCCGCCGCAACAGTGCGTGGCATTCGGCGTGAGCCGGAAGTTCCAAAGTCCCAACGTCTTCGATGCGCTGACTGTTCTGGACTGTCTGCGCATCGCGCGGTCATATCGGCAGCCTGCCTCCCCTTGGCGGCAATCGAGTACGATCGAGTTACCCGAGCCTGCGCTTCACGCGGTGGAGGTCTCAGGCCTGGCAACGATGCTCCGCCAGCAAGCCGGGCATCTGTCTCACGGCGCGAAACAGGCTCTGGAACTCGCCATGGTACTTGCCCAAGAGCCGACGGTCGTGCTTCTCGACGAGCCGACCGCGGGCCTCACGCGCGACGAGCGATTGGCGATCGGGAGCGTGCTGACGGAACTGGCCCGGAGCCACCGGCTCTGCATCCTGCTAATCGAGCACGACCTCGATTTTGTGCGCAAGATCAGCACGCGACTGGTCGTCCTCCACATGGGAAAAATTTTGCTCGATGGGCCGCTCGCGGAGGTTTCCGATTCGCCGCTCATCCGGTCGATTTATGTCGGAGAAAACCCATGAGCGTGCCGGCCGCCGCATGCGGTCTCGCCGTCGGCAGCCTAGAGGGTGGCTACGCAAGCTCTGCGGTGCTGCATGGGATTAACTTTCACATCAGATCGGGAGAGATCTTCGGAGTCCTCGGCAAGAATGGCATGGGCAAGACGACGCTGCTCAAAACCATCATGGGTTTGCTGCCCGTTAGCTGCGGCCAGGTCGAGATGCTGGGTCAGAATGTGACCGGCTGGCCGGCGTACCGGATCATCAGGCTCGGAGTCAGTTACGTCCCGCAGGAGAAGTCGATCTTTCAAGATCTCTCGGTCGACGAAAACCTCAGACTGGCGTTGCGAGAGCCTTCAATCTTCGAAGAGCGCTTGGTAGCCGTCGCGGGGTGGTTCCCATTCCTGGTCGAGAGACGTCAACAACGAGCGGGCACCCTTTCTGGCGGCGAGCAGAAGATGCTCCTGATCGCACGAGCGCTGCTAACGCGGCCACGCTTGGTCCTGATCGACGAGATCACCGAAGGACTCCAACCCGCAGTGATCACGCGGCTCGGGGAAATCCTCGCGGAAGAACAACGCTCACACGGGACGAGCATTCTGCTCGTTGAGCAGAATGTTGGATTTGCCTTGACGCTGGCCGATCGATTCGCAGTCTTGAACGTAGGGATGATTGTGGAGACGGGTTACTCGAGCGACGCTGGGGCGCGGGATACCATCGAACGTCATCTTGTGATTTAGTGGAGAACGAGGGTATGCCACCCTCCAGTGCCGGGAGACTTCTTTGAGCACCAGTAAGGGAGAGACTCAATGTCGAAGGTTTACCGGATCCGTCTACTAATGATGGCGGCAATGGCGATGTTGGCGGCGCCATCAGCGCAGTCGCAGGAGAAGAAGCCAGTCACCATCGCGATACCTGTCGGCCTCAGCGGGGTAAATAGCGTTGTCGCGCCAGCGGTCGTGCAATCGGCCGAGCTCGCGGCCGATGAGCTGAACGCGAAGGGCGGTATTCTTGGTCGGCCCGTGAAGGTCGTTCCGCTGGATGACGAGAGCGGGCCGGCCGGCGCGGTCAAGGCATTCAACACGGGGATCCGCCAAGACAATGCGAACGTCATCATCACCATGGAAACGAGCGCTGCTCGTAATGCTGGCGCGCCGATCGCGGAGCGGGCCAAGGTCCCATTCATCTACACATCGTTTTACGAGGGCCGTGCTTGCGGAGAATACCTCTTCGTCAACGCCTGGGTCCCGGAGCAGGTTGTGCCTCCCCTAATTAAATTCATGACCGACGAGAAGAAGGTCAAACGATGGTTCGCGGTGGGGAGCGACTATGCTTTCGGACGCGGCATGATCGAGGCCGCAAAGAAGACTATTAAAGACATGGGCGGCACGATTATCGGCGAAGAATATCAGCCACTACAGCAATCGGATTGGACGGCCATCATCAGCAAGATCAGAGCGGCGAGCCCCGACGGCATTATCTATTCGACCTCCGGCGGCGGTCCCAATATCGATTTCCTGAAACAGCTGAAGTCGGCGGGAATCAATATTCCGATTGGAAGTCTCTCGATCGATGAGCTAACCGCAGAAGCGGGCGGTAACGCGGCCGAAGGTGTGTACTACACGGGGGATTATTTTACGGGGATCGACAATCCCGAGAACAAACGCTTCCTCGAGGAGATGAAGAAGAAGTTCGGATCGGAGTTGAAGACGCCGAATGCACTTTCCGAACAGGAGTACGATGGGGTGCATGCGTATGCCGTGGCCGTCGAAAAGGCTGGCACCACTGATGCGGATGCCGTTGTTCAGGCGCTGCCTACGGTCGTATTCAAGGGTCCGCGCGGGCCCGTTCAAATGAACAAACAGCACCACGCGCCGCTCCCGATCTACTTGGCCCAGGTCCAAGCCGACGGCAAGACAAAGGTGTTGAAGGACTTCGGCTTGATCGATCCGGGTGACCAGTGCCCGAAGCTGAAGTGACGACTACTCGCTGATTCCAGCGGGACCGGGAAAAAAGAGTGGCGGGCCGAGCGCCGTGTACACGATCGAACTCTTCGACGTGATCACGACAGCAGGGGTGCTGTATATCGTGGCGCTCGGCCTCCTCATCGTATACGGCGTCCTAAAGATCATTAATCTTGCCCATGGCGCTTTTCTCGCGCTCGGCAGTTATGCGGCTGTCATCGCCACTTGGCTCGGCTGGAATCCCTGGACTGCGTTGGTAATTGCCTTGGCGGCCGGCGTTGCGGTTGGAGCATTGGCCGAGTGGCGCGTGCTTCGAGGCCTTTACGTGCGGCCGCTTGACACGATCCTGGCTACTTGGGGGCTGAATATCATTATTGTTCAGGGTATCACGCTGTATTTCGGACGAGAAATCCAGTTTGCCGAGAGCGCGATTACGGGAGCCGTGAACGTCGGCGGAGTGACATACTCGCTGTATCGGCTCGTCCTGCTCGTCGTGGCAATCGTGCTGGGCGTGCTTTTGTGGCTGGTCATGAGCCGAAGCCAGATTGGCATTGTGGCTCGAGCCGTGATTATGAATGAGGAATTAGCACAGGCACTTGGCATCAACACACGTCTGGTGCGCTTTGTCACCTTCTGCCTCGGTGCTGGCATGGCAGCCCTAGCCGGCGCCCTGATTACGCCACTCGTGAGTGTACACCCGAACTTGGGAGTGCCTTGGCTGATCAATGCGTTCATGTTGGTCCTTGTGGCAGGTATTTCACTTGGGAATCTCGCACTCGCTGCACTCGTCCTCGGAGGCGCTCAGGTATTGGTCAGCGCTTATGGGAATCCCGTGCTCGGGAGCCTCACAATCGTGATCTTGGCAGTAATCATTCTTCGGTTCCGGACAATCACGACCTGATCGAGGCGCGCAAGCGCGCCAATCGCCTAAGTGTATTTCGGTAAGCCGCTTCAAATGCGCCGCTGAGCTCGCCACAATTGTTCTTGTCCCTCGCGCCGTATTCGGCCGCTCAAGCTGCTTTGCTATTCGATGACCTGCCACTGAACTTTCATCCAGCGGCGATTAGAGCCTCGGCTGTTGATACGCCCATTGGCGCGGTGAGATAGTCGGCATAGACCGCCGCCGGTGTCCTGTAGCTGAGCGATGAATGCGGCCTCCGGGTGTTATAATCCGTGACCCAAGCAGCGATGATTTGCCGAGCCTGGTTGAGATCAAGGAACAGGCTTTCGTTGAGCAGCTCGTCGCGCATTCGCCCGTTGAAGGACCGATATAGCCATTCTGCATCGGCTTGCCGGCAGCGATGTAGTGCCACTCGGTCTGGTGCTCTTTGCTCCAACGCAGGATCGCATTCGAGGTGAACTCGGTACCGTTGTCGGACACGATCATCTGCGGTTTGCCACGCCGCTCGATGATGGCGGTGAGTTCGCGGGCGGCCCGCTGGCCTGAGATCGAGGTGTCAGGGATCGCGGCCAAGCACTCCCTGGTGACGTCATCGACAATGTTGAGGATGCGGAAGCGACGACCGCAGGCGAGCTGGTCGTGGATGAAGTCAAGCGACCAGCGGGCGTTCGGCTTTGCCTCGACGAGGATCGGGGCACGGCTTCCTAGCGCCTTGCGGCGGGTTCTGCGCTTGCGCACCGTTAGTCCCTCCTCGCGATAGAGCCGGTAGATGCGGTTGATGCCCGAGGGTTCACCATCGTCCCGCAACAGGATGAACAGCCGTCGATAGCCGAAGCGGCGCCGTTGGTTGGCAAGCTCGCGCAAACGGGCGCGCAGCTCCGTGTCTGGCGGCCGGCGTGACCGATAGCGGATCATCTTGCGATCGGCGGCAACCAGGCTGCAGGCCCGCCGCTCGCTCATCTCCAGCACGCCACGCAAATGAGCGACAGCTTCTCGCTTCGTGGCGGGCCCTACCATTAATGGGATGGCCCGCCCCGTCCTCCCGCCTCATTCTGAGGCATTCGACAAACGGACGACTGCAATGATTCGGAACAAGCCTCGAGGTGCGACTGTGTACGGAGACGATTTGGGCAAGAACATCTTCCATGTCGTCGGCGCGGATCCAGCTGGCAATATCATTCAGCGCGTCAAGTTCCGCCGCGACACGTTGCTGGCGTTCTTCGAGCGCGCCGAGCCGGCACTGGTGGGGATGGAGGCCTGCCCTGGCTCGCAATGGCTGGCACGGAAGCTACAGGCAATGGGACACTCGGTCCGGATCATTCCCGCTCACTTTGTGAAGCCGTACGTCAAGTCGATAAGAACGACACGATTGATGCGGCGGCGATTGCTGAAGCCGTAACCCGCCCCACGATGCGGTTTGTGCAGATAAAACGTCCAGACCAAGTGGACCTGCAAGCTTTTCACCGGATCCGCGATCAGCTTGTCGGTAGCCGAACCCGCCTGATCTGCCAGATGCGCGCTTTTTGCCTCGAATACGGCGTCGCGATCCGCCAAGGTGCGGGTATTTTTAAACTCGATTTGCCGCGCGTGATTGCCGATGCATCGAATGACCTGACCCCGACAATGCGGCGGCTCCTCGCTGAGCTCTTTGAGGCCTTAGGGGAATTGGAGAGGCGTATCGCCGAGGTCACTCGCGAGATCCAGGGACTGGCGGCGAAGGATGAGATGGCTCGGCGGTTGATGACGATACCGGGAATAGGTGCCCTTGGAGCAACTGCGTTGCTTGCTGCCGCCGGCGATGGCCAGCAGTTCAAGAAAGCGCGCGATATGGCAGCCTGGCTCGGTTTGGTCCCGCAGCAGTACTCCACTGGGGGCAGAACCCAAACGCTGGGGATTAGTAAACGGGGCAACCGCTATGTCCGGCGGCTGCTGGTTCACGGTGCACGGTCATGCGTAGTGCATCTCGATCGATCTCGCGATCGCCTGGGGGCGTGGATCGCTCAGCTAAAACTGCGCATGCATATCAATAAGGTCACCGTGGCGCTTGCGGCCAAGATCGCTCGCATCGCCTAGGTGGTCATGAATCGGCCTGGGGCCACCTATGAACGTCACGATCCGGCGATCGCCTGACGCCCTAGCCTGAATGAATTGCGAGGCTCGAGGAGAGATGACGAGATGGTCGATCAGCGCAACGTAAGCTCTGGCAAAAAACCGTGCTCATGCACGAACCATTATTTGAGAACGTTGCGCGCGGATCTCATCATGGCCTGGCCGCAACAGCGGCCCACTCGCGAGAGGCCGGATACATTTACGCAACTGTCGCGTTGTCACGTCCAAGAACCTTGCACGGACGGGGCGGACCATACATTTTTTGCCAGAAGTTCCTTGAGTGCGGTATTGTCGAGCATCGATTCCGCCAAAAGCTTCTTCAGCTTGCGGTTCTCGTCTTCCAGCGTCCGCGGCCGCTTGGCCTCGGACACATCCATGCCGCCGTACTTGGCCTTCCAGTTGTACAGGGTGGCTTCCGAGATCCCGTGCTTGCGCGCTAGGTCCGCTGTCTTCGCCCCAGCCTCGTGCTCGCGCAGAACCGCCACGATCTGGTCTTCCGTGAACCTGCCACGCTTCATCGTCCGACCCTCCGACTGGGCCGGACTCTAATCCTCCGTGGAGGAAAAACTCAGTGGCAGGTCACGGGTTACGCGTCACATCAGCAGTTTCCCGTTGCACGTCACTCATCAAGGGTGATCCGGCGCGATCATCAGACCGGCCATCAACTAGGCGCGGCTAGGCGGCATCCCGTCCCCCGACCTGCTGCCGGGTCAGACAAGATAAGGTCCCCCTGACTTGAGCATCCCTTGAGCCGCTAGACCCCGACACGCTGGTCGATGCTGACACACCACTCGATCCGTAGCCACTTGTGTTCGGGGCCGTGGGTACATTACAGAACGTCGCGGTGATTTCCTCGACGCAGAACACGCCGATCGTCGCGGTTTGGGACGGCGCTGACAAGGCGCCTTGGTTGCCGGACGGGAGTTCGCCGTTCGACGTAACCTCTTGCGCTGCGACCGGCGACGCCGCAATGACCAGCACAGCTACAAACGCAAGTTTCTTCATGCACCAACCGACCCGCAGATCCCACAGTGGCACTCCGAGTATCCTTAGACTTGACCTATGGGTAAGCGTTTAGTTCCGCTTGGTGATCTGTGAATTTGCTGACCTTTGGGGTGGCCGATATTCGGCTCACGCGGACGGTGACTGAGACGTCCAAGGTAGGGTCGTATTACGACCCTTTTGAAAGCCAAAGCGAGCCACTGGAGGCCCGTTATCGTCTGGGTCAACGCCGTAAGCCATAAATGGAGCGTCGCGAACACGCATCCTCCAACCAGGAGGGCAAGTCCCGTCGGGATGCACGTCAAGAGCGGCGGCCTGCCGGGGTGGCGCAGCATCGGAATAAGCGTAAGGCAGAAAAAGATGTTGCCAGCAGAAAGCACCACGTCCTGCCAGCGGTCGTTGTCGATCTGCAAGAGAAGCTGCTGAAGTGTAATCATTTTCGCCAACCTTGCGTGAGGGGGCTTGCACTGAAGGTCCGCGATCCGATGCGCCAGTCCATCACCAACCGGAATGCCGAGGCGTGCAGTCACAATCGTCGACAACGTCAATCTGCTACGAAGGCCGTGGTTTTCCCTGAGACCTTAATCGCGGCTGTCGCGCCGGTCCGATCGCCACCGCCTTACCTCGTTCCAAGCGTGCATGTGCCGATGACGCGGCCGTAACATGCGCCCGAGTTTCTCAAAGCGCTCCTTCTGTGTGTCATTGAGGCTCTGATAGAGCGGCGTGCCCGCGTCCGCGATATGCTTAAGGGCGGCGCTCAATTTGGCCATGTTGTCAGCCCGACGGGTCAACCGCTCGAACGGCGTAGTCGGAGTCGGGTTTTGCTCACGCGCTTCACGGGCCGCCCTGAGCTGGGCACGCAGTTGAGCCATGTCGCGCAAAGCCTGTTCAAATGCCGGCCAGTTCTTCGCCTGGTCGGGTGTCAGTTCGAGACCTGCCTTTAGTGCAGCGATGCGAGCGTCAACGAACGCCGCGCGATCTTCGGGACTGAGCCGATGATGACGATGCTCGACGCGAGCACCGCCGTCATAGTCACCCTGCTGCGCGTGCACGGTCGAAGAGCCGCCGATAACAAGAGCGGCAATCCAAAACAGCAATGGCTTCCACATGTTTTCCCCCGAGACGCGGATTGACTACATCAAAAGTAAAGGTCGGAGCCAGTTCGGCCTCAAGTTAAGGTTTTGTAACACTGACGACTCTAAACGAGCACGGACCTGACATGTCGACCGCGGAACTAAGGAGCGAATGTGATTATCTTTCCAAAAGTTAATGTTCTCTCGTGAGCTATGCGGAATAATCTTGTTTCGGCCTCGCGTGAATTGCACTCATATATTAGCCGCTCGCTTCGGGGAGGCAGCGAGCAGAGGTTGCAGGCCACGGCTGTTCGACCGGCATTTCTGTTAGCGGTTGCAATTTGCGCCATGGTAGGCACGTCGTGGGCACTATTCGGTTTCCCTACGACGGCAGTGGTATGCAGAGAAGCTAGCCAATTGACTTTGTTCCGAGGACCATGTTCGTCCGTTTGCTACCGTTCATTCCTTTCGGACGCGCCTGCCGATTCGCGGGAGACGATCTAACCGAGTAAGCCCATGAAACACTCGATCGAAACCTTGACGGTTGCAGCTTTTTCTGTGACCAGCTCCGGCCCGGTGCCCTATGACGCCTATGACGCCGAGCGTCCGCTCGAAGCCGGCATGGTGATTTCGGTCGAGACCACGCTGGCGCATTCGCGCCGCGGCTTCATCAAGCTCGAAGATACCGTCGCGGTCACGCCCAACGGCTTCGACATCTACGGCGATCGCGCCCGCGGCTGGAACCGCGCCGGCGCTGCCGCATAACCGCGACGCCGCACGCCGCAATGCAACAACGGAAAATTCTCGTCATGGGCCTGCCGGGCGCGGGCAAGACCACGCTTGCGACCGCGCTCGCGCCGCTCCTCAACGCGGTGGTGTTCAACGCCGACGCGGTGCGCGCCAACCTCTCCCGCGACCTCGGCTTCAGCCACGAGGACCGGGTCGAGCACGCCCGGCGCATGGGCTGGATGTGCGATCGCGTGGTCGAGGCCGGCGGCACGGTGATCGCCGACTTTATTTGTCCGACCAAAGGCACGCGCGCGGCCTTCGGCGAGGCGTTCACGATCTGGATCGACCGGATCGAGCACGGCCGCTTCGAGGACACCAACAAGATGTTCGTGGCGCCCGACAGCTACGATCTGCGCGTCGGCGCCCAAGGCGCGCCGCAATATTGGGCCGAGCAGGCGCTGGCCAAGCTGCGGCCGGCGTTCGATCCGCAGAAGCCGACCGCCCTGTTCGTCGGCCGCTATCAACCGTTCCATGGCGGGCATCAGCGCCTGATCGAGGAGGGTCTGCGCCGCGTCGGCCAGGTGTGCATCGCGGTCCGCGACACCCACGGCATCGACGCCAAGAACCCGCTGCCGTTCTTTGGGGTCAAGCAGCGGATCGAAACCGCGCTCTCCATCCACGCCGGGCGCTTCGTGGTGGTGCCGTTGCCGAACATCACCAACGTCTTCTACGGCCGCGACGTCGGCTACGCCGTCGAGCGCATCATGCTCGACGAGACGACGGAAGCGATCTCCCCGCGTTAACCGTTCTCGTTGCCCTCACGCGCGCGCGAGGCCGGCGCCGATTGCGGCGAGCTGTGACAGCTCGACCTGCACCGGCCGGCTGGGCGGCGCTGCGGCTGCTGGCCGACGTCGACGTTTCGTTTTAGCGGAATTGTTGTTCGCAGATTCGAGT
>Ga0187783_10002091_pt1 | contig 14851 bp, 11 predicted proteins | sample 1015_SJ02_MP02_2_FD_132471 | JGI IMG/M metagenome (GOLD analysis project Ga0187783, IMG submission 132471) | Tropical peat soil microbial communities from peatlands in Department of Meta, Colombia - 1015_SJ02_MP02_20_MG | ecosystem: Environmental > Terrestrial > Soil > Wetlands > Peat | place... | reverse complement strand
GCGATGATCATGGCGGCGGATCATGACCAACGATCCACGCCACCAGCGGTGCGCGTGACCTCGATAGCGACCCTCGAGATATCTCCGGTCGGGAAGCAGAACGGCTCGAAGATAGGGGACTATGGCGCGCCGAGGGCGGATGTCTCGAACCGTGGGAACCGAAACGAGTGTGCGACCGCGCACCTTGCGATAAGCGGAGAGACGTCGACGATCGGTCCTGCTCGACTTGTGTCCCGCAGCCCAAGCCGACAAGGGGACTATGTCTACGACGGATAGTGTCTCCCAAGCGTGGTGTATGGCTTCCGCCACTACTGATTGCGCCTTCCAAGCATCACTGATCGACTCGATGTGAGGTATGTCGAGCTGATTGGTGAGCGCGAGTTGCACGATGTCGCGAAGACGGAGCAGCAGCGGGGGGTCGTCTCCTATCCGGGCATCGAAGCAGGCGTGCAACAGACGCTCTTCGAGCCCCAATGCACAAAGCTCGTGACCGTGCAGCTCGAGAGCCGTCGATGTGTCGAAGAGGTTGTTCGGGTCGGTCAGCATCGCATAGGGGCCCGTCACGATCGTCCGGTGTAACTCGACGACCCGCCCGTCGTCGGAGAGGAGCGTGGTTCCCTTGCCGAAACGACGGTCGAAGCCTGGCCGTGGTTCGGGGACCGACCGGCGACACCCGCGGCCCATGATCAATTCCACGGCGTCGTCATAACGATCCATTGGCACGAGTAGGTTCACGACTTCGTACGGGCGTCGCTGCGGGTCGGGATAGTCCAGGTGTGCGACAGCAGGCCCCTTCAAGATGCGGTGCTTGATCTTGGCGTTCGCAAGGGCGTCTACGATCTCGATCGCGTCCCGTTCGACTTCGAGGGTCTTCGAGACGGTCGCCTCCTCGACCGCCGAAAGCTCGTCCTTTTGTTCTGCGGTTACCGCGATCGCGCATTCGGACACGGCCGCGGAGAACAGCCCGATCAGACGCTGACGTTGAAGCAGTGTCATGAGCTCGGACCACGAGCGCGCGTCCAAAGGTTCGTCCACCAGCGGAACGCCAGGGGGCCCGAGTCCATAGCCGGCGACGGCCGTGGCGATCGCTATCGGGTCGCCCATGCCTCAGTCGAATCGTTGGATGAGATTTCTCTCTCGGACGAGTTGTCCAGGTCCGCCGATTGTTCCAGGTCGGCCGCTCGCTCGATCGCTGCACGGCTCGGATCCGCCAGCACCTCGTCCTCGACAGACCCCGTGGGAGTCAACGAGAAGAGCAGCTCACGCGCACGCTGGGCATCTCTCTTGTCGACGCATTCGTCGAGTTGGACAAGGCGCTCGGCGAGGTCGATCGGGTCGACCGCGGTGGGCGTGAGGCGGTATATGGAAGGGTGCGACGTCGGGTTCACGGGCTCGTCGGGTGTGTTCAGCTCCTCGTGGAGTTTCTCGCCAGGACGGGTCCCCACGATCCGGATCGGTATGTCGGTCCCGGGGTTGTATCCCGAGAGCCGAATCATGCGTTGGGCCAGATCGAGAATGCTGACCGGATCTCCCATCTCGAGCATGAAGATGTCGCCTCCGGATGCGAGCACCGATGCTTGCAGGACCAGCTGGACAGCCTCTTCGACACTCATGAAATAGCGCGTCATCCTTGGGTCCGTCACAGTCACAGGACCCCCCGCTTCAATCTGTCGGGCGAAAGTGGGGATGACACTGCCGCGGCTTCCCAGTACGTTGCCGAACCGCACAGCGCAATAAGACGAGTCGCTAGGTGTGTGCGTCCGGACGACCTGTTCTCCGAGCCACTTGGCTGCCCCCATCACGCTCGCGGGACGAACCGCTTTGTCCGTCGATATGAACACGAACCGATCCGCCGTGGCAGCCGCGGCTTCGACGACGTTACGGGTTCCGAAGACATTGGTCGTCACAGCCTCGACGGGATGCGTTTCGAGGATTGGAACGTGTTTGTGCGCAGCAGCATGGAAGACGACTTCCGGCTCGAACCGTTCGAATGTTTCGTACACCGCGGCGCGGTCCGAAACGTCCACCAGGGCCTGTTCGTGAGGCGCCATCACAGCCGCTGCGACGTCGTAAAGGTGCGTCTCGTCGTGATCGACAAGGACCATCATGGCCGGATCGAAGCCGGAAACCTGGCGGCAGATCTCGGATCCGATCGAACCCCCGGCTCCGGTGACGAGAACCCGTCGGCCTGCGATCGAGCGACGCACGGCCTCGAGGTCGGTTGCAACCTGTTTGCGACCGAGCAGGTCTTCGATCTGGGGCGAGCGGGCCTGGACGAGAGCGCCACGCTCACCGACTCCGCCGACGAGCTCGCGCACTCCCGGGAGGATCTTCATGACCACACCGGCGGCTTCCGCCGCTCTGAGCGACCTATCCACGAGTTCCGGTGTGGGCGAGGAGTGCGCAAGGAGGACCTGCTGAATCTCGAAGCGGTCCGCAGCGGTTGGAATGTCCGAGACCGATCCCACGACCGGCACTCCGGAGATCGACAGTCCGTGGCTCTTTCGGTCGTCGTCGAAAACGGCAACCGGCACGAGCCCGGCACGGGGGTTGCGCAACATCTCCCGGACCGCAGAAGCCCCAGCGTCGCGGCTCCCGATCACGGCCACTCGCAGGCCCATGCGCTTGGCTCCGCGCTGCCACGCAAACAGCCTCGAATGGAAGCGGAGGATTCCCATTCCCATCGTTACGAAGATCGAGCCGATCACGATGACGCCGAGAGAGACTGTCGATCGCCAGAGGAGCTCGCGTCCCACTGGATAGAAGACGACCATGACGGTGAGAGCCGTGAGGGAGGAAAGGACGATCTGGCGTGCTTCCTCTACGCCTGCGTGACGCCACATGCGGCCGTACAGGCCGAACAATTGGTTGCAGGTGAGCTGGACCGCAAGTGCAAACACGAGGAACACGACGAATCGGTCCAAATAATGGACGGGCGCTCGGTAAGCGAGATAGGTGACCTCGGCGAACGAGAATCCTGCGACGATCACGAAGGCGTCGAGAAGCATGAACAGCACGCGCGCGCGCATCTTCGAGGCGCGCACCGAGATCGCCACGCCGCTTGTGGCTTCTCCCCCTCTTACCTTGCCGACGTTTTTCGGCGCGCTTTTTGCGTTTCGGACGTCGTCATAACTACCCGTCACGCCTCAGTGCCCCCCTCCCATGCCTCCGCCCCCCCACAGGGCGGCAGCTGGGAATCACCCCGTCACGGCTCGTGGACACAATCTCTCCCCACGTGGCCCTCGGTCCCCAATGCACACGCTAGGAGGCTGGCCCACGAAGTCACATCGTCAGGATTGGGGATTTATGGCTCAGGGAATACGCTACCGAGAGTGGCTGTGGACGCGCAAAGAGAAGTAAAGTGGCTCTACCGACGTCGTTCGACCCCGTTCTGCGCTCGAACTGCCGGAGTTGCCGCTCGCATTGCCTCGCAAAGAGTGTCCGGTTGGCACCCGCGCGTATATGTAGATGGGTGGCTGCAAGTACCATTGAGCGCTAGTCGGGGCAGGGCAACGCCCCAGGGTGCCTGCACCAGGTCCGTCCGAGCAGGGCACGCCCAGCAGGATAGCCAGGGAGCCTGAGAGCGGGAACCGAAGATGGAGCCGATCGACTATCGCTACGCTCTCGTCCGCCGTTGGTGGCTGCTTCCGATCCTGGCTGTCATATGTGCCGTGATCGCCGTGCTCGTACCCGTGAGCGGCAAGTCCGCAAGATCGCAGTTCGAGGCCACCGCGATCATAGGAATCCCGCCGGGAGGGAAGAACAGCACTGGCGGTGCGGCTGTGTCGCCACAGGAAGTGCTCTTCTATGCGGCCAACGAGCAGGTGATAACGAGCGCCGCAAAATCTATTGGTTTGAAGAAGACGGCGAACCTGCAGGGACTGGTTTCGGTCGCGACGCCGAAGTCGAGCGGCAAGGCGGCGAAGGGTGCCAGCCTCCTGCCTCCGGGGTCATTGTCGGTTTCGGTCAAGCAGCCGACCGCGGTGCGGTCAGCGAAGCTCACCAACGCGTATGTGAACTCCCTTTTCACCTACATCAACTCGCAGCTCGCTGCCAACCAGACCGCCCAAGGTCAAGCGGACATCCAGCAGGCCAACAACATCGAGACGCAGCTCAACACCGTTGACGCGCAGATCGCCACCACGAACTGCGGGACGGCTTCGACGACTTCGTACACGGGCTCGGGTCAAGCAGCCTCGCTCTTGGCGAGCTTCGCCAGCTTCCAGGTGGGGACAACGGGAGCGCCGCCCGCCGTCCTCGTATCGGCAGGCCCCGCGTCTAGTGCGCCCTCGCCAAGTGACAGCTCACCGCCTAGTGACAATTCACCAGCGAAGACCGCCCCTCCGACGACCACCACCACCGGCGCCACGACGACAACCACTAGCCCGACCACCACGACCACCGATCCGTCTCCGACCACAACGACCCAGCCTCAGAAGAAGAACGCGACGTGCCCCGCGCTCACAGCGCTCGACGCTCAACGGACAAATTTGCAGAACGAGTACAACCAGGCCGTATCGAAGGTCACCAAGCTCGAACAAACCGGTCCACCTCAGTCCGGTCTCGTCTTCCTCTCCGCGGCGTACCCGCAGGAGGCCAAGAAGACCAAATCGAGTAGCAATCTTTTGGCGCGCCGGTCCGTCCGGGGCTTGGTCGGCCTAGGAGTCGGGCTGGTTCTCGCAGTCGGTCTGTGCTTCTTGCTGGTCGCACTCGACAAACGAATGCGCAAGTCCTCCAGGGTCCAAGAGACGTTCGGGTTCCCGGTGATCGTGGAGATCCCCACTCAGCTTGCTGCGCAACGGCGTTCGCCCGACTACGTGGTCGAAACGATCATCGCGAACGAGGTCGATCCTCTGTCGAAGAGGGCGGAGGCCTATCGTGGGTTGCGGACGGCGATCCTTCTCGAGCCGTTGGCAGCAGAGAGAGCTCGAAGGCAGGCCGTCGCCACTGCGGCGGCCTCACCGGTGGCTGGTGTTCCCGTACCCGCCAACATGGGACCGCGGTCGGCGGTTCTCCCAACCGCACCGGCCAATCGCGTCGCCGAGGTTCCGCCACCCGAACATTTGGAGCCCGCAGAACGCAAGGTCATCATGGTCGTCTCTCCGACGACCGAGCCGTCGCGGTCGTCGCTGGTCGCGAACATCGCCTCGACGTATGCAGAGGCAGGAGAAAGCGCAATGGTCGTTACCACTGCGAGTCTCCGCGACTTGGATAGGACCGAGGTCCCCGTGACGCCGCGCTCCTCGTCAGACGTCATCGAGACCGGAGACCTGCGATCGATGGCTAGACCCACCCACATACGGGGGGTGACGACACTCGGGCTCGGTTGGGTTATCGACGGGCCCGGCCACCTGGCCACCCGCGCCCCGGCGGTAATGGAGGCCGCACGCAACACCGCTGATGTCGTAATCGTCGAGACCAACGTTCTCATCAACCACGACTTCGAGACGTTGGCCCCCTTGGTGGATGTCGTCGTGGTCGTATCCGAGTACGGCCTGACACGCTCGGACGAAGCGACACGGTCGGGCGGGCTGCTGCGCAGGTTCGACGCGCCCGTCTTGGGCATCGCGTTCACCGAGGTCCCTCAGAAGCGGAAGCGTCGACTCGGGTCGTCGTCCGCTGCGTCGGACGACTCGCAGATGACGCCCAGACGCGTGGCACGGTCGGTTCGCCGAAATCAGACGGCAGAAGAAGGATCACGCCGGGCGCCTCGGAGTCGGCAAGCGCCCGAACCCGTTACAGAGAGCCCCGGGGTTTGGAGTGCGAACGCGGGCGACGAGCCGACAGATCCTGGTTCGCCAACGTGGATCGGGACCGCAACCGTCGGATCTCAGTCGTCTCCAGGAGAGACCTCTGCGAGCCGCCGCAAGGCAAGGAGAGAGGCGCGCAAAGCCGGGAGGCCCATCAGCGACTGAGGTCGTATAGGGATCGACCTTCAGTTGCTGCGCTCTCCTACGCTTCGTCTGTACCTCGAGTTCTCTCCGAGCCGCCCGAGCGCCCCGTCCCACAGTCCATGGAGGATCGCCATGCGCTCGGGACGGGCCCGAGCGAGCTGGATCCGTCGTCCGGAGTAGGCGAGATGCCACAAGAGCCAGCCCGTACGTCCATGCCGGCGGGCGAGCGCGAAGAAATTCCGTGCGACGTAGTACGCGCGCCAGGCCTCGTCTGCGTCCGTCGGGCGGTGCTCCTCGAGCGCTCGATTACGCCCCGCGAGAGACTCCTGATGCGGAGCGACCTTGCGAGCGGATTCGCCGTCGAGCAAGACGGCGAATCCAGCCTCCCGGACACGGCAGAAGAAGTCGAAGTCCTCATAACCGAAGTACCACTCCTCGTCCGGGAGGACACCGCTTTCGAACACGGAGCGGGACACGAGCGTTGCTCCCCAACACGCTACGTCCACTCGCTCGAGATCGAGGGCGCCGTCTCGTGTGGGGACCACGTTCACCGTATGCCCGGTTCTAGGCATGAATCGTCGACCGTAAGCGACAACGGCGCCAATCGTCTGCGCCTCGGGGTGACGCTCCACGCGACCCAGCAGAGAGTCGATCCGAGGAGAGGGGAGATCGAACAAACTGACATCGTCTTCGCATAGGTACGCCCACTTCGTCTCGCGATCCGAGAACGCCTCCAGCAGCCCGGCGCGGAATCCTCCGGCTGGACCGGAGTTGTGCGGAAGCCGGATCATGCGGACCGAGCGTTCGAGCTCCGGATCGTCCAAACCGCCGTCTTTGTTCACGACGACGATGACGCGTTCGGGCGCGAAGCCTTCGTCTCTGAGCAGTGAGCGCGTCACCTCTCCAGCGAGCCTCGGTCTCATGTGGGTGAGGACGACGCCCGTGACGCGTTCGGGGCCGGGAGCGTCTTGGGTCACCGATGACGACTCGTCGGCAGAATGCCAGCCCTGCACGGCCTCAGGTCCTTCAAAGCCCTGAAGATGCTCGGGCGAGCTGCGAACAGGCATTCTGTGTCTGTGAACGGTTGGGTCAACGTGCGTCGTGCTCGAGCATGGGTGTCTCGTTGATCAGCGTAGTGGTGCCCGTGTTGAACGGGCTTCCTTGGTTGGAAGATCAGCTCGAAGCTCTCAGCCGACAAGACTTCGACCAACCCTGGGAGTTGATCATCGCCGACAACGGCTCTTCGGACGGGAGCGTGGGCTTGGTGGAGAGGTGGATCTCCGACCGACGGACGGCTCCACTCTGCACGCCGCTTTTGACAGATGCCTCGGCCACCAAGGGACCGGCTGCGGCTCGCAACGCAGGAGTGAGGACTTCGAAGGGTGACGTTCTGGCGTTCTGCGACGCGGATGACGTCGTCTCCCCAGGCTGGTTGAACAGCCTGGATGCGGCGCTTACGGATGATCAAGGGCTTGATCTGGTGGCCGGGACCTTCGACTTTGGCGCGCTCAACGGTGGTTCCCCGAGCGCGCCGGTTCCGGCTGCGATGGGCCAATTCGCCTTTCTTCCGGCCGGGCTTGCCTCGAATCTGGCCGTGCGACGATCGGCATTCGAGGCCGCGGGAGGTTTCTCCGAGGAGATGAATGTAGGGGAGGACATCGACTTCTGTTGGAGAGTCCAACTGGCGGGAGGGAGATTCGGTCTCGCGACGGATGCGGTGGTGCAGCGTCGTGAGCCAAGCAGCCTCGGCGATCTTTTCCGCCAGACGTGGTCCTACGGTCGAAGCGGTCCCGAGCTCTTTCGGCGTTTCCGCGGTTCGGGAGCCAAGCGATCCATTCGCTCGGCATCCAAGTCGTGGCTGTGGCTCCTCTTGAACGTTCCGAAAATCGTGCGACATGACACCAGACGCGCATGGGTTCGCGCCGCAGGTATGCGGCTCGGAAGGATTTCAGGATGCGTTACCCAAAAGGTGTTCTACCCATGAACGTCTTCGCGACCCGAGTTGTCCGTTGGCGAAGGCTATTGGGAAACGGTGAGGCGAAGCTCGACAGGCAAGGTTCAAGGTTCAAGGTTCAAGAGATGGTCCAGTCCGAGTCCACGTAAACGGGTGAAAGGGCCATCACTCCCTTGGGAGGTGTTACGACCGAGGGTCCCTGCACCGAGAAAGACCCGACGGGCTTCCATCTCACGTAAGGGCGTTTCTTGCGAAGTGGACCGATCACCGCGAGCCAAACGAAATATTGACCCCTGGGTACGGGAAGTTGTTTGAACCGGCAGCGCAGCTCGAAATCCCCTTGGGGGTAGGGAAGGTCCTTCCAAAGGACGAAGATCGGCATCGCTGGGCCCTCTGAGACTCCGAAGTAGAAGCGGGCGTGATCGGCTGTGGCCGAGTTGAGCACGAGCCTGATGTCCGCGTCGCCGCCGGTGGTGACGTCGCCTCCGTCTGGCGCGGATCCCTCCATTTTCAACACGCGAATGAGGTCGTCACCGGCGGACGCCAACGCGGCGTTCTCCTCGATGGCGCTCCGGTAACCAGCCAGTACCTCCCTGGTAGGCCCTGCGGCGCGGACCTCAGCATCGGCGAGCCAGACGGCCTGGTCGCACATGGCCTCTACCGCTTGGAGATCGTGGGATACGAACAAGAGGGTCGTGCCGTCGGAGACCACCTCGCTGATTCGCTGAAGACAGCGTCGCTGGAAGTCGGCGTCCCCGACGGCGAGCACTTCGTCGACGAGCAGGATCGCGGGATCGAGATGTGCGGCGATCGCAAAGCCGAGTCGAACGGTCATGCCGCTCGAGTAGAACTTCACCTGACGTTCGATCGAATCGTTCAGCTCGGCGAACTCGACGATGGTGTCAAAGCGCTGAGCGACCTGTTTGCGTGTCAGCCCGAGCACGTTGCCGTACAAGAAGATGTTCTCGCGACCGCTCAGCATCGGCTGGATGCCACTCTTCACCTCGAGAAGAGCCCCGATCCGACCCGAGGTGTCGCAGCGCCCGGCGGTCTGGTAGGTGACCCGGCTGATCACCTTGAGCATCGTCGACTTCCCGGAACCGTTGATCCCTACGAGGGCAAGGGTCCCGCCAGGGTCGACCTTGAAGTTGATGTCCTTGAGCACCCAGCGGTAGGAGCGGCGCTCGCCTTTGAGGCGCCTCCCAAGACGCTGGACCTTGTCTTGCAGCCTTGGCTGCGTCCGATCAGCTCGAAAGCGCTTCCAGACGTGCTCGGCGATGATCGTGCCCTCAGGCAATGTCGGCAATGCCCACCTCGAGCCTTTCGAAGATCCGGAAGCCCAACGTGAAATACAGGAGAGCGCCAATCGCGCCAATGCCGAGATACGTCCAGTCAGGGAATGTGCCTAGCAGCAGAATGTTCCTGAAGCCGTCAATGACGGGACCGAGGGGATTCATAAAGGAATAGATGCCCCTGAGCGGAAGCCCGTGCCAACTGACCGGGATCTTGGTGAAAGGCCAGATCACCGGCGTCGCGAAGAGCCCGAATTGCATCAAAAGTCCCATGAGGTTGTTCAGGTCGCGGATGTAGACGATCGCTGCGCAGAAAAAGAGCGTCACCCCAGACGTGAAAAGCAGCTCGATCAAAGCCAGGATCGGGAACAACACGATCTGCCAGTGTGGGAGGTACTGGTAGATAACGAAGAGAAGACAGAGCGGGATCCAAGCGATCGTTGTGTAGACGATCTGTTCGAGAACCTGTGACAGCGGAAAGCAGGCTCGGGGGAAGTGAGTCTTCTGCATGAGAGCGAGGTTCTGCAGAATTGCGGCGGACCCTGAAGCCAGAGCTCCACTGAAGAATCCCCAGATGATCAGTCCGCAATACATGTAGATCGGGTAGGGGACACCCGGCACCTTGAAGTTCTTCACGTGAGAGAAGATGACGGAGAAGATGATCAAGTTCGCGACGGGATTGATGAAGGCCCAACCGAATCCCAGTGCAGCCTGTTTGTAATTGGAGCGGATGTCCCGCTCCGCGAGGGTGTAGATCATGTCCCTGCGTCCCCAGAGCTTGCGCAACGAGTAACGCAGATCGACGCGGTGCTTGTACCAGGTTTCCCGAGGCGGCTCGACCGGACCTTGGCCGTTTACGCTTGTGCCGGAGTTGACGAGCGCTGGGGTCGTTCTGCTCGACACCTCACAACACCTCGTCGGGGAGAACACCTGAAGCACCCGTAGCGAATGAGAGCGCTACGGCACGGCGGCTTCGTCCGGGCTGGCTCGGCGACAGAGGTAACGCGCGCTCGCGTCCGACTTCGCACTGCATTCTCTGCGTCAACCCCCCCCGTCCGATCCTCTCAAGGATACCGTGCCCGGCAGTCGCAATCCAAGAACGTGGCCGACGGCGAAATGCGCCGAACACCCAGCTGAGCCTGTCCGCACATCGCATCGATCGGTTCGTGAGCCGAAATGATAGCGTCGCTTGTAATGGCAGTAACTCCACCTAAGGCGATAAAAGCGGGTTTGGATCGAGTTAGAGGAAAGGCGCGTCGTTCTCTTCGCCGATCTGCCATGCGGATCCTCGACATGGACCGAAAGTCATGGATCGTCCCACGCCCCAATCCCTCTGACCCGGAGCTACTCCCCGAGTTCCGGCTCTTCGCGGTCCTGGGGACGTGGATGGAGGAGGACATCGTCGAAGCGACGGTGCAAAACGCCCTCACCCAGGGAGTCGAGGCGGTCTACCTCGTAGACAACAACAGTAGCGACCAGACAGTCGAGCGTGCCGTGGCAGCCGGCGCGACGCTAGTGGAGTCTTTTAAGACACGCTCTTACGACGAGCGGCTCAGGATCCTTCTCATGAACGCCGTGGTCGCACGTGCATCTTTGAAGTCGGACGCAAAATATGTGTGGTGGCTATGGCTCGATGCGGACGAATTCCCGGAGGGACCCGACGGGTTGACCATCCGCGAATACTTGAGCGGCCTCGACCGTTCCTTCAGGCTTGTCGGCAGCAGCTATTTCAACCACTATCCAACCGAAAAACCCCATTACATATCGGGTTTCCATCCACTCGATTTTCAGCCCGATTGCTCACGCTATTTGTGTCAACAGGCATATTTCTGTGGTCAAGCACATTACAAGCATCCACTTCAGCGTTTCGACGCCGGGACCCCGTTTCTGGCAGCCAGCGTGGGATTCCACACCGCCACCACGCAGCCGAACAGGGTGCTCGCCGAGCCCGACGGAGGCATCGTCACCCACCACGTCCCGTATCGCGAGGAGGGGTTCACCCGTGCCAGGCTCGAGCGGCTGACCGGCACGACAACCCGCAACGCGATCAACGATTCCATCGGGAACACGGGGATCAGGAAGCGTTTCGAATCCCTCGAAGCCGTCTATTCCGGCCGGTGGTCTGAAGTCGATAACCAAGTCCTGCGCGTGACCCAGCTCGGGGTGGAGCTCCATCGGTGGCCGGACCTCGACAAGCTTCGGCGCTGGTACGACCTGGAGGATATCGAGGCGGCGAAGGCCGACTGGCGCATCGAACGGGCCTCTTGAGCGCCTTTCTGACGACGCGTGCCCTTCGAGCTTCCGAAGGTCGTATGCACACACCGCCCCACTAGCATTTGTGAAGTGTCTTTTCATAAGGGGGGTGCCGTCGACGGTTCTGGGCCTCGTCGCAGGGTTCTTCTGTTCATCAAGTGCCTCGATCTGGGGGGAGCAGAACGCCTCGTCGTAGATCTCGTGGCTCATCACGACCGTCAGTCGTTCGACTACGAGGTTGCATACGTCCTGAAGGGACACGACGGTCTCGTTCCCGAAATCGAGGCTTCGGGAGTCAAAGTTCACTGTCTCGGATCCCGAGGAAACTGGGACTTGAGTTGGCTCCCTCGTTATCGCCGCTTACTGATGGAAGGACAATTCGACATCGTCCACTCCCATCTCCCGCTGTCCTCGGCGTTAGGACGACTGGTTACTCTCACCCTTCCAACGAGTCGGCGCCCCGTGCTCGTCTACACCGAGCACTGTCTCTGGGACTGGCATCCGTCTGCGGTCAGGTTCTTGAACCGTGTGACCATAGGCAAGGAAAAGGCCGTGCTCGCCGTTTCGGACGTTGTGCGCGATGGGCTCGCGGAGCCTGTCAGGGACCGTGCGGAAGTCGTGGTTCACGGGATCGATTTCGCGGTCTGGCGGTGCACCGACGAAGAACGCGACGAGATTCGACGGGAGGTTCGCCAAGAGCTCGGTGTGGCGGACGACGAAGTTCTAGTTCTGACCGTGGCCAACCTGAGGAAGCAGAAGGGTTACGAGGTGCTCCTGGCGGCCGCGAGGATGCTCTTGGACTTCGGTGCGCCGATCCGCTTCGCCGCGGTAGGCATCGGACCCATCCGTGAGGAACTCGAAACAGAACGGCGCAGGCTGGGACTCGGAGACAGATTTGTCTTTCTGGGACAACGCGACGACGTGATGAGGCTGATGGCAGGATCGGACGTGTTTGCGCTCTCGTCCCACTACGAGGGTCTACCCGTAGTCCTCATGGAGGCAACCACACTGGGAATGCCCATCGTCGTCACGCGCGTCGGGGAAATTCCGAACATGATCGAGAACGGCGTCGACGGACTCGTTGTCGAACCGGGCGATCCCAAGTCTTTCGCCGAGGCACTCGTACGGGTGGTCGAGGACAAGGAATTACGTGTATCGCTCGGACGCAACGCCCGGATCAAGAGTACGCGCTTCGACATAAGAGCAGCGGCTGCGCGAATCGAGCTGATCTACTCCGATTTGCTGGAGGAGCGGGCGAGCGCATAGGGGGATCCAACTCCGGGGCGCCTGTACGGAATACTCCAGTATTTTCGGCTACCGATTGCAACTATTCCAGAGAAATGCCCAATGGCGCCATGCTTGTTGAATCAGGCCGGTTCAGGCTTCGAACGAGAACGCCCACGCTTGACGATACCCCGCCACCTCCTGCTCCCAACCCCACGATGTTTTCGTTGAGAGGGCCCAAGTGCTGCGACCACAGTGGGCGAGGGGTACTTTCCGGTCCGATCGGTGAACACCGGTTCGTGCCGACCTTTCAGTTGAACAAGGAACTGGTCGAAGTGCAACGCCCAGATCGGTAGCTTCATCGCTTCCGCGAAGTAGACGGCATATGGGAAGACGAAGCTCGGTTCGTACGGTCTCGGTTGTTGCCAAACTGTCCGACAGAAGTCGTCGCCACCTATATAGCCGCCGAGATGAACCTTGGGAAGCATTAGTTGGAGATCAACTGTGATACCACGTAGCGAATGATCCCCGTCTATATATGCAAAGTCAAGGCTGCCATCCTCGATCTGATCTACGACATCCTGGGTTCGGCCCCGTAGCACCTTCACACGATCGATAGCAAACTTCGTCCTGTCGAGTGCCTCCGCCATGATGGCATCGAACTGTGTATTGGATACGTTTGCCGGCTTATTCCAATCCTCGAGATGGCGCCACGGATCGATCATGTAATAGGTCTCGATACTGGGACAGTGCTCCAGGATCTGAGCGGCGAACTCGCCTCGCCAGACGCCGATCTCAGCGACTGACTTCGCATTGGTCTCGTTCAGGATCGAGATCCACAGGTCGAAGCGATCGGTCTTGTTCAGGCAGACGCTATCGAGGTCTAGCTCGCTCACGCGGACATTGTGCCAGCTGCCCCAAGCCCCGGTCGCGCTTCTTTGTGAGTCGACTTACTTTGTGAGTCGACGCCTGATCGACCTAGCCAACCGGCGATAGGCGGGAGCGTCCGACGCTCCCGTTACAAAGGGCTGCGAGGTGTGCAGCTCCGCGAGGGGTCCTTCCGACAACCGACGGAAGGCGGCCCATTTCGGGGTTCTCACCATCCGGTCCCAACGGGGATCGCGCTCCAGGTACCAGTCGAGGAAGTGAGAGACGTGTGGGAGTTGCAAGTCGTCGAACACGACGACTCCGCCCTTGCGAAGGAGCCGCCCTGCGTAAAACCAGTCGATAACGGGCATAGGGAACCCATGACACCCGTCGATGAAGACGAGGTCGAGGGTAACGGTCGGTTTGAGCGCGGGAAGGACCGCCTCGGAGGGACCCACGTCGAAGTGGACGGTAGACATGTCGATCCGAAGTTCGGCTCCGTGATCGAGCAGGCCGTCGACCTGTGCTTGATCCGGTACAACGCAGAGATGCTCGCAACGCCACGCGGCGAACAGCAATGTCGAGATGCCGGCTCCCGTCTCGAGCGTTGCGGAACCGGCGCTCACGTTGCTGCCGATGAACTCGTAACAGTCTCGCTGCGTTCTCCATACACCGCCAGGAGCGAGCGGGTGGATGTGGGGAGGAGACTGAAGTACCAGATCGATCGGATCAACCGTTCCGGGACGACCGCGGTCGGAGAGCTCGCCCAGCTCGTCGTCAGACGAACCCCCCGTGTCCTCTTGGCGAAGGCTCATCGCCAACCCCCCCTGTCACCGTCCAAGTGGGGCGAACCTTAACAGCAGACGGCGTGAACCGGCTCGGTCATCGCCCATCCTGGGTCATCGCCCAGCCTGATTCGAGAGTTCGAAAGCCAAGGACTTTATCCTGGCTCTCGCTGTAGTCCACTGGTGCTTTGCGAGAAATAGTTCATTTGCTCGTTCTATCAAGGTGAGCCGAAGCTGATCGTCAAGCAGCAGCTCGGCGCACAATCGCGCAAAGTCCTGAGGATCGTCGCCGATCAGAAGCTGCTTACGGTTCTCGACGCCGAGACCTTCGGCCCCGATGGTGGTGGAGACCACGGCTATCCGGTGCGCGAAGGCTTCGAGGATCTTCACCCTCGTTCCGCTCCCGAAACGGATCGGCACCACAACTAGGTCGGCGCGGGCCAGTTCGGGTTCCATGTCGGGGACGCGCCCAACGACCGTGACGCCTGCGCGGCGTGCAAGGTTTGGGACTGACGAGTCCGGCTCGCCGACAAGTCGAAGCTCTGCATTGGGGATGCGTTCACGAAGGAAAGGGAGAACGTT
>Ga0187783_10002090_pt1 | contig 14861 bp, 9 predicted proteins | sample 1015_SJ02_MP02_2_FD_132471 | JGI IMG/M metagenome (GOLD analysis project Ga0187783, IMG submission 132471) | Tropical peat soil microbial communities from peatlands in Department of Meta, Colombia - 1015_SJ02_MP02_20_MG | ecosystem: Environmental > Terrestrial > Soil > Wetlands > Peat | place... | reverse complement strand
CCTTGATCACCGCACCCAGGTCGGGAGCCGGCCCGGCCGCAGCCTCGAGTGCCACGTCCGCAATGCGCCAGTAACGATCTACCGAGAACCTGCCGTCGGGGCGGATGCGCGCCCAAGATCCCGGGGGAAGCTTCCGCACGCCCTGGATGGCACACTGCTGATCTGGCACCCAGTAATAGAGCATCGACGCCACCAGGGCGCCTGGCTCGATACGCAGCTCTGGCCCCACGGCGGCGGTAAGACCCTTCAACTCCGAGCTGAAGACCAAGCCCTCGCCGCGTGGCAGGTAATAAAGCGGCTTGATGCCGAACGGGTCACGGGCCAGGACCAGATCGCCGGTCATCTCGTCAGCAAGCGCGAAGGCGAACATGCCGCGGAACCGGCGCAGGGCATCCGGTCCCCATGCCCGCCAGGCCTCTAGCACGACTTCAGTGTCAGATTCGGTGACGAAATGCACGCCATGGGCTTTCAGGTCCGCCCGCAGCGCCTTGTAGTTATAGAGCTCACCGTTGTAAGCGAGTGTCAGGCCGTTCTTGGACAACGGCTGGTCGGCGGCGGCGGACAGATCGATGATCGAAAGCCGCAGATGGCCGAGGTGCGCAGCCACGCGGTCGTCCTCGTGGCTCCAGGTCCCTCTGGCATCGGGCCCTCGATGAGCTATCCGATCGGTCATGATGTCGACGAGCTTCTGGCCGTCGGCTTGCTGGTAACAGCCTGCAATCCCGCACATCTCAGGTCCTTGTCCGATCGAGAGCCTTGCCCGCGGGGATCAGGCTCGCGTATACGCCGAGGTACGAACGTTCCTGATAGCACCAGGCCAGATCCTGTTCAACGCGCGCTCGGCCCAGCTTCCCCATGCAAGTACGCCGCGGCCCATCGTCCAGGAGCGCCACGATGGCCTTGGCGTAATCGCGCTCGTCGTTGGGCTTGACGTACACCGCGGCATCGCCGGCCGACACGCGGGTTTCACGCAGGTCGAAAGCGACCACGGGAAGCTCGAAGGCCATGTATTCCATCGTCTTGTTCATCGTTGACACGTCATTGAGCGGATTTTTCGGGTCTGGCGAAAGACCCACGTCCGCAGTTGACAGAATGCTGCTGACGAGCTCGTCAGGCGCCCGCCCGGTGAACTCGACGTGTCCTGCCAGGCCCAGTTCGTCGCGGAGCCCGACCAGTTCGCTAAAGGAGTCTCCCGAACCGATCAGCGTGAAGGCGATATCGGTGCGGCCGAGTTCGCGCACCACGATGTCCGCCGCCCGCACAACTATGTCGACGCCGTCCTGCGGGCCCATAACACCGATGTACGCGACGAGGAACCGGCGCCCGCGGCGCAGTGCGGGGACAACCGGGCCACGCCGCAAGCGCTGCGGGTCCGGTCCGGTTCGAACGACCGTTACTTCCGCAGCCAGTTTGCCACTTCGCGCCATGGCGATATCCCTGTAGGAATCATTAGTGGAGATCACATGGTCTGCGGCGCGGTGAGTCCTGCGCTCAAGGGCCCGCAACCCGTTGTACGGCAGCTTCGGGCCGCCGGGGAAACGAGATTCGTAAAGTTCGGGGCACAGGTCATGATGGTCAAACACGAACCGGGTGCCTTCGAACGCACGGAAGGCCATGGCGAGGGGCCAGAAGATGTCAGGCGGGTTGCAGGCCTGGATCACCGCGAAGCGACCAGAACGCCTAGCCTTCAGCGCGGTCCAGGCCGTCGCGAGGAATGAGTAGGCGTACTCGGCTACGAAGCTGAACTTGCTACCGCCCGGCGCGTACGGCCGGTACTTGTACAGCTCAACCGTGTCGATAACCTCGTAAGCTGGGTCGCCGCTGCCTTTGGGGCATACGACGGCGACCCGGTAGCCCGCCGAGATTAGTGCCTGGCACTCGAGCCACACTCGCCGGTCGAAGGGTACCGGAAGATTCTGGACGATAATCAGGACCCGACGCTCCACCCCTACAGGAGCGCTCAGGAGGCGGTAGTGATACTTCGCCCCGGGGCTGGCCAGGGCGAGGTGGTGACAACCCGTCGAGTCTGGCAACGTGGTGCACTTGCACTTGATGGCTGTTCCCGCACAGCGCGCACCGTCCCCGCAGGAGCCGGCTGACCAGTTCCTTGTAGCGGTAGGGGCTCTGGTCCGGGGTCTCGGCGTTGGCTTCCAGCGCCCGGTTGACTTGCTGGTGCCGCCGGCGAGCTGACGGCCTGCCCTGCGGGCGGCATGCTGCCGATGGGGCGGGCGGCTCGTGGGGTGGGGCGATCCGGTGATCAGGCGGCCTTCGCGCGCTCAGCCGGACTTCGCTCATGTACAAGTCGCGGTCTTGGTCCTTGCGAACCCGGCTCAGGCACGAAGGGGTCAGAGCGAGGCTTCGGGGGGCACCCGTTCCAGAAGGATCAGCTTCGGCGGGAGGCGAGACGCTAGCGCCAAAGTCGTGGCATTATCCACCTTGTCACCACAAAGGATCAAGGTGTCCGAATCAGTGAGCTTAAGCTCGAATGCCACCGCGAGACTGAATTGATCTAGGCAAACGAATAGACGACGATCGCCGTCCGCATTCCCATTAGGTATGAATTCGTGGACAACGACACCATTGATATCTAGCTCTTTAACCCGAGCATCCAGCCGCGTCCTGCCCGCTTTGAGGGCTACCTCCCAAGCGAGGGCAACAGTGTCTGCGCCCTCGATGATCGGCTCGTCCACAGTTCGGGCCGATGGGGTCTCGGCGTACCGGTCGCCCGTCATCTTGTCTGTAGCGGTCCTGGGCGGCTCCACGATCAGGTTCGTCGGTCGAGCCCGGAAGATCCGAAATCCGAGCTGTGGACCAGTGAATGTGCCTTCTTGGAGCTGCTGCGCGGCGCGCCGGAGCCGCTCGGCCGCCAGCTCGAAAACCGTCTTATATCCAGCCGCGAACACTCTGCTCCAGGCTTTTAGCCTATCATCCGGCGGCTCTGGCGCTTGCACGAGAAGCCAGTGACGAACTTTGCCGTCTGCCTGGTTTTGCTTCCAGACGGCATGACCTGTTGAACCCGATCCGGCAAAGAGGTCAATAATCAGGTCGTCGTCACCGGTAATAGCATGAATAATTCTTCCCAGGACATCAATGTCCCTCGCGTAGTCGAAAATCTCTCGACCCATCAGATCATGGAAAGTTTTAACTGCGGCGCGGCGATCCTGATAGAATACCGAGGCTGGAGCCCACTGTTCGTGATCATGAAGATAAGATTTCAGCTTTGGGCCCTGGTTAGATCGTTGCGGATAGAGGATACGACCCTCACGGTCTAGCTCATCCATTCGTTCACGGTCGTAAGCCCACCCATTAGGGTGCGGTTCATGTCCTTTAAACGTGAATACGCGGCTCGGCTGCGGACTCGCGCTTCGCAGATCCTCAGGAAAATAGACACCCCGCTCATCAACATAGCTGAAATGCTCGTGCGCCTTCGACGGATGTTCTTCCGGAAGCGAGCCATACCACTTCAGCAGCCCCTGATGGATAGTGTCGAAATCCCGATCATATTCTGCTCGCAGCTCTTCGAGCCTCGCATAGATTTCATCCAGTCCTGATTTCCGCACGCGCCACCGAATATCCTCATCCTTGAGAAACTGAAGGTCGCTGGCATAGACAACGATGTAATCGTGCGCGCGAGAAATTAGACGAGCCTCATCATCACTGCGTCCGCCATTCCATACAAAGCTCCCGACAAAGTTCGCCGCTCCGAATACCGTATCCAATAGGAGTCGTAGATGGTGAACCTCATTATCGTCGGTCGAGACCAGAATCACGCCATCCCGGCGCAGCAGATTTCGAGCGGCTGCCAGGCGCGGAAACACCATGGTCAACCACGGAGCATGCTTGCGGCCAGAAATCTCAACCGTGGAGGTCGCCGCGCTGCCCAGTTCGTCATTCTGGCCAGTCATCCTCCGAGAGTGCGGTTCCGGCACGCCGAAGTCGTCTTTGTAGATGAAAATGTCGCCCGTGTTGTACGGTGGATCCATATAAATCAACTTGGCGCTGCCACTATAGCCAGCTTTGAGGATCTTGAGTACCTGGAGGTTATCTCCCTCAATCAGAACATCCCGGGCAACGTCCCAGTTGACCGAGGCATCACGGTCGGGGACCAGCGTAGCAGCGGTAGGAACACGCGCTTCATGCCGAGCCCGGTCGATGCCGGGCCAGCTGAACGAGAAGTACGGCTTGTCCGGCTTTGTCAGCTCCAAGGCTGTATACAAGGCGCCAGCATCCAACTCGCCATCCGGAAATGCAGCGGGCAGGAGATCACGGAGCTTCTCAAGGAGCTCGACCCGCGCATCTGCGGTCTCATTCGGCACGCGATCCACCGACACCGCCAACTCCCCCCCAAGGTGCCATCGCCCTTTGGTGCAGACTAGCACGCGCCAAAAGAGCTGATGTCGCCAGATTAACAGACAAGACTTGCCAACCGGCGCAATCACACGGACTTGAACTGACCCAGGTTTGGTGCGCACTACCTTCCTCGGGAAGGGTGATTGCACGATGCCAGGCAGCTGGTACGACGCTAGCACGAAGGCCTGGGCGATCCGGTTGGTCCGCGAGCATGCCGGGGACCATCCGATGCAGTGGGCGGCGATCAGGGCCGTCTCGGGCGTCTGGGGATGAGCGCGGACAATCCAGTCCCCGAAAAAGCGCTTCCTGTAAGCGGTTATCATTCGGCGGTCTCCGCAGCGAGTCTCCGGTCGATTTTGCCGTTGGCGAGTCGTGGCAGCTCGCTGGTATAGACAAACCGGCGGGGAACCTGATGTGCGGGGAGGTTGCGCTGCAGATAGTCGTGCAGCTCCACCTGGTCAGGTACCTGTACACCGTCGGTCTCGATGAGCGCGGCCAGGATGTAGACGCCTGGCAGCAGCTCCTTACGGACGCAGACGCAGTCGATGACTGAATCCAGACGCCGTATGACCCGCTCGGTCTCCTCTGGGACCACGTTCTCACCGTGGATTTTGAGGATGTTCGACAGGCGTCCAGATATGGTTACTTGTCCGGCTTCGTCGATGCGGCCTCGATCGCCGGTACGCAGCCACATTCCTGGCGCCATCTGCCTCATTCCGTCGTCGTCAATGTACGCACGAAGCATTGCCGCTCCACGCAGCGCGATCTCGCCGTTGCCCATCGCGTGCACACCGCCTGCACCATCGTCAATACCGATCTCGGTATCTGGCATCGCCGAGCCAATCGTCGCGCTTGCGGGATTACGGCGCAGGTCGACCATGGCTGCCCTGGACAGTTCGGTCATGCCGTAATGTAGGCAGAGCCGCGTGCGTGGCAGCAGCCGAACGACCTGCTGACGATACTCCGCTTCGAGCGGTTCACTTCCGATTTCCAGATAGGCGATGTTCGAGCTGTTCTCCCGTAGCAGGCTCGTGTACCGGCTAAGCAGGACCTTGACCATCGAACTCACCAAGCCGAGCCCGACGTTGGGCCGCTCCAGGGCCTGCTCGAGTTGTCCGGCTGAGCCGAGGCCTTTCTGGAGGACGATGCTCTGCCCGTTCGCGATCGCACAGCGGAACCGGCCCAGCCCAAAGGAGTGCACAAGCGGTAGGCACAGTACTTCCACCGTGTCGGGCCGGTTGCCGACGAAGGCGTTAATGTGCTCGGCCTTGCGGAACATCTCGTGCCCGTCGAGCAGGACCGCTTTCGGCTGGGCGCTACTGCCCGACGTGAACATAACTTCCGGACCGCCCAGCCGCATGGCCAGGACTTCGGGAAGATTCCGTTCTAGGCGCTCGACCATAGTATCGGTCAACTTTGCTTGGCCGGCAACGACCAAGGGTGCGTTGAGCTTGGCTGCGGTGAGATAGCTGAGTGCGAATTCGAGTTTGTCGTCTGCACCTACGATCGACCAACTCTCACGTGCTTTCCTCTGGGCAGAGCATGCACGCGCGTCAACCTCCGCCAGTAGCTGCGCATAGGTCAGGGTCGTTTCGTCCTGGCGCAGTGCCGGCTTATCCGGGTTCGACAAGACATGCCGTCTCAGGCTCCGATAGATCGGGCCTGCAGCCACGTCAGGATTGGCCACGTTTCGCCTCTAGTGTTGAGATGACGGCACCGACGGTCGTCGCATGCAGCAGATCGGTTTCGGTCAATCGCACGCGGAAGCACTGTTCGAGGCCGACGATGAACTCGATCTGCCTTAGCGAATCCCAGCCTGGATGTACTGCGAGTGGCTGTGTTGTGTCAACCGGCGCGTGTGGCGGAAGGAAACAGGTCTCGCGGAAGATCCGCAGCACATCGGTGGCTACGGTTCCGCGAGGTTCACCCGCACTGTCTGGCATCGCCGACCATGGTCCCTCATCGGCCCCGTCCTGAGCACTGCTGGAGAGGGTTGACCTGGCGAGGCTGTCGCCTCCGATGGGCCTCGCGGGGTTGCCGGAATAGACCTGCCGGGGAGTGGTGTCTTTAATGATCACCGCACCGGCCCCGATCAGGCACTCCTCGGCCACCGTGATGCGGAAGGCGACGCTGCTGCTGATGCCGAGGAATGAGCCGCGGCCCACCCGGCAGTCTCCCGCGATAGCCACCTGTGAGCTGAAGAAGCAATCATCCTCTATCACGCTCCGGTGGCCAACATGTACTCCGCTCAACAGTATGGTGTTGTTACCGACGCGGGCCATGTGGTGCAGTGAGTTGCCTTCGGCGACGATCGTGTTTTCGCCGATCTGGGCGGTAGGCGATATGAACGCCGCTCTGCTGCTGATGTAGGAGACGCAGCTATAGCCGATGGCCTTGACAGCGCCGTACAAACGCCTGCGGACACGGTTGAGCACAGTGACCGAAGGCGACGCTGCGACTGCAACGAATGCTTGGTACTCGGTCGGCGGATACGCCGTGGCAAGCTTGTCAAAGGGCACCACCGGCAGGCCACAGAAGGTTTCGGTCGTGATAAATTCGCGCTCGGCGCTGAAGGCGACGACCTCGTGTGGAGAGTCGTAAGCGAAGTACTCAAGGGCAAGCGCGCCGACCACGCCCGCCCCAACGATGACGACGCGTTCGCTCCTCGGCTCTGATCGGATCTGGTACCCCGTACCAGCGTGCGGCGCGTGCCTCATGTCGCTCATACTTGATCCCCCAACGAGGGCTCTGGGGCCCCGCTTTGACGGACAGGGCTCACGGCTTGATCAGGCGACTGCAATTGCCGAGTCGCCAGCCAAGCCAGGCCGACGGATGCTAGGGACTGAACATTCCCGCGGTCGGCCCATCCCAGCTTACTGACCACAAGCCGGACAGCGTTCTGCTATTTGCGGCGGACCTGTTGGCCGCGGTCCGGAAGACCTTCCCGGACGTGGAAGCTTCAGTCGGCAGGTGGGCTGACGTCGAGAAGCTCGGGTCCTGACGCCTGCATCCGGCCAGCCAGGAAGCGCCTGGCACAGGTAGTCCTTTGTAACACGCGGACAGGCGTTTCGCCGCCTTACGGCCGTAACGATCAAAGAGGTGGCATAACCGGACATGCACACCTACCCCCCAATAGGTAGCACCGGACGCTCACTGGCGCTGCTCACGCTCGCGCTGAGTACCGCCCTGAGTTCTCCGGTTCAGAGACACGCAGCTGCGGGTTCACGCCCATAGGCCGAAACCTATCGTGACATGTCCCTGTCGGCAACTACGGGACAACGGCTACCAGGTAAACGCTGTTCAGCTACACCTCAACGCCGCAGATCTCCTTGTCAGGCACGGCATAGACGCGGACGAATCGGGATAAACTCGACAGCACGGTTCGGCAACCCCATGGGCTTGTTCTGCGCGCCTGGTCTTCGACGATGGCATGCTCGCGGTGCAGCACGCCGGTGAACTTGGGGTGGCGGCTGCCGGGCACGCCGGGTATCCCGCGCGCGGCGGGATGTTCGCCACCATGACGGAGTGCCGCCAACCGGTGGCCCCGGCGTTGCCCGCGCCAGCGCCGAGCCCAGCGTCACGGTCGGCCCCGCCCAATCGGCGAGCCGCCGAAGCAGTACCCCTCAGCCCGTGGTGCCACGGCATATCCTTCATCACAAAGAGCGCGCTGCCTGAGAAACTGCAGGTAGGGCCGACAAGAAATCGCATTTAAGAACCACGAAAGGACCGCCACATCCCGGTTAAGAGGTCAATACTTAATCACGGAGGCTAGCGGCGTTGCGGCACATCTCCACTTAAGCGACAATCCGCTCGGTTACGATCCGGTAAGCCTCCCGGAACAGCACACAAGGAGCATCTAAATGGACCTGCGCGGACGTAACCTGCTGAAAGTGACGGACCTCACCCGCGAAGAATTCCTATACCTAGTGGACTTGGCTGGCCGTCTTCGCGAGGAGAAACGACTCGGCCAGCGGCCGGGCCGACTGTCGGGACGTAATATCGCCCTGATCTTCGAGAAATCCTCTACCCGGACTCGCTCGGCGTTCGAGGTCGCCGCGCACGACGAGGGTGCGCACGTTACCTACCTGGGGCCAGGGGATACTCATCTCGGCCGGAGAGAGTCGGTGAAGGACACGGCGCGTGTACTCGGCCGTATGTTCGACGGGATCGAGTATCGCGGGTCATCGCAGGATGCCGTGGAACTCCTCGGCGCCTACGCCGGCGTGCCGGTGTGGAACGGGCTAACCGATGCCTGGCACCCCACGCAGATGCTCGCCGATGTGCTGACTATGCGTGACCACTCCGACAAGCCTCTGGCCAAGGTGTCATGGTGTTACCTGGGAGAGGGCAGAGACGCCGGCTCGCTACTAGTGACTGGGGCGCTGCTAGGACTCGACGTGCGGATCTGCTGTCCGGAGACGCTGCCGCCGTCACCAGAGGTCCAGGCCACGGCTCGGGCGCTTGCGGCCGAATCCGGCGCCAGACTGACCGTGACCGGTGACATCGCCACCGCCGTGACTGGTGCCGACTTCCTCTACACCTCCGTCTGGCTGAGGACAACTGCACCGCCGGAAGTATGGGACCAGCGGATCAGCCAGTTCCTTCCGTATCAGGTCAACGCCGGGGTGATGAAGGCCACCGGAAACCCGGCCGTCAAGTTCATGCATCCGCTGCCGTCCCTACATGACACGCAGACCGAGATCGGGCGCCAGGTTTACGAGAGATACGGCCTGGAGGCACTGGAGGTGACCGACGAGGTCTTCGAGTCCTCATCGTCCGTGGTGTTCGACGAGGCGGAAAACAGGATGCACACCATCAAGGCGCTCATGGTGGCGACCGTCGGACCGCGGGAGTGAGCCTCATCGGCCGAGGCCCATGGCTCAGGAGGCCTGCAGCATGACCCGTAGCCGGGCCAGGCACCGGCCACGGGTGGGACCGATGCTGCCGATAGGCAGGTCGAGCTGATCGGATATCTCGGCATAAGACACCGGCGGGTCGGCCATGAGCAGCTCAAGCAGACGCTGCCATCGCCCGGGCAGGCGGGCGAGGGCGTCGCGGACTACCTCGGCCCGCTCCTCTGCCAGGAGCCTCGCGTCGACGTCTGGCTCATGAGCGACGGCGTCATCGAGTTCCGCGCCGTCATGGCCGAGCACGACCCTCTTGTGTGCCGCCAGGCTGCGCAGGCACTCGTTCCGCGCGGTCGCCGCCAGCCAGGAGCCGACGCGATCGGGGCACTCGATCCGGTCAATGTGCTCCAGCAGGCGCAGCCACGTGGTCTGGGCGACGTCGGCGGCATCGCTCTCGGTCAGCTTGAAATCGCCGGTGATGGACCAGATGAGCCTGGCGAACTGATCGACCAGCCGCTCCCACGCCCCCCGGTCACCGGCAGCGGCACAGCGCACCAGGCCTGCGATGCCCGCGGCATCAAGAGTTTGCTCGGGCATACCTGGCCCGCCTCCTCATATGTCCGATACATGAATCGCCGGATCGTAAACGGTGCCATCGACAGACTCCCGTTAATACGCGCCCGACCTCCGGAGCAGGACCGCGATGGTCTTCCACAGAATTTGCAGGTCCAGGGCCAACGACCAGTTCTCCACGTACCGAAGGTCGAGCCTGACCGATTCCTCCCAGGACAGATCCGAACGCCCGCTCACCTGCCAGAGCCCGGTGATACCTGGCTTGACCACAAGCCGACGGCGGACGTAGTCGGCATATTTCGCCGCCTCGTCAGGAAGGGCGGGGCGCGGCCCCACCAGTGACATGTCGCCGCGGAGAACGTTTGCCAGCTGCGGCAGCTCGTCGACCGACCAGCGCCGCAGGTGCGTGCCCACAGCCGTGACGCGCGGGTCCTTGCGGATCTTGAACAGGACGCCATCGGCGTCGGCGTCGTTGGCCGCGAATAGCTCCGCCCTGCGCTGCTCGGCGTCCACGACCATGGTGCGGAACTTGTAGATCCTGAACACGCGGCCGTGTTTGCCCACCCTGGTCTGGGTGAACAGGGCCGGCCCGCCATCCTGCAGCCAGACCGCCACCCAGAGCGCGGCGAGAAGCGGGGATAGCAGGATCAGGGCCACCGCGGCGAAGCACCGGTCAAACAGGTCCTTCAGGACCAGGCGAAGACCGGACAGTTGCGGGTGGTCCACGTGCAGCAAGGTGAGCCCGGCTGTCTGCCTGATCGTCGTCCGCGGCCCGGCGACGTCCAGCAGCGCGGGCGAGACGCAGAGGTCGGTGCCGGTCTTCTCCAGTTCCCAGGCCAGGCCCCTGAGCCGGAGTCCGTCCATCTCGGGGCAGGCGAGCACCGCGACCGTGTCCGCACCGCAGGCCCTGACCGCCACCGTGACGTCGTCGAACCCGCCGTAGACCGGCACGCCGGCCACCTCGTCGTGTTCTCCTCGCCGTGCGACGCACGCGCCGACCACGGTCATGCCGTGGTACCGATCGCGGCCGAGTTCCTTGACCAGGCTGGCCACCGCGCATTCATGGCCGACCGCGACCACGCTGAGTATGCAGCGGCCGGACGCGCGCATGCGGTGCAATCGCTTCCGAAGGGCATACCTGCCGACCAGATCGAGCAGCGTTGTGCCCGGCAAGGCGATGAGCAGGTATCCCCGGGACAGTTCGATATTGATCGTGTACGACATGATCGCGATCGCCGCGGTCAGGCCGACCCCGGCGTTCAGGACCTTGCGGAATTCGTCCGAGCCGATCCCGATGAAGCGAACGTCGTACCCTCCGGCCAGCCAGACTGCGGCCAGCCAGAGCAGCGGCATGGCAAGGCTCAGCCAGAGGTAGCTCGTGGTGACGTGATCACCGAAGCGAAGTTCCGCCGCGGCGAGCACTCCGACCGTGGCACAGCCGAAATCGGCCAGTGCGGCCCCACGAAGATAGTCCCTGGCCCACCTTGACGGCCGTCTCGCGGCCTGGCCGACCGGCAGACCACGGATGGCAGCATAACCAGACAAGCGCACCTACCCCCCCCAAAATGGGCAGCGCCAAATACCTCCGGCACTTCCCACGGTCCCAGCTGGTCCCGCGCTGAGACTCCCCTAGTGTGAGACGCCTGACCAAACCTCGTGGTTTACAGTCCACAATCACGCTGGCTACAGCGCGTACATGGCCGACCACGACCACCTTGCGAAATTCGTCCGAGCCGATCCCCACGAACCGGACGTCGTACCCCCCAGCCAGCCAGAGCGCGGCCAGCGACAGCAGCGGCATGGCAAGGCTCAGCCAGAGGTACGTCATGGTGACGTGATCACCGAGGCGAAGCTCCGCCGCCGCGGGCACACCGACCACGGCATAGCCGAGGTCGGCCAGTGCTGCCCTACGCAGATGATACCTAGCCCACGTTGACACTCTCCGCGGGGTCTGTCCAACGGGCAAACTGCGGATGGCAGCATAACCAGACAAGCGCACCTACCCCCCGTGGGCAGCGCCGAGTCATTCCGGCACTTCCCACGCTCCCACTCAGTTCCGCGCTGAGGACTCCCGAGTGTGAGACGCCTAACCAAATCTCGTGGTTTACGCGTACAGGTCGTAACTTAGCCGACACATACCAGCGGGCGACAAGACGCAACGTCAGGGGGCCGAAATCACCAAATCGCCCGAAACCGGAAGTAGCAATCGTTCTGCATCTAGAATGCTACGGAACCTCCGACACTAGGGCTGCAGCGACGCCGCCAGACCGCACACGATCGCGATAGGGGCGCACGGTGTCGTAGAGGCGGTCCAGGAATAGGCTAGAAATTAACCATTACGCCGCAGACCACCTGATCGCCGAGGTCAATTCACCCACCGTACCCGAGAAATTTCTTTGGACCGAACGGGTCGTGATTCCTCCTTCACAGGACATGAATTCACCTCGCGCCGGGTGCCCAACGCGGGCCGAGTCGCGCTGCCCGACTGGCCAGCCCCTCCGTGTCACGGCCAAGTTCGCTTGCTGCGGCCACTAGCCGGAACAACTCGCGGCCGATGTCCTCGCCACCCTCGCGCGGCCCGCCGTCTGCCTTTTCGTTCTCTTGATCTCGTCCCGTTGGCGCAGACCTCTAGTCCACGGGCGATCAGGCCATTGCGGGCCATTCTTCACGGTCCGCTTGATCGTCCTGCACCCTGGCGCCGCTGCCGTGACCCTCATGCTGGCCGTGCTGACCGCCTCGGTGAACCGAGGCTGAGCGCCGGTCTTCGAGGAGCGCCGCGGGCTCGCCGACCGCGGGCTGTGGGCTGACGGCGGGCGTTCCGGCCGGCGGAGCCGCCGGGAGTAGCCCGAGGCTGGCAAGGTCATCCGTTTTGAACCAGAAGAACCAGTGCGCAGGGCTTGTCCTGATGGCGGCGTCCATCGCGGCTACGCAATGCGCGAACGCCGTCGCCGTCTCGCCTCGCGCTGGCACCGGCACCGGCGGCGAGATTTCCAGCACCTGGTGGCGGTAGTCAGCCAAGCGGTGCACCGAAGCCATCAGAACCGGAGCTCCGGTCAGCCGGGCCAGGGTCACGACCCCCGGCAGGAGCCTCGCTTGCCGCCCGAGGAACGGCACTTCCATGGCACGGGTCCGGTCAGCATCTAGTGGGGGGGCGTCGCTGCAGATCGTCACCACCTCATTGGCGCGAAGCGCGGCTGCGGCCTGCACCGCGACCTGAACCCGGCCCGGCCACGGTTCGATGTTCGGCCGCTGTCGGTGGCGAAGCACGCGCCTGGCGTAGACGAGGTCCCAGAACCGCCGCTGGGCAGAAGACAGACCGGGCGTGTAATTCCAGTGCCAGCGCCCGATGGTGGTCAGCGGGAATCCGCTGGCATGGAGCAGGGAGAAGACGCTCATGTGGGAACCGAAGTGGGCGCTGCAGAGTATGGCCCCCTTGCCCCCAGCCAGCGCAGCGTCCAGGTGCTCCCGGCCGCGGATGTCGACCAAGCTGCCCAGGGAACGCGCCCGGCCCCGCAGCCGCATCACGTCGATGGCCTCGCAGGATAGGAACCTGAAAACGTCCCGGGCCAGGCGCTCAGCCTCTTCCGGGCTGAGCTCGTCACCGAGCACTCCGCGCAGGTTACGCACTATCTCGGAGCGCTTCCCTTCCGAATACAAGAAATCCCCGTCGCCGCGCCAGCAGGCGACACGGTAGGCCAGGCTGGCCGGGAGGCGCGCTGCCAGCGGCGCCACTGCCAGCCAGTAGGCAACGCCTTCCGCCCGGCGCAGCAGCCGTCTCCCCACCCGGCCGGCCCAGCCCAGCCGCCGTCCGCGCGGGCGGGCTGCCAATTTGGTCGCCGCCTCACTCATGGCCGCCTGCCTGGCTCGCTGTTTCCCAAGTCCTGGCGCGGAGGCAGGCGCAGATGGCGTCCACGCTGGCGAAATGCTCCGGGACGAGATCCACGTCGTGTACCACGATCCCGAACCGCCCCTCAACGTAATTCACGAGCCGCAGCAGGCTCAGCGAGTCGAGGATGCCCGTGTCCAGCAGCGAGGTCAGGTTCGAGATCGGCAGCAGGGCCGCGTCCTTGACCAGTTCCTGGCTGATGTAGTCGTTGATGACCTCTTCCAATTGAATCCCTCCCGTGTCGTGCGCCTCTTTGAGCTGATCGCCTACCGTGCCCTGGCCAGCCGGACCCGGTCGACCTTGCCGGTGGGGGTCCTGGGCAGCTCCTGGCAGAACTCCACCACGTCGGGCACCATGTACCCGGGCAGCCGCTGACGGCAGTGGTCAAGCACCTCCTCACGGGTCAGTCCGCCGGGGTCATGGGCGCTGATGACCGCCCGCAGACGGCTGCCGAGCAGCTCATCTGGTACGGGCAGCACCACCGCCTCGTGGATGGCCTGGTGCTGGTAAAGCGCGGCTTCTACTTCGCCAAGCTCCACCCGGTAGCCGCGCGTCTTCACCATGCCGTCCTGCCGGCCGAGGTAGATGTAGTTGCCGTCGTCGTCCCGGGTCACCAGGTCACCTGTCCGGTAGACCGTTTCGCGGTAAGCCGCCTGGAACGGGTTCGGGACCAGGACCTCCCGGGTTCTGCCGGGCTGGGCCCAGTAGCCTTGCATCACCGACGAGCCCCGCACATACAGCTCGCCTACGTCCCCGGGCCGCGAAACCCGGCGTCCGTCGCTGGCGACCGCGAACACGTCCGTGTTGGCGCAGGCCTTCCCGATTGGGACCGGATCTGGGGGCCCGGCGCTGCCTGCGCCGCCGGGGACCTCGAAAGCCGTGCACACGTTGGTCTCGGTCGGCCCGTACCAGTTGAGGTAGCGCGCGTGCGGCACGGCGGCGATCAGCCCCCTGAGGTACTTCACCGGGAACACCTCCCCGGCGAAGATGATCGCCCGCAGCCGGGAGAGGTCGAATCGCCCCAGGTTGCCGTAGGTCACCAGCATCGTGAGAATCGACGGGACCGAGTACCAGACGGAGATCTGCTCCGTCGCCATCCACTCCGCCAGCCGCACAGGGAACATGGCCGTCCTCTCCGGGAGCACGACCATGCAGGCGCCGGCCCGGCAGGTGGCGAAGATATCAAAGACGGACAGGTCGAAATG
>Ga0187783_10002089_pt1 | contig 14862 bp, 10 predicted proteins | sample 1015_SJ02_MP02_2_FD_132471 | JGI IMG/M metagenome (GOLD analysis project Ga0187783, IMG submission 132471) | Tropical peat soil microbial communities from peatlands in Department of Meta, Colombia - 1015_SJ02_MP02_20_MG | ecosystem: Environmental > Terrestrial > Soil > Wetlands > Peat | place... | reverse complement strand
GAAGTTGATAAAGAGCAGCAAGAAGAAAGTGATAGGATTTTTGTCCAATCTTTACAGGAAAAAGGGGTAAAAGGCAGAGCTCGGGCTGTTGCCAAAGCAGTGCGAGAATGTCGGCGGGTTGTCAAAGGACAATATTACGCACTGCCATACATTGGCCAAGCAATTTTAGTTTCATGGCTGATCATGAAGGTTGACACAAAAAAAAAAATTGCAGCATTTTTTGATCGACTTGTTGAGCTGAAAAGTTCGTTGATAGATGGTAGCTATGATAGGAAACAATTTTTATCTGAAAGCTATAGTGAACAGAAGAAAGATATTGCAATATTATCGCAAGTATTGCAAAAACAGGTAAGAGATAAAGATTTTTTACATAAACACTATGAAGATCTTGTGTTTATAAGATTTGCATATCCTGTAGAAGAAAAAAAAGAAAAAATATCTTTGCATCGGTTTGTTAATTATAAAGAAAAGTTTTTAGTACCATTTGAAAGTAAAAAAAGAACTTTTGCTGATTGTGTAGAAATGTCTCTCAGGACATTTATTAATGAGTTGTTAAATACAGGAACATCCTTTGATTATCATCCATTAAAAGCACAAGGTATTGTGCTTAATCCAGCAGTGGAAAAATTTTATGATACTCATCATGATTTTAAAACGATGCATGAAGAATCTGTACATGAAGCATGGCTTAACATTATGTCGCACATCAAAGGTGCTTCAATTGAATACGAACATGTGCATGAACCAACAGGACAAGCATGTGAAATACGATCAACAGTGCGAAATGTGGTGCAAACAGTGCGGTATATTTTTTCACCGACACCCGATGAAATATTAGGCATACAGCCAGTTCCTGAAATTACTACTGTTCAATATGTAATTGATTTTTTTTCGAATATGCTTGCTGCAATTTTTAAAAATAATAATAAACGTAAAATAGAACTTGATAGTATAATAATAAAAAATAGTAATGGAATGATTATTGAAGTTATATCAGCTGATATGATGCGAACAGGTGAGTTTGCACAAAAAGATCAGAATGTAGATTCTTTTTATGCAATTATACTCACATTTGTTGATAGAAAGTCACAGGAAATATTTGATTGGAATATTGAAAAGGGACATGCTATAATGTCTGCAAAAATGTCAGCTAATGCTGAATTAGAACAATTGCTTTCATACTTGCTTTTGTCATTATATTTTTCAAAAAATTATAATATACATGATTATGATTTTCTTGATATAATAGGCATCTTTGTGTTTGGTATCAATAATATTGGTACAGAAATAGAGAAGATTATAGAAAAAAATGCAGAAAATTTTAACAGATTATTGCTTTTAGAATCTACCCTTTCTTGTGTAGATAAAATAAAAAAAGTGCATAATATAATTATACAAAATTCCCATGAAGCAATTAAAGATCTGTCTTTTTTGCTATACTTTTTTCCACCTTCTTTGATACATGAAATAGGAGCAAATACAGAAATTCTTTCATGGTGTGAAGTAGTGAGCAACATGATAAAAGCTAAAAATTTTAGTGATGCAATTGTTGAAGCTTACATAAAAGATTTTATTTTATTTGTTACATTACATATAAAAGATAAACAAAAATTTCTTTATTGTTATATGGGATCACAAAACCTGGTAAAATCAATTAGGATAAGTCAAAGAAGCCGGATTAATGAAGAAAAATTTCCCGAATTGACTTCCTTATTTCAACAAAAAAAGTAGAAAGTTTTTGGTGAGTAAAAAAGAAGGATGAGAGAAGATGAAGCTTTTTTATTTTTTGTATCTTATTATGTTATCTGCCTGTTTCTGCAAAAACATATATGCCGATCTAAATATTACCGATATCAAGGGATTGTACACGTCAATAAAACCCGAATATGAATACTGGTCGCCAATTCATGGAATAATTGCGGTAAAAACAGATTTTTTGCGTAATTTGTATTTGATGGAAATGCAAGAAGAAAAGCGAAAAAAAGAAGCAGGAGAAACCGAACCATCGCCGATATTGAATATGCTGCGGCAGTTTTTTACCATTAATCCTGTAGACAAAACATTGCGTATAACGCAAAGTAAGACATCTATAGGATCATATTTGACGCCAAGGTTGCTCGCAGATTTTATTGATTACATAATGAAGGAAGAAATTGATGAAAAAAAAGATACAAAATTTGCCCAGTATTTACAAAAAAATGGGGTAAAAATAAGTAAAACAAACGTTATTTCCAGAGCAGTGCGAGAATGTCGACAAGTGGTTACGGGAGAATATTATGCGCTGCCATACATTGGTCAGGCAATTTTAGTTTCATGGCTGGTCATGAAAGTTGATACAAAAGAAGAAATTGCAGTATTTTTTGATCGACTTGTTAAGCTGAAAAGTCCGTTGGTTGATGATGAGTATGACAAGAAAAAATTTTTGTCTGATGTATATGATCAGCAAGAAAAGAATGTAATGGAATTAGTAAAGCACATGGAAGAAAAAGTGAAAGATATATCTGTTTTATATGAATATTATAGTCGTGCCTTTTTTAAAAAAGATATTACTATTACAGAAGAATATACATTGGAAACAATGGTACCGAGGCGATCTTTTCTGCGAGCACATTATGAAGATTTGGTATTTATAGGACTTGTCAAGCCTATGGGAGGAAAAATTTCTTTTCACGAATTTCCTTCCTATAAGAGTGGTTTTAAAATCCCATTTGGAAAATTTAAAGACACGGGAGTTTTTGCTGATTGTGTGGAAACATCTCTCAGAACGTTTGTCAATGAATTATTAAATACAGGAACATCTTTTGATTATCATTTACTAAAAGAGCAGGGAATTGTTCTTAATCCGGCTGTAGAAAAATTCTATGATGTCCATCATGATTTTAAAACAATGAATACACGCTCTGTGCATGAGAAGTGGCTTGAAATTATGTCGCACATAAAAGGCGCATCGATAGAATATCAACATGTCCATGCTGGGCAAAGATGTGAGATACGTTCAACAATGCGAAATGTTATACGAGCATTACGCTATATTTTTTCACCAGTATCTGATGAGGTATTAGGAATAGAGTCAGTGCCCAAAGTGATTACGGTTCAATATATGATTGATTTTTTTTCTCATATTCTGGATGCTATTTTCAAAAATAATAATACACGAAAAATACATCTTGATAGGGTACGAGTAAACAATGGGACAGATATTTTCCTGAAAAATATGTTGTTAGATAAAGCAACAGGGACAAAGAATACTGATTTTTTTGAACAAATAAGACTTTATTTTGTTGATACATTATCTGGAGAGTCATTTGAATGGGTGATTGGTACTGGACATGCACAAATATATGCTTCTTATGAAAAAAATGCAGTGGATATGTATAATGATGTAGTAGATTTATTGTATAATATATATGATTATAATGTGATTGATTTGTATAGTGTAATAGTATTTACGGATCCATGGATAATTACTACAAAGGAAGAATATATTAACAGAGAATTTCTTGTACTTGCAGGGACCGATGAAGCATTGAAAGAAGAGATATTACGTACCTTACTAGATACCGATTTCTATGGCACTGTGCAAGATTATCCATTTTTTTCTTATTTTTTTCCATCGCCACAATTAATATTTGATATAGAAGATGTATATACATGGAAATGGCTTGTTCATGATATGATGTTTAAATTTGATATAACACTTAGTCTACCTTATATGCAGTATCTTGTTGCGGTACTCATGAAAGAGATGGATGAAGAATTGCCCGATAGAATGGAAAGAGCCTATGCAAGTCTCAAGATGGAGATAAGAAGCATTAAAGAAAGTGATAGAAAAGAACTGTATCCTTTTGCTGATAAATGGCTTGCTCGTGCAAAAGAAAAATTTGAGAAATTCGAAAAAAAGAAGAAAGAGGAAGAAGCGAAAAAAGCATGGATAAGGTCTATTTTCTCATAAACCGCTCTGGCTGAATAATACCACCGGAAATAATAATGGCCATTGCTTCTTGGCGGTTGAGATCGACGACGGTAATTTCTTCTTCTGTCAAAATAATGCAAAATCCTGTTGTTGGATTTGGCGTGGTGGGAATGAAAACGGTAAAATATTTTTTTTGTTTGTCGGGAGCGAGTTCAGGGGGAATTTCACTCGTGAGAAAGCCGAGGCTGTACATGTTTTTGCGGGGAAATTCGGTGAGAATGACCTTTTTGAACGTGAGCTTATCTTGAATGCTAAAGGCGCTGATGAGTTGTTTAATGCCTGAATACACAGGATTGACCAGAGGAAGTTTAAATATTAGTGATTCTATCAAATGCATGAGCGGCTTTAAAATGAATGTGTTATACATGATGCCGATGAAAAAGATAAATGCAATGCAAATGATGACTTCCACAAATGGTACTTTTGACAACAATGTGTGACTTGCAAATGCGCGCAGGGGTTCAAGCCAGCCAACGATAATGCGAAAAAAGGTATTAAAAAAAACAAGAGTGAGGGTGAGGGGAAGAATTGGCATTAAGCCGTTTAAAAAAAGAAGCCAGAGAGAATGAGTGAGGCGAGAAATTATTTTTTTAAAAAACATCATACTGTTCCTTGTAGCGTTGACGTCAATATTTTTACCAATAGGGTGCATATTTTCTGTGCATGCTGAGCATCAGCATCTTCAACCATAACACGAAGCACTGGCTCTGTGCCAGAATATCGCACAAGAACTCGGCCATGAGGAACTTTGCTGGTATATTCTGCAATGATGCTGCAGTATGGATCTGCATCAAGGCGTGGGCGATGTTGTACCGGAATAGTGTGCATGATATGGGGATATTTTTCAAAACTGTGCATGGCCATATTGTCAGTGGCAAGAACTGTTTGTATGAGGCGAAGGGCGGTATAAATACTGTCACTCATGAGTGCATATTCTTTAAACATAACATGACCCGAAGGTTCTCCCCCCAGTCGTGCCTGCTTGGATGATGCAAGATACTGTGCAACATGTTTGTCGCCAACAGGTACTCGAACACATTCTGTATGACGTGTTTGTAAAATGTTTATCAGAGCTTGATTAGTCATAACGGTACCAACAACATGAGTGTCATGAATATATTGTGGATCGTGCATGAGGAGATATAAAATGTCGTCGCCATCTTTGCATATTCCCTCATGATTTACCGCAAGGATCCGATCGCCATCGCCGTCAAAAGAAAAACCAAGTATGGCGCCTGTTTTTTGTACTGTTTCTTGTAATGATGCAGGGTGAAGAGGACCACAGTGGTCATTAATGTTTTTGCCAGTGGGACTGTTATTAATAACAATAGTATGTGCACCAAGCAGATTGAAAATCGCCGGAGCAACGGTGCCTGTTGCTCCATGAGCACAGTCAAGAACAATAGACAAGTTGCGCAAAAAGTGAGGAGGAAAAAGAGAACAGATATACTGTATATATTGGTCAGCAGCTGTAGGCCACTGTTCAAGTGTGCCAAAAGTAGTGTAAGAAAAAGTTGTATGAACAATGTTGGCAGCAGCAGTGAGTGCAGCTTCATCTTCTAAAGACAATTTTCCTTGGGCAATATCGGTAATTTTGATGCCATTGTCGTGCCATGGATTATGAGAAGCGGAAATCATAAGAGTACATGCGCTTTTTTTTTCTAATGATGCAATTTTATACAAGGCAGGTGTGGGAAGTATGCCAGCATCATACAGCTGTACTTCATGCAAAAGCAAACCAGTCTGAAGTGCACTTTGTATAAAAGAGCCAGATGCGCGAGTATCGCGGGCAAAAGCAAAAGAGGGATGTGCATACTTTTTTTGTGCCCAATGGCCCAATGTTGTGCCAAAAAGCATAAGATATTCTTGTGTAAAGGGCGGTGTGCCTATGGAACCTCGAATGCCATCAGTGCCAAAAGAAAAAGGAAAATGATGGAAGTTTTTTATTTCTTGTGTCATAAGTATCGGTGTTATTAAAAAATGAAAATCTGTCACTAAAAATCTGCTCATTTAGTGTACCAGCTTTGAGCCTATCCAGAAACTGTAAAATGAAAAAAATTAGTTGACTTTGTGTTTTTTTCAGAGTAGGACTTTGATGTACCCCTCTCTGTTGAAGGAGTACCTGTTTTTAAAAAAAATATTTTTTTTATTTTTTCAAAAAAGGAGTCCGTATGAAAAAATATTTCTATGCGTTGGCAATGATGAGCGTAATCTGTGGTTCTTTTGTACGTTCCAGCGAACCACCTTTTCCGCCTATGCCTCCCTATGATCCAAGTTCAGGAAAAAGTCTTTTTGGTGTTGCGTCAAATACGAATACCCGACTGCAGCCAATAGAAGAAAATATTTATTATATTGCAACAGTTTTAGAAGATATCGATTCTGATATAGAAAACATTAATACGGTGGTCATGGCAACAGAAAGTATGGTGGAAAATATAGAAAGCATCACAGAAAATATCGATACACAGACGTATGTAATAGAGAGCATTACCGAAAATATTGACACGCAAGTGTATGTCCTTGAAAGCATGGTCACTGTCATCGATTCAAAAATTGATGTTATAGAGACCATTGTAAATGACATTGATGTGACGGTGTCTGTTATAGAAAATATAAGTACAACGATAGAGGCGCAAGTTGCCGAACTACTTGATATGCCAAGTTGCGCATCAACGGTTTTGTCTGGTAATGGTCCGTTTGAAATTACCGAGTCTGGTCCGTACTGTTTAGGTGAAAATATTACTTTTAATCAAGCGCATCCGACGGCGATTAATATTTTTACCGATGAAGTGGTACTTGACTTGAATGGATATTCTATCACGGGAGATGGGACAGTAGGTACTGTCGCTATCAATACCAATAATCATGTAAGCATTGTTATATACAACGGTTTTATTAATAACTGTGATACCGCGATAGAAATAGGGAATGGATCACTGATCAAAATCAGCAATGTAATGACATCTGATGTTCTCAGTGGTATTAGTGCATCATCAATTACCGGATTGTATGTTGACAACTGTTTTTTTGAAGGACTGTGTTCCGTCAGAATGCGGACTCCTATAACGTGTAGCTTGCAAAAAAATGGTATTAATATTGCAAATGGTGCACAAGTTGCCATTCGTTCAACGACCATCACTGAATGTAGTAATGGTATGTATTTCAGTAATGTTTCTGGTGTTTTTGTGATAGATTGCAGCATGTATGATAATGTAAATAATGGTATAAACATGAATAATAACATTGTAGGTGGTGTTATAGCTCAATGTTCGGCCGCGGGAAATCTTGTCACCGGATTTGCGATGACTGGTGTTGAAAATGTATCGTGCCAAAATTGTAATGCATCTGACAACACTACAGGATTTTCTGTCGATTCTTCATCGGTTGCATTAAAAATGAATGATTGTGAAAGTGCAAATAATAGTGAAGATGGATTCACGGTTGCTGGAGACAATGTAACCATAAAAAATTGCAGCGCAAAAGGAAATGAGAATAATGGATTTACCCTTACCGGTATAGACATGACGGTCGATAGTTGTGTTGCCGTTGAAAATAGTATGAATGGCATTGCTGTTGGTGCAGCAGCATCCGATACCATTATTCGCGGTACCGTGACAAATTCTAATGGCAGTGGCGTAATTGGTGATGGCATTCTCATAAACGCATCTGCAGAAAATACGCAGGTTTTTAACTGTTCCATTGCGAATAATGCAAATTTAGGAGTTAATAATGGTCCGGGTAGCTCTATATCTATGGGATCGTCAAAAATTTTCAACAACATCGCCTATAGCAATACAGGTGCAGATTTTTCTGGAATTCCACTCAGTGTTATAGCATCGACATTGGGAGCGATTGCAGGAGCAACGTATTGGATAAATATATCGTTATAAAAAACGAGTAGGATTAAGAAGACCTCGACGAGTGTCGGGGTCTTTTTTATTGACTTGCATGGGTAATTCGGTATCTTGGTCCATAAGAACAGTATTTTTTATACAATAGCATATAAAAACAAGCAGGTATGGAAAAAAAACATATAGTTTTGTCAGGCGATCGTCCGACGGGACCTCTTCATCTCGGTCATTATGTTGGAACACTAAAGCAGCGAGTGCAGCTGCAGCAGCAATATCAGTTGTATGTACTGCTTGCTGATTTACAGGCGTTGACTGATAATGTTGAAAATCCGGCAAAAGTGCGCAAGCATATTCTTGAGGTTGCGCTAGACTATTTGGCTGTTGGTATTGATCCTGAAAAAACGACTATTTTTATTCAGTCAATGATTCCTGAAATTGCAGAACTATCAGTTTTTTACCTCAATTTAGTAACGGTAAATCGGCTGCAGCGAAATCCGACAGTCAAGGAAGAAATAAAACAAAAAGGATTGGAAGAAAGTATTACGGCTGGTTTTTTGACGTATCCTGTGCATCAAGCATCAGACATTACGATTGTTAAAGCAACCTTAGTTCCCGTTGGCGCTGATCAGTTGCCGATGATTGAGCAGACAAATGAAATTGTTCGCGCCTTTAATCGTATATATAAGACAGAACTGTTTCCTGAAGTGCAGGCATTTGTTCCTGAAGTCGGTCGGTTGCCAGGCATTGATGGTACGGCAAAAATGAGTAAATCGTTGGGTAATGCCATTTTTTTGTCTGATGCTCCTGATATTGTTGCGCAAAAAGTGATGAAAATGTACACCGATCCTGATCATGTGCATGTGAAAGATCCTGGTAAAGTGGAAGGAAATGTTGTTTTTACCTATCTTGATATTTTTGATCCGTGCAAAAGTGAAATTGCACAGTTAAAAGAACAGTATCGGCACGGTGGGTTGGGTGATGTACTGCTCAAAAAACGGCTGATAGAAGTGCTCAATACTTTTTTAGATCCCATACGAACAAAGCGTGGCGAGTGGGCACAAGATCCTCAAGCAGTGATGAGTATTGTGCTGCAAGGAACGGAGCGTGCGAGAGAAGTAGCAGAGATAACGATGAAAAGCGTTCGCGCTGCACTTGGTCTTGTCTATACATAATTAAAAAGGAGCAGTAATGAATCGGCACTTGTATAAAATAATGCTTATGGGAGGTTTAATCTTCATATTATCTATAACCATTGTGAATGTGTGGTATCGAGGGCGACAATCAATGGGTCAGCAGATGGTACATGATATACAACAGCTTCATGATATTTTTACCCGCATTCATGAGCAGTGCACTATTCTTGGTTTTGATTACCAGAAAAATCCGATTAATTTTCTCAATGTTGTACAGTTTACGTCATCAGAAGTTGGTCCGATGAATCTTGCACATCCGCATAAATGGCAAGGGCCGTATATGCAAGACAATCCACACGTGCAAGGACTTGAGTATCAAATTGTGCGGACAAAAAAAGGATATTTTATTACTCCAGGTCAAGGTGTGACGCTGCCAAATAGAAAAGTAATTGGCCGAGATATTAATCTTGATGAACATGCTGATATCGAAACGCTGATGGTCAGTGATGAACAGCTTGCTTTTGACGGACATCCGCTTGCTGCAAAAATTACTGTCCATGAAGGGGTAGAAAAAATTAATAATGCAGCGCTCAAAGAGTACATGCAAACTGATTTGTAAATCTATCCAGAAAGTAACAATATATTTTCTTATTGTAGATAATCATGCCCATGATATTGATTATTAACAACAACTTGGCATGCATTTTCAAAAGTGCCCATGGTGTTATGGAATGAACTTTTCTGTGCACATGTCAAGAGAACAGGTAATTTCTTTTTCTCGCTGGTGGTAAGAGTCAGGCTAATTGTATCTCCTTCTTTTTTATCCTGTACAAATTTAAGGGGAAGATACCAAGGAAATTGTAAAGGTGTATCTTTATGCGCATCTGTGGACCACCGTGCAATGTTATATCCATATTTTTCTTTGGTGCTTTTTACCCAAACCCAAAAACATCTTTCATTAATTTTACATTTTAGACCGAGCTTTTCACGTAATGCATTTGTATCAGATGATGTTGCTTCATGTATTGGATAAGGAAAGAGAGATATATCACCATATAGTGTATCGTCGTCCTGTTCCATTGGCTGAGCAGTAGTCATTGAAATAACTGCGAAAGTTAGAAATATTTTAGAGAGAGAATACATATGACATCCTTATTTTATATACATTCTAAAAAATCTATTTTTATTTTTTTCATGCCTTCTTTAAATAATACCGTAGCATAAGTGTTGGTACTTTTTTTGTCAACTGATTGCACAATACCAACGCCATATGTTTTATGTTTTACCGTCTGATATTTTTGCCATTCATGAGAGTTTTTTGCAGATGGGGCAGGTGTTGCTATTTTTTCTGGTGTGCTGTCGGCAGGGGCGTATGTTTTGACGGTTGATTTTTGAGGAGCAATCCATTCAGACAAAAATGCGCGCAGGGCAACAGATTGGCTGTAAGAACAGTCGTGAGTGAAGGAAAAATTTTTTGGAATTTCTTGTAAAAATCGTGACGGTTCATGGTGCTGCAGTGTGCCATAGGAATATCTATTTCGTGCATATGTCAAAAGAAGCCATTCTTTTGCGCGCGTGGTGCCGACGTAACATAATCGTCGTTCTTCTTGAACTGTTTCAGGGTCATGCATGTTGCGAGCAGCGGGCAAAAGTCCTTCTTCCATACCGCAGAGTGCGACAATGTCAAATTCGAGTCCTTTTGCCGCATGGAGTGTCATGAGGATGATGGCAGAGTTGTCTTGTTTTGCCTGAGCGATAGTATCTTGCATGAGAGCAAGTTCGTCCAAAAGATCGATGACAGTGGTGATGCCATGTTCTTGAAAATGGGCAAGGGCGTTAACCAGTTCTTTAATGTTGTCGATTCGTTCTTGAGCTTCAGCGTCATCATAGGCATCTTTGAGATATGAGATATAACCGGTGCGCTCAAGAAGAGTTTGCACTGCTGTTTGTGGTTGTGTGTTGCCTGTAATACCGTCAAAAAAGGAAAGAAAGGTTTCCAATGCCTGATTTTTTGCGGAAGAAAGCGAGCCGTCAAGAATCAGTTTTTTAAGAATACTTGAAAACGTAAGAAACGGTTCCTGATTCCATGTGCCGTACAATAGTTCTTCAAAAACTGCACCCAAACCACGTGGTGGAATGTTGATAATGCGAAAGAGCGATATTTTATCGTACGGATTGACGATGAGGCGCAGATACGCAAGAATATCTTTTATTTCTTTCCGTTCATAAAACTGAATGCCGCCGATAATGGTGTAGGCGAGAGAGTTTTTAATCAGTGCTTCTTCAAGTGCGCGTGATTGACTGTGTGTACGATACAGAACAGCAATAGAAAGATTTTTTTTGTGTGTGTTGCGTATTTTTGCCAGTTGCGCGACCAGATCTGCTTCCTGACTTTCTGTCATGCACTGGACAATGCGAACGCGATCATTGCCTATTTTTTCTGACCATAAATTTTTTGGATTACGCTGTGTGTTGTGTGCAATAATGCCGTTTGCAAGAGAAAGAATTGGCTGCACTGAACGATAATTTTGTTCTATGGTAACAGTGGTAGTGCCCGGAAAATCTTTTTTAAAATTAAGAATATTGGCAATAGTTGCGCCGCGCCAGGAATAAATAGACTGGTCTTCATCGCCAACAACGCAAATAGAGTCGACCACACATTTTTTTTCCTGTTGTGCCATATATACCAGCAGTGCATGTTGTGTTGTATTTGTATCTTGATATTCGTCAACAAGTAAATGGCGTACAGTGCGCTGAAAATTCGTTTGAAAATCAGAATGACGTGCAAAAAGTGAAACAACTTCAAGCAGAAGATCGTCAAAATCATAACATTTGCTTGCACGCTTTTCTTGTTCATAGGCAGTGAGTACATTATGAATGATAGTGCGTGGGATAGAATGACTTTGTGCATGTGCCTGATTATTATTTTTCAGATGCGAAATGTGATACAGCATTGTTTTGACTGAATACTGTTTATGTAAATTATTGCGCTGTAAAATCGCTTTAATAAGTGCTTCTTGGTCATCCTGATCTATAATGGAAATAAAAGGATATGCAAGAAGATGTTCATTTTTTTTTAATACCTGGAGACAATATGCGTGGAAAGTGCCAACAAAAATGCCTTGTATTGCATGTCCAATGAAACGACCGATGCGTTCCTTCATTTCGTGTGCTGCTTTATTGGTAAATGTAAGTGCAACAATTTCTGATGGCAGTACCTGGCGATTGAGAACAAGATGAGCAATGCGTGCAGTGATAACACGTGTTTTTCCCGATCCTGCACCGGCAATAACAACTAAAGGACCTTGTTCATGCATGACAGCCTGCCGCTGCGCTGCATTTAATTCTTCATGAAGAAATGTAGAAAATGTTTCCATCGTTGCTATGTGCAGCATACCCGATCCTTATATTGACATGAAGTAGTGTAATGCTTTTGTCAAATATATCAAGAAACATGATGATATTTTCTGTATTGGTATTACGTGATAACATGGGTGTAATCTGTATGAGATTTTTCTTCAATAATAGATGAGTCAAGAAGAAGATTAATTTTTTGTTTGAGTAAATATCGTTTATCATTTGTGCAGTATACACCGCGTGCAAGTTCGATAAACTCTGCATCAAAACAGGTGCTGTGTTCTTTTTCTCGCAGAGTATCTTCAATGTCCCATAGGAGTTCATTTGTACAAAATAGCTCATCTTTGAGTCGCAAAAGTTCAGAGGAGCAGGGAACATTTTTTTCCAGACAGGTAATCAATATAATGAGTTCCTTTTGTATGTTGGATAATTTTTGAGGATCGGTGATGCGGGCCATTTTTATTTCAAGAATGGTTATTTTGTCGACAAGCTCTCCGCATGAAATTTCAGCAAAAATGGTAATGGAAAAATGTGTGTGCGTAAAAAATAATGAGCAGATAAGTGCTCCATTGCGTAGCATAGACATGGTACTCTCCTTTTTTTTGTACATGTCTAATATAGCATAAATTAGTTGTAATTATTTACCGCTTTTTTTAATTCTTCACATACAAGCTTTATAACACTTTCCCAGTCAAACGGCTTTTTCTGTTGAAAAATGCGCATTGTTGGATACCATGGAGAATCAGTTCTGCCATATATCCACCGCCAATCAGCATAAAAAGGAAGCAAGAGCCAAACTGGTTTGCCAAGTGCTCCGGCCAGATGAGCAATTGCGGTGTCGACGGTAATAATCAGGTCAAGATGCATCATAATGGCAGCAGTATCCATAAAACTGCCGTGTGTTTGATCAAAATCTGAGGGAAAAGTTGTCAGTGAAAAAGAAATAGTGTTTCCCTGTTGGGCTCCATCATATTTTTGTATGCTATAGAGGCAAATATCATCAAGCGATGCAAGAGGAGCAAAGAGAGCAAGTGGCATGCCGCGTCGTGCAATGGGCAGGCGTGATTCATCATTAGCGATAGATGCTTGCCAACAGATGCCGATGTTGAATGTGTCAGAGTCAGTGAACGTTTTTTTCCACTCTTGTACTAGTGCTTGGTCAGGAAAAATGTAGGGAATAGTGCAGGGAAATGTTTTTTCGTTGTCATGAAAAACTGCTGGCAGAGACATGAGGCTTGCTGTAGCATCATGATGAGGGTCGACAGGTTTTTTTGCACTGACAAGCGTATCAATAAAAGGGCAGCGGGATAACAGTGGTATCAGCGGTTCTTGTACATGAGCAGTTACTATAGCACCGCATTCTTTGAGGCGTTGCGCGTACCGAATAAATTGGATGGTATCTCCCAGCCCTCCTTCAGAGATAAGAGCAATTTTTTTTCCCGACAATCTATTGGTGCCAATGAGCGAGCGCAGCGCTTGGCAATCTTTGTTATATTTTTTTAGATACCAGGTATGGGCATGCCATCCTCGAGCAAAATCACCAGAAGAAAGATATGAAAAGCTGAGTGCCAAACGAGCATGTTCATAATCGCTTTTTTGTGTGATAAGTTTTTTAAAAATGGGTATTGCTTTTGCAAAATTTCCTGCAATTTTGTACGCATATCCTTTATTATACTGAGCTGCAATAATCTGAGGATTGGAGGAAAGAATAGTGTTATAGACAGCAAGTGCATTATTAATATCTCCAAGTGCCAAAAAGCATGTTCCTTGTAGGAGATAAAAAGGGATGGGTTGATCAGTGGTTGCAAGAGCTGCATTGCACAATATGAGTGCGTCGTGGTATAAGTTATTTTGCTGATATGTTTGAATGGTTGAGATAGTTGGTTCTTGGCAATGAGTGTATGCTAGTGCGCATAAAAAAATGAGATTTTTTTTCATGGTGCTGCCACCATATTTGTCAGAGCATCATACACTTCATCCATAACACCATCCCAGTCACCGGCATTTTTTTGTCGAAACAGTTTCATAGTTGGATACCAGGGAGAATCAGTGCGGTCAAGAAGCCATCGCCAGTCGGCTGGTTTTGGTAAAATAATCCATACGGGAACGCCAAGTCCGCCTGCCAAATGTGCAGTAGAAGTGTCGACAGTGATGACCAGATCAAGATTTTTCATGACCGCTGCAGTATCCATGAAGCGTCCGTGATCCTTGTCAAAATGATCATCAAAGTTCAAAAGCCAGGTATCGTCCGCAGTGAGTTGTTCAGTGCCATCACATTTTTGTAAATTGTATATGCGTACATGGGCGATAGTCGCAAGTTTTTTAAAATGATGTACATCAAGTGATTTGGCAGCCACTGCTTGGCGGAGCATGGGAGTGCTATAATGAGCATTTCCTTGCCAGCAAATACCAATGGTAAATATGTGTTTATCTGTTTTTATGTGGGTTTTCCACTGTTCTGTAAGTTTTTCATCTGCATACAAATAAGGTGTATCTGCAGGAATGGTCGACACCGTTGTGTTGCAGAGCAGTGGCAAGCTCATGAGAG